>CEQX01028164.1_pt1 | contig 11043 bp, 9 predicted proteins | sample 356261 | NCBI WGS metagenome assembly CEQX01 (sample SAMEA2621076, study PRJEB7988) | marine metagenome | isolation source: saline water (ENVO:00002010), including | reverse complement strand
GTATTTATTGAGAACTTTGTCCACCTCCTTACCCACTGCTAAATTTAAATTAGCACCATTTACAATGTTATACGCCGCTTCATCTGCAGCAGCAGCGATCGCGGCGGCAGCAGCAGCTATATCATGATCATGTGGTCCAATTTTAGATAACATTTTGTCTGTTGTTAGCCTTTCGCGCACCATCTTAATTGCTTTCATCGCATCATCCTGTGTATTCCTAGATATACCATTTGTATTATTTCTCACTTTGTCTTTCACTATATTTACACGCGTATCTATTTCCTGCTTACGCTTCTGCTTTTCAAAAAAGTTTTTAGCGGAAGCTGATTTCTCTTCTATAAATTTACCGACGACCCCCATATTAATATATAATAACTAAATATTAATTTATAATTTATAATTTATAATTTATAATTTATAATTTATAATTTATTTTTTATAACTTTTTTTTATAGCTTTTTTTTTATTACTTCTTTTTTTATTACTTCTTTTTTTTTTACTTCTTTTTTTATATTTTTTTTTACCTCCTGTTGATTTTTTTTTATCATCATCATCATCATCATCATCATCATCATCATCATCATCATCATTGTCATTTGGATTAATATTAACAACATTTTCTTTTAATGAATCAACATTTTCTTTCAATGAATCAACACCATCTTTAGCTATATCAGTTACTTTTTCTCTCATATCACCAACAGCATCTTGCACATCTGCTACCTTTTCTTTTATTTCATTTTTTATTTCAGAAAATTTAGAACCAACATCATCAACTGAATATTTTTCTGTTATTAATATTAATCCAATACCTATAAATGAACTTAAAACGGCTAATTTAATATGTAAATTATCCATAAATATATATATTTAATATATATTTATATAAAAAATTAAATAATACACATAATATTTTTTGTTAAATTCATGATAATTGTTATTATTAATAAATAACATACACATAAAAAAATACCTAATATAGAAAATAGAATTAAATCATAATTTGTTATATTTTTATTATTATTAAAATATATTTCTGTGATATAATAACATATAAAACACATTACAAAAATATTGAAAAAAAATGATATATATTGAAATATATTATCAAATTTTATAATAGTTGTTAAAATATAATTGAATCCTAATATTCTTAATAAGGCATGTGCATAAAAACCCATAACAGATACATCATAATCAATATTTAAATAATTAAAATATTTTTTATAATATAATTCAAATATACAAATAAATAGTATCAAAAAAATATAAAATATGTACATTTTTTTTAAAAAAGAGGATTTATTCAAAATATTATAATAGTCATAAGTTGTGGATGTTAAATCTAATAAAACAAAAATAATATCTAATTTTTGTACATATGAACCTGGATTATAATTACCCCAATGAATAATTGATAATATACCTGAAACAAATAAAATATAGGGTGCAATTATTTTATATAGGTGTTCATTAATATTAAAATTCAAAAATTTATAAAAAAAAGTACAAAAAAGAGGAACAAACATAAAATAAGAGGTGCTAAAGTAAAATATTTTTTGAGATGATGATAAATTAGACTTGAAATACAAATAAATTTTTTTATATTTTGATATTTTATTTTCATTAGTTTCCAAATAAACAAATTTGAAACTTTTGTCATTCAAATTATTTAAATTATTTTCAAAAACATTGTAAATAAGACCTAAATCATATACATGATTCAAATATGTCATTATATTTTTATAATAATTATAATATATTTATAAAAATATACTTAACTTAAAATTAATTTTAAATTATTTTTTTTAATTCAAAAATTTCATTGCCGCAATCATAATAATATTTTGATAAAAATAAATTAGATTTTTCAAATAAATTTTTAATTTCATCTAATTGAAATATATAATAATACCTATTATAAATATTTCCATTTTTGTTATACGATACTATATTTGTTCCATATGTATTAAAAATTCTTCTTGTTTTTGCAGGTTGATTTATTGACCAAACAGATAATAATATTTTACCATTTGGTTTTAACAATCTATATATTTCATTTAATACTTTTAATCTATTTTCATCACAACTAAAATGATGAAATACCGCTATACATATAATAGCATCACATGATTCATTTTTTAAAGGAATAGACATTAAATTTGATTCTATCACATTTAAATTTTTTTTTCTACAAATATTTACAAAATTTTTACAATTATCTATTCCTACAAAACTTAAATTATTATAAATCATATTTCTTCCATTACCACAACCTAAATCATAAACAATAGATTTTTCTTTCAACGATTCTAAAAAATTAGTCACCCAAGACCATTGATAAGTTCTTGTACAAGAAAAATGTGATGCTATTATTTCATATACATTTTTCACATTAATATCTTCGATTAACGACATAAGTAATTCAAAATATTTAATAAATAATTATTCAATTATTTATTAAATTGAAATATTTTTTCATTACAAAAATTATAATAAATAACAAACATTATGTGTATTGACTCAGAATGTAAAATATTAATGTCTGATTATACAGAAAAAAAATTATGTGATTTGGAAAAAAATGACTGTGTTATTTCATATGATATTAATGATAATATACAAACTAGTAAAATTGTTTGTATTGTCGAAATTACAATAACAGGTAATCATAAAGAATTGATTAATTTAGATAATGGTTTAAAAATTACACCCTGGCATCCGATAAAAATAAATCGAAAATTTAAAAAAGAATTATGGAATTTTCCTTTCAATATTAATAGTCCTAATCTTCAAGAATGTAAATCAATTATTACGCTGGTTTTAGATAACCATCATATATGTGTTATTAATAAATGTAAATGTATAATGTTAGGACATAATTATACTAATAGTAAATTGGCTCATCCTTATTATGGAACACGTAGAGTTATTAATGATTTAAAAAAATATGAAGCATATAATACTGGTAAAATTATTTTTAATGATAAAAATATTGAAAAAATTGTAAATTCATATAATACAAAAGTATTCTTTAAACATTCATCATTTAAAATTTTAACACTTGATACTATATATGTTTAAAATTTAGTATATCACATAATATAATCTATTAATAAATACAAAATACCAAATATATAAAACAATGTTTCTTTATAATAATTTGCTTTCAAATAATAAAATAATAATTCATAAGTTTTGAAGTTCTTTACCATAAATGTATCTATTTCTACATAACCTTTTTTTTCATAATATCCTTTTACACCTTCACCACTAATAACAACTATACCGTTTAGGCCATGTTCCATTGATTTTATTTCTGCTAATCTTAAAAGTCCGCCTCCAATACCTGTATGTTGACACGCACGTTTATTATACGATGATACAGCTGTAGTATCACCATATACATGAAGTTCTCTAATTAATCCTTTATTTTTAAGAATAGGAAAAATAGTCAAATTATTATTTTTATTAAGAATTCGTAATCTGATAAAACCAAATAAAGCTCTTTTATCGTAACTTTCATATTCAATAAAATAATTATCTGCATCATGTGCAAAATATGAAGTTGTTGAATAGTTTGCTTTTAATTTATAATATTTTGGATGTCTACCAATTTCACGTGTTCTAATATCAGTTGAATATAAGCCATCACCATTCAACATATTATCAATTATTTGTCTCATATTTGCGATATCATTTCCACCTTCTACATAAATAGAACAAGGTATATCTCTAATAACACGAGGCAACCTAACCCAATTTGGACATGTTGTCATAGAATATTTTACCACATCTATTAACAAATTTGGATCTTTATCAAAATAAGGAATATATTTACCTTGTTTATACCATTTTTCAATAACAGTCCATGGTATGGTCTGACAAGGATATACTTTCATTTGGTCTGGACAGATTATACTATAAACATAATCAAACATAGCTTTATCTATTTCTGGTGTTGCTCCTGGAAGATCTGGCATAATATGAATATCCACTTTGAAACAATTATCATATAAATATTTTATCGCCCATATTAGCTGTTCAATTGTATGTCCTCTATTTATTTTTTTTAAAATAGCATTATCAACATGTTGTGCACCAAGTTGAACACGAGTTACACCCCAATTTCTAAATCGGTGTAACCATTGATCATCTAATGCATCAGGTCTTGTTTCGATACAAATACCTATAATATGGACTCTTGCGGTTTTATTAATGATAATTTCTTGTTCTATACTCAATGGTTGTCTTACATTTTTTAATATATTAAGATCTAATTGATTATCGCCAAAATTATCATAATTTGGGAAATTTTCTCTTAAATCAAAATAAATATTAGCTGAATAAAACAAATCACGATGATAACGCTCTAAATATTCTACTGGATATTCTGTGTAAGTACCTCCTTCCATGATGATCTCGATCTTATCTGGAACATGTCCGTTGCTATAATATGTATCTAAACGATTTAACATTTGTCCAATTGCATAAAATTTATGTTGATTAGCTCTTAAAACTGCTGGTTCGTGAAATAGATAACTTCTTGGTTGAGCTTGATAATTGTTACCTTCATGTGCTGGTTCATTTGGACAGTAGTAACAGTTATGTTTACAACTAAATGATTGACCATCTGGAAAAGGAGCAGTAATTACTGTAATACATGTAATACCTGATATATTTCTACCCGGTTTTTTACGTAATAATAATTTCAATAGATATAAATATTCTGAATATTCTTTATCAAAATCATGTGATTTAAATTTTTTATTTAACATTGCGATTAATATTGATTTTCTAATATGAATTAATTTATGATAACGAAGTAATTTTAATAATTCTTTTTCAAAAATTTTAACTAGTTCAAAATTATCAGCAATATTAGTTAAATTTTTATTTTCATGAATCAAACTTAATAAATCATCAAAAATAATTTTGAATTTTTTATGATCATATTTTTCGATATCAATATTATTATATTCACTTGATCCCATCGAATTTTTGTTTTTGATAAATTCTTCTATATCTGTATTCATATTTAATGAATAAATTATATTAGTGTTTTTAATATAATTTAAATTCAATTTTATTTTATAAGTCATATTTTTTAATATCTACCTGATTTTGCTCTTAATAAATCTGTAAATAAATTAATTATTGTTATAAAAAAATCTAATGAAGATTTTGGATAATTTGGATATTCAACACAATTTTTTGCAAGATTAAAAAGTTCTATTGTATCATAAGAAATTAACAAAGAAAATACAATAACACCAAAATATGTTATATATTTTTGTGCTAATTTATTTTTATAAAAAATTAAAATTATTTCAGAAATTATTATAACTATTAATGCTACAAATAATCCTGTAATTGCAAATTTATAACTTCTCTCAAAAAATGAAGGATTTATATAAACAGCCAATGACATAATAAGAAAAATAATAAATGTTAAAAAAATTGTATAAACTATATCGTAATTGTTAATATACATAAAAACTGTTCTAAAAGAAACTGAAAATAATAACAAAAAACTTATCCATAATATATGATTCAATACATGACCATTTTTACTATAATCTTTTCTAGTAAAAAATATTACAAAAACAATTACTAATGATGCTATAGATGAAAACAATAAGAATGGAACATTACATAATATATTTTTCAATGAATTTATTGTATTAGAACTACATATATTATTAAGAACATTTACTAATAAAGCTACTAAAAGTATACTGAATGCTAAATATAAATATGTATTTGTCACATAATTTTCACATGTTGGTTTCAAATTAGTAAAAGAATATTTGTTTATTAGATACATAAGAATAATTAAAAAAAAACCTAGTAAATATAAAAATGACATACTTTATAATATATATATATATTATAAAGTAATGTATTATATATGTTAAATACATATATATTAACAATATTTATATGGCGCACATGATGCTCTCATAGTAAACCCTTTTACTTTTTTATAACATTGTTTTTTTGTAAATTTTCTAGGAAGAAAAAAAACTTTTCCATCTTTTCTAATACATTTTCTTTTTTTTTTAATTGATTTACAACAATTTACTAATTTTTTTTTTTGTTTTTTTGTTTGCTTTTTCATATAATATATTTAATTATTTTTATATAAGTATATATTTTTATAATATAAATTTTATAAATCCATTAATATTTTTTTTTTTGAACGTGTAATTGCTACATAATATATATTTACATCTTCATTTATATTAATATCATTAGCTAATCTAATATTATCATCTTCTAATCCTTTATATGAATGTACTGTATAGAATTTTATTAAACTCTCTTTGAAATCAACTAAATTATTTGTAATATTATTTAATAAATTTTCTAATTGTTCAGCAGAAATAGATTTTAAAAATTTTGGTAGATCATCTTCATATGTATTTTCATCAATATCAAAATTTTTGAAATTTATAAGTTTATTATGAAGATTTTTAATTTCATTTATTTTTTTATCAAAACTATTTATCCAAATTTTATTTGTTTTTTCTGCAGTTAATAAAAGAATTTTCCAGCTCCTAAACAAATAAACATAATTTTCATTATCATCAAATGAGTTTACAAATCTTGTTGAATTTTTACTTTTTGAAATAATATGACATTGGTTAAATTTATTTCTTATTTCATCACATGCTGGATTTCCAATTCTAAATGTTGAATAAAATTCAATTATTAATGAATTACTTGGTAAATATTCAAATGCATTAATGCAGCCTCTAAATTGGTAAATTGCTTGCATATTATCGCCTACAAAAATTTTTGGAATAGTTGTATCATTTAATAACATTTGTAACATTATCATATCAAAATCTTGTGTTTCATCAATCATTATTAAATCATAATTGGTATCTATGTAATCTTTGAACCAATGATTAATATAAGCGATTTTTCTAATAGTTTCAAATGTTATAAACTCATCATTTAATACTTTAGACCATAAATCAATAAGTAATTTTTTCTTTTCACCTGTGTTATTAATACTATATTTTTCAATATTATTTTCACTTGCATCATTACAAAAATTTTTTAAATGCTTACAATAATATTCTCTAACACGATATGGTTTACCTTTTAAAAATGGAACAATATTTCCTATAAATTGTGGTTTGATATCTTGAATATTAGGTTGTTGATTTTTTTTATTAATATATAATTTATATAAAAGTGCATCAAATGTACAAGGATTCATATTTTTTATATTTTGTTTTTTAATTTTATCCTTTATTTCATTTATCAAACTTTTATTAAAAGCAATATATAATATTTTTTTTTGATTATGAATTTTTGATAATTCTAATAGCGTAGTTGTTTTGCCTCCACCCGCTACTGCTTTTATACCTATTATTTCATTATTACTTAATGTATGTGTATTTACATATTTTCTATGTATATCATCTAATAAATACATTGATTCTTTGCATCTACCATATATAATATCAACATGTTCTAATTCATTATTTATTTTTGTTAAATTTTTTTTACCTTTATCTGTTAAAATAAATTTTAAACAGGTATTTTCTAATATATCTTCTAATGAACATGGTTCACCAATACAAACATATTTTATTTTCTTTTCTATTTCTATTTTATAAACTGTTCTATCTGTTAACCAAATCCAATTTTTAGTGTTAGTAAATAAAAATACATTATTTTCTATTTCTTTTATTGCATCTTTAAATTCTTCATTTGATATTTCACATATTATTACATCGGAAGTTTTAACATATTTAATGTAATTATTTTCAACATTAAAAATAAAATCAATATCCATTATTTTTTCTTTATTTTTTATATCATTTATTGATATGTTATCATCTAAAAAATCAATACCAATATTATTTTTTTTATCATAACCATTTATAATATATTTTTTTGATTCAAATGTTTTTTCTATTTGTTTACTATTTGTTTTTATTGAATTTAAAAACAAATTTTGAAATTGTTTCATTTATTTTTAATGAATTATTTTTGTTTTATTATTTTTGTTTAATTATTTTTCAATTTTTAATTATATTTTATTATATTTTTAATATAAAATGAATTATTATCTTGGACTTACAATTGTTGGTATTGTTAGTGGTTTATTAGCTGGATTAATAGGTGGTGGAGCTGAAATAGTAATTGTTCCTTTATTGACAATGTTTGGTTTGCTTACAAATATAAAAAATAGAATTGGAACATCATTATTTATGCTTTTGCCTCCGATTGGTATTTTTGCTGCGTATAGATTTTATAAAACAAATAATGTTGATATTTTTGCTGGATTGTATATGGCATTTATTTTTACTATATTTTCTTATTTTAGTTCATTATATACAACAAAAATTGATTTGTATACATTAAGAAAAATTTTTGGATTTTTTACAATATGTGTTGGATTTTATATTTTTTTTTCTGATGAAATATAAATATGAAAAACATAATTTTTCAATTATTTACAGGAGTTGGTTTTAATAATCAATTATTTTCTTTAGAACATGCTATATATTTAGCTAATATTACTAATAGAAAATTAATTTTATTAATCAAACATCCATTGTGTCATTGTGGTAAATCTAACTGGGATTATGGAAGATTTTTAGATTTTTTTGATGATGCTTATTTAAATTATTTAACCAATGGATTTGAAGTACATTATGGTAGTGTACCTGATAATATTAATAAAATTATTCAAGATAATAATATATGTGAAATTATAAAATTTCCTGCTAATTTTTCTCATTTGGGTTTAATTGATATATCATTAAATTTACCCGAAAATTATTATAAAATAGATAATTTTTTGAATGGACGAACTAAATATATTAATAATTTGCCTAATAATTCCAAAGAATATATTTTTGTTGACAAGATTAATGCTAGTAGATGTTTTTATAATTATTTTACAACTGAAAAAAATTATATATTGATGTCTAATATATGTAAATCTCTTACATATTTACATAAATCATTTTATATAATTTTTAATAATATTGAACTTTTTAAAAAATATATTTCTATTCATTTTAGATTTGGTGATAAACGACATCCTAAATCACTTATTGATTCTAATAGTTATTCTTATTTCAATCCACTTATGAATCAACTTAATAATATTAATAATAAAGAACAGAATAATCTACCTATATATGTTATGTGTGATCGTACTGATGCTGATTTATTGAATAAATTATCTAATAAATATAAAATTATATATGTTGAAGATTTAATACATAATATTGATTATAAAAAGTTTTTTGTTGATTTTAAAAATTATGATGTTATTGAATTTTTAATACTTAATATGATTACTGCTAATAGCACATATTTTATTGGACATGATGGTAGCACTGTATCTCATTATGTTAATTATCTTCATTATTTATCTGATAAAGATTGTTGTTATTATTTAAATAAAACAATTAATTATGATAAAAATAAATATAGTTGGGTAAACAATAATTTTTTTGGTGCTAATATTAGCTTTAGAGTATTCTTTCGTGATAACATTTTTAAAGATAATATTAAATTGATTACATTAACTAATGATGGTTATATGAATTTGACTGAAAATTTATTGATATCAATGAAAAAAATTGGTATTCAAAATTTATTGAAAATTTATTGTATTGGTCTTAAATCATATAATTATTTCAAGAAAAATTATTGTTATAATGATGTTGTATTAGTTGATGTTCAAGAAGAATTTCTTAAAAATTGGGTTGAATACAAAGCTATGCAGAATCCTGATACTGAAGGTAAAAAAAAATGGGCTACTATTACATCATATAAAATATATGCAATTAATAATGAATTAATTAAAGGTAATGATGTTATATTTACTGATGGTGATATAGTGTTTGAAAATAATCCTATACCATATTTTATTGATAATATTGGTGACTTTGATTTATTTATACAAAATGATAATCTAGATTATAATTCTAGAGCAATGTGTACTGGTATGTTTTATATGAAATCTAATGAAAAAACTTTAAAAATTACTGATTTTAAAACTGTATCTAACAATATTGATAATTTTAATAATGATCAACAATATCTTAGAAGATATGAAAATCAATTGAAAGTTAAATATTTAGATCTTGACCTTTTTCCTAATGGAAAATATTATAGAGATAAATTACCTAATAAACCATATATTATACATTTTAATTATGATGTGTCTGAACATAAAATTAGAAGAATGAAATCTTTTAATAAATGGTATTTAGATAAAACTCAAGAAATTGAATCGTCAAAACTTACATCATTATCTTCTTCTGTTATTAGATATAATAATAATAATGTGAATCATGTATCTGAAAAAATAGAAACCGATTTACCATTAAGTAAATATATTGAATCTAAATGTATAAAAATAAGACAAGGTTATATTACTCAAGTTAAAAAACACGAAGATGCTATTATTGCTAGTATCAAAAAACATTTTACTGATTTTAAAAATATAAAAAATGTTTTAGAAATTGGATTTTTAGCTGGACATTCTGCTGAATTATTTTTGAAATTGAATGAAACTTTGATTGTACATAGTTTTGACAATGGTGCATTTCAGAGTGTTAATGTTGGAAAAAAATATATAGATGATTTTTATTCAAAACGACATATCTTAATAAAAGGGGATTCTAAACAAACCTTAGTTAAATTTATAGAAAGTAATAAAATCAAATTTGATATTATTTTAATAGATGGAGGATATGATTATGATACTGTTTTATCTGATATTAACAATTGTAAAAATATATCTACTCATGATACTTTTTTAATTGTAAATAATGTTTTAAATAATCAAAAATGGATAAAATATTGGAATAAAGAGCCTACTATTATTTTTAATAAGTTAGTAGAAGAAAAAATTATAAAAAAAATAGAAAATATAGATATTGATATTGGTCGTGGAACTGTAATTGGTAAATATATTAATTTAAATGAAACAAAAAATGAAATTGTAAATCAAATTCCAAATCAAATTCAAAATGAAATTGTAAATCAGATTCCAAATCA
>CEQX01012196.1_pt1 | contig 11058 bp, 9 predicted proteins | sample 356261 | NCBI WGS metagenome assembly CEQX01 (sample SAMEA2621076, study PRJEB7988) | marine metagenome | isolation source: saline water (ENVO:00002010), including | reverse complement strand
TCCTCAAGTCTGAATGAGCTCTAAATCCACTTTTTTTCAATAAATCGGCTATTTTTTGACAATATTCACTCTGTTTATCGGTAATATTAAGAATTTCTGCTTGAATCGGAGACAACCAAGCAGGTAGCGCACCTCCATAATGCTCAATTAAAACTCCTAAGAATCGCTCGAAAGATCCTAATACAGCTCGATGAATCATAACTGGATGATAGCGCTCGCTATCAGAACCAACAAACTTAGCATCTAATCTTTCAGGCAGAATAAAATCTGCTTGAAAAGTACCACATTGCCATTCTCTTCCTAGAGCATCAATAAGAACGAAGTCTAATTTAGGACCATAGAAGGCTCCATCCCCTTCCACAACTTCATAAGGTAGTTTCAAATTCTTAATAGCATTTTCAAGAGCTAATTCTGCCTTATCCCAAATTTCATCTGTACCTGCTCTCACTTCTGGTCTAGTGGAAAGCTTGATTTCAAAGGCCTCAAAACCCAGTTGAGAATAAATATCCGATAAAAGCTCAATAAAACTCTTGGTCTCATCTTGAATTTGATCTTCTGTACAGAAGATATGCCCATCATCCTGCGTAAATCCTCTTACTCTCATCAATCCATGCAAGGTTCCTGAAGCTTCATATCTATGACAGGAGCCAAACTCAGAAAATCTGATAGGAAGATCTTTGTAAGATCTCAGACCTTGATTAAATACCTGAACATGACAAGGACAATTCATGGGCTTGAGGGCATTGGTTCTTTTTTCATTTGCATGTTCTTCATCTATCTCGGTGATAAACATGTTTTCTCGATACTTATCCCAATGGCCAGAAGCTTCCCACAATTTTCTATCTACTATTTGTGGAGTATTAATTTCTTGATAGTCATATTCATCTTGTTTTTCTCTAATAAAGCTTTTAAGAGCAGAGTAAATAGACCACCCTTTTGGATGCCAGAACACCATTCCAGGAGCTTCCTCTTGGAAATGAAATAAATCAAGTTGTCTGCCAAGTTTGCGATGATCTCTTTTTTCAGCCTCTTCTTGCTGCAATATATAATTATCTAAATCCTTAGAATCTGGCCAAGCAGTACCATATATTCTCTGAAGCATTTCGTTTTTTGAATCTCCTTTCCAATATGCTCCCGAAGTTTTAGTTAGCTTAAAAGCTTTCAGATGTCTCATGTTCGTAACGTGAGGTCCACGGCACATGTCTATATACTCTTCATGATGGTATAAAGCTATTATCTCTCCATCAGGTATTTCTTCTGCAAGATTCACCTTATAAGGCTCATTTCTTTTTTGAAAAGTTTCAATAGCCTGATTTTTTGAAACTACTTCGCGAACTACGTCGTACTTAGTTTTAGCAAGTTGCTTCATTCTTCTTTCGATGACTTCTAGATCTTCATTTGATAGATTTTTATCAAGCTTTATGTCGTAATAAAAGCCGTCTTTTATTACTGGACCTATTGCCATCTGTGCATTTGGGTATATTTGTTTAAGAGCATGACCAAAAAGATGCGCGCAAGAATGTCTTACAATCTCTATACCCTCATCATCCTGAATAGTAACTATTTCTAGGTTGCAATCTTGATGGATAATATCGGAGGCATCTACCAGCATCCCATTCGCTTTTCCCGCTACTGTAGCCTTAGCTAAGCCAGGGCCAATATCTTTAGCAATATCATCGATACTTAATGGGTTATCAAATTTTCTTTTGGAATTATCTGGAAGAGTAATAGTGGGCATAATCAGTGGTGTCCCATACTAAAGGGCACTTGTTAATTAAAATATCATTATAATGGAGATTTGCAATCAAGGCGACAAAAGCACTTTCTTCCATTTAGAGTTTTCTTTTTTATATAGCTCTCTTTTATGTAATCTATTCTTTTGATCTATCCAGAATTCTATAGACTCTGGTTCTACTAGGAATCCTCCCCATCTTTTTGGTCTTGTTATATCTTTATCTAGATGATCAATTTCAAAATTTTTGGATTGTTCCACTAGTGACTCGTAAGAGTCTAATTCTTTACTTTGTAAAGAAACAGAAGCAGATATTTGAGATCCTCTTGGTCTTGAAGAAAAATAGTCATCATTTTCTTCATCACTAACCATTTTACACTTTCCTTCTATTCTTATTTGTTTGTTGGTCTTGGCCCACCAAAAAGTAAGTGCAATAAATGGAAATTCTTGAATCTGTTTTCCTTTATTACCCTCATAGTCAGTGAAGAATACAAGCCCTTCTGGAGACATCCTCTTAAGTAGGACCATTCTAGAAGAAGGCTTCCCTTCTGAATTAACTGAAGAAAGGTTCATGGCATGGGGAAGAGCAACTGAAGCAGTCTCTGCCTCTTGAATCCATTCTTGAACTTTTGATATAGGTTCTGAAAGAGAGCCAGTGACTTCGTAAAATTTCATTTAATTTTTACTAGAAACCCAATAATCTAGACTTAGATACTTACCTCCGCCAAAACATAACAAAGATAAAAGCATCAAACTATATATAGTAGCAAACTCTATGCCATTTGCTTCGTGGGGCCAGCCATTTTGATAGTGAACTAAATATCCGGCAAAAAACATTACAATTAAGAGAGGTATTGTTGCCCATCTAACAAACAATCCTATTAAAAGAAGAGCCGCGCCGCCTGCTTCAGTTAGTATAACTAACCAAGTAAATATATCAGGTAATGGAACTCCAAGAGTACCCAGATAACCGGAAAACTTATCAAAAGAATCGATCTTTCCAACTCCTGCAAACCACAGAACATAAAAAAGATACAGTCTCAAAAATAATAAAGGTACAAAATCTAAACTTTCAAAACCTCTCAAAGCATTATGTATTTTTAATATAAATTTCATATTAAATTTTTTTAATAATTACACTTCCTACAGAGTATCCAGCTCCAAAAGAACTAATAACTCCAATTTGATCTTTAGAAAAGTCATTTTTATGTTGGTGAAATGCAATGATAGAACCTGCAGAGCTAGTATTTGCATAATTATCTAAGATTATTGGCATCTCCCCTTCTTCAGGATCTCTTCCTAATAACCTCTTGGCAATAAGTTGGTTCATATTTAAATTAGCTTGATGCAACCATAATCTCTTTACCGTGTTTATATTAATTGAGAGTGCACTGAGGTGTTTTTCTATGTGATCTTGGACCATTGGCACAACCTCTTTAAATACACTTCGACCTTTCTGAATAAATAATTTATCAGACGAATCAGGATCAGCATCCTCGGGGGCATTTAAAAAGCCAAAATTATTTCTGATATTGTTAGAAAACTTTGTTTGAAGTTTAGTTCCTAAGATTTCAAAAGCATGTTCTGACTTACTATCTCTTTCAAGAATGACAGCTGTGCAAGCATCTCCAAAAATAAAGTGAGCATCTCTATCTTTAAAATTTAAATGGCCAGAACAAATTTCTGGGTTAACTACCAATATTTTATCTGCTATTCCAGATTGGATGTCATTAAATGCATTTTGGATGGAAAAGGTTGCCGAAGAACAAGCAACATTCATGTCATAGGCGTAACCATTTATCCCAAGTTCTTCTTGTATTTCTATCGCTACAGCTGGATAAGCTCTTTGTAAATTGGAACAACCACAAATAACAGCATCTAGGTCAGATGCATCAACTTCAGCTTGATTCATGGCCTCTTTAGAGGCCTCTATAGCCATTTCAGCTAGTATAGATATCTGAGAATTGGATCTTTCATCTAATTTAGGTCTCATTCTATTAATATCTAGTATTCCTTTTTTATCTTGCACAAACCTTTGTTCAATTCCAGAAGCTTTTTTTATGAATTCTGAACTAGAAGGTACTAACGCCTCTAAATCTCCTTTGGCTATGAGTTCTTTATTGTCTTCGTTAAACTTGGCAACATATTCATTGAAACTGTGCACTAATTCTTCATTAGTTATGTATTCTGAAGGCGTGAATAAACCTGTACCTGAAATTACTACTGACATGTATCCAAATAATAAGACAAATTAAATCTTAAATCCCATTTAATTTATTTTTTTGTTTTTCTATTTCCTCAAATGCAGATTGTATTTCAATAAATTTATCTTTTGCCTTTTCTAAAAGCTCTTCCGGTAAGCCCTTAGAGAGTAATGTATCTGGGTGAAATTCTTTTCTTTTTCTTTGGTAAGCTTTTTTTATTTCTTTGAAAGACATATCTTTTGTTACTCCTAAAACAGCATAAGCATCTGAGATATCTGTTCCAAATTTCCTTTTATTGAGGTTAAACAAATCAGGGTCTAGCCCAAAGACAGGTATTGCTTCACTGAGGATTGCCTCTTCTGCAGGATCTAGATGACCATCTGCCATGGATAACTCAAATAGTAGTTCATAAAACATAACTAATGCAGATTTGTTATTTGATAAAAGCGACGAAAGTTGAGAGGCATAATCTCTAAATGAGTTGTTATCATCTTTTGCATAATTAAATACCTCAATGGCAAAAGCTCTTTGGTCGGGTGGAAATTTAAATCTTTCTTTAATGAAGTGATCAACTTTATCGACTTCCTCTCTTGTTACTTGCCCATCTGCTTTAGCAATTTTTGCAAAACAAGCGAATAATGCCGTGAAAAAAGCCGCCTGATTCTTTTGATTAATACTTGGCCTTGCTTGCTCTTTATCCCCAAGCTTGGAACCGATTATAGCTCCTAAGATTCCACCTATTGGTCCGCCAATGGTAAAACCTATCATTCCGCCTATGCCTGCTTTCCAGAAACTCATATCTTACCTATTGTAATTCACCTAAATATATATAAAACTAGAAATATAAATTAAGGGGAGAAAATGAGTTTACCTGTTGTTGACTATTTAAAACTTCCAGAAGGAGAAGATCCTTATTTGGAAGGACACAAATGTAAAGAGTGTGGTTCTATTTTTTTAGGTGAAAGAAGCGTCTGCTCAAATTGTTTTGCTAGAGAATCAATTGAACCAGTCAAGCTGAACAACAAAGGTAAATTATATTCTTATTCTATAGTCTTTAGGTCGTTTCCCGGGATAGAAGTCCCTTATATATCTGCAATAGTAGATTTAGATGGTGGAGGAACAGTTAAAGGTAATCTTATAGATTGTGAACCGGATCCAGAAAAAATAGATTTTGATATGCCTGTTGAAGTGGTCTTTGATGACGCCCTAGGTAGAAAAGATAAAGATGGAAATAGCTATATTAGTTATTTTTTTAAACCAATTTCTTGAAGGAGAAAATTATGAGTGATGTATATGTGTTGGGCGTTGATATGATTAAGTTTGGAAGGTTTCCAGAAAGAACTGTTCCTGATTTAGGTGCTGAAGCTGCTTTGCTTGCTCTTGATGATGCAGGATTAAATATTGGCAACATGGAAGCCTTCTACTGTGGAAATCTAGGCCAAGCAAATGCGATGGTAGGTCAAAGAATTCTTCAAGAAATAGGTCAAACTGGAATACCTGTTGTTAATTGTTCTAATGCTTGTGCTACAGGTGCAACAGCCTTTAGAGAAGCTTGGACCTCAATAAAAGCTGGTCTATATGACGTTGTTCTTGCAGTAGGAGTTGAACAAATGGGTACAGGTCTTCTAGGAGGTGCTGGAGGCGGAGCAGGTATACCCAAAGAAGGTCTTCTTGGATCTGGAACTATGCCTGCAGTTTTTGCTGAAGCTGGGATGGAACATGCGCGCCAATATGGAACAACATTTGAACAGTTTGCAAAGATTTCAGTTAAGAATCACCATCATTCAACCATGAATCCGAAAGCTCGTTATCAAATTGAGACTCCTCTTGAAGAAGTAATGAATGCTGAAATGATTTCTTATCCTAATACAAAACTCATGTGTTCCGTAAATGTTGATGGAGCTGCAGCAGCGGTTCTAGTTTCAGAAAAAAAAGCGAAGGAAATAGGTATGAAAAGAGCAGTAAGGATAAAGGCGTCAGTAATGACAAGCGACCCTTATCAGGAAAGAGATCTAGTAATGCCTGATGTAAATAGTTGCACTAGAAAAGCAGCTACAGAAGCATATGAGATGGCTGGTCTTGATTCAAATGATATTGACCTTGTTGAGTTGCATGACTGTTTTGCAACTGCGGAGATGCTGCATTATGAAAACCTAGGTCTGTGTGGTGATGGAGAAGCGGGACGACTAATAGATGAAGGTGAAGTTGAGTTAGGAGGAAGAATACCTGTAAACGTATCTGGGGGACTGCTTTCAAAGGGACATCCTCTTGGAGCAACTGGAATAGCTAATATATATGAGGTCTGCACCCACCTGAGAGGAGAGGCCGGAGAAAGGCAAGTAGAAAATGCAAGAATTGGTATGACACATGTGATAGGCCTTGGAAGTGCCTGCGGCATTCACATATTAGAAAAGGTATAACCATAAATTATGCTTATAGGTGTTGTAAGTGACACTCACAACAACTTAAAAAATATAGAACTAATCGTTCATCTTTTCAATGAGGCCAATGTTGACTTAGTGATCCATACTGGTGACATTGCTAATTCTAAGTCATTAGACAAATTCAAAAACTTAAACTGTGAATTAGTTGGAGTCTATGGCAATAATGATAGAGGTGAAAAAGGTTTAAAAGAGGTAGCAGCTTCTAATAATTTTCATTTTCAAGAACCACCAAAATTATTGAATCTATGTCAAAAGAATATTGCCATATTTCATGAACCTGATTCCATAAATGACTTCCTATTAAAAAATAACGCTGATGTAGTAATACATGGACATACCCATCGATATAGAAATGAAATACAAAATGGAGTTTTAATATTCAATCCGGGTGAGAGTGCGGGAATGATCAATGGGAAAAATGCAGTAGGTATTTTGAATCTAGAAAACCTAAAAGCTAAAAGAATTTTCTTTTGAGGTACAAAAATAAACTTACAGTGATTAAACTAAAAGTTAAGGTAATTAAAAGAGGCCTGAGAACTCTGGTAGAGAAATCAAATTCAAAAAGAACATTATAGAAGTATGAAAATATCGATGGAGCATATTCGGAAGATGAAACATCTAGCTGAGACGGAGTTATAAAGAACATCAAAAGTAATATAAATATTAATGTGCTAGGCCTATTAATTATTTTGATTAGTAATAAAGAAAAAGCTAATGAGGCTATTATGTAGACCGTCCAAAACATTTAATTATTTTATCAGATCCAAGATATCCTCTTTAATTAACTGAATTCTCCATTCGGTGATTCCTTGGTATGCAGCAGTTAAACCTTGCAAATATAATGTCCTTAAAAAATCTTTTTGAGATTTCTTAGAAAAGAATAGAGTTGGGTTTATATTTTCTCGCTGAGAAATCTCGTCCACTATATCATTAAACCTATTTAGCATTTGGATCTCTTCAGCTTTTGATATAGTTCTTTTTAATTCTAAAATTGTTAACGGAACATTAAATATGTTGTACGAAAGTTGTTTTATGTCTTGGTATAGCCAGGATAGTTTTGAGTTTGTAGACAACTCACTAAACTGAATTTTGTAAAGGTGTATTAAGTACTCTACGTCTAAAGTTGCATATTTTAGCTGTGAATCTGTTAAAGGTCTTCGAATCCAGTTAGATCTAGTTTCATTTTTGTCCAGTATTATGCCGAGTTCTTTTTCAACTAGTGCTTGATAACCAATCGTATACTCACCACCCAAAAGGGAATGAGCAATTTGAGTATCAAAGATATTTACCATCTCTTTATTTGTCCATGAATAAATTGCTTCAAGATCTTCTTTACAAGAGTGAAGTATTTTCAAAACAGTCCCAGAGAATAGAAAGTTTACATGAGCTCCAGGATCGTCAATGAGGACGGTATCAATCAAGTAAATCTCTTCTCCATCATTAACTTGAAGTAGTGCTAGCCTCATGTTGTCTTTAGAGGTCCTTCTAAATTCTGTGTCTACAGCCAAATATGGTTTTTGAGATAGCTCAAGATTTAAATGGGCCAAATCATCTATTGAATCTATAAAAATGAACAAATTACTAGCTTATTTAGTTTTGTTGATTGACACTAAATCAACTATCTTTTCTTCTGGTGTAAATCCAGAGACAACCTTTTTCAATATTTCTCTTAAACTTTGAACATCGCCTTTTTGTTCGGCTTCACTTAGAGCAGTTAAGTTGGTTTCCAACTCACCTAACGATAGAAAATCTTCTTCCGCTCTTAGTATTTGTTTGTGCTCAGTAGTGCTTACATTGTCACCAATTAATAGTTCCTCGTAAAGTTTTTCACCAGGTCTCAAACCGGTAAAAACTATTTCTATATCACCTTCAGGATTTTCTTTATCTTTTAATTCCATTCCGCTTAATTTAATGAGTCTTTTGGCTAATTCATAAATTTTTACTGGTTTCCCCATATCTAAGACAAACACATCTCCTCCTTCTCCCATTGCTCCTGCTTGAATAACGAGCTCCGCAGCTTCGGGTATGGACATAAAGTATCTTGTCACTTCTGGATGAGTAACAGTCACTGGGCCTCCATTACTAATTTGATTTTGAAATAATGGTATAGCTGAACCGGATGAGCCAATTACATTTCCAAATCTCACCATTGTCATGCGAGTCTTTTTGCTAAGTGAAGGATCTGAAGAGTAAGCTTGGAGAATTAATTCTGCAAATCTTTTTGAAGCTCCCATGAAATTTGTGGGCCTTACTGCTTTATCTGTGGATATTAGAACAAATGTTTCTACTCTTGTTTCGATAGCTGCCTCTAGGCATGATTTTGTGCCAAATATGTTATTGATTACTCCCTCAAAAGGATTTTCTTCTACTAACAGTACATGCTTATAAGCAGCTGTATGATAAATCGTATCCACTGCAAAAGTTTCACAAAGTGTCTTAATCCGTTTTTTGCTTGTAACGTTTCCAATAATGCTAGTAAGTTCTACTTCAGATGTACTTGACTCTATTTCACTCCTAATTTGATAAAGTGCGTACTCATTCGAATCCAGGATAATTACTTTTTTTGGCGAGTGACTTACAACTTGCCTTGTTATTTCTGATCCTATCGAACCGCCAGCTCCAGTGATTAAAACCACTTTATCATTTATATTCCTATGAAGAAGTTCCAGATTTGCTTCGACCTCATATCTGCCTAATAAATCTGTGATTTCAACTTCTTTTAATTCGGAAACTGAAATTTTACCTTGAGCCAGCTCTGCTAAACCGGGAAGGATTCTGACTTTTACAGAGTGCTTTTCTATATCCTTCAAGAGCTTACTCAAAGTTTTTTTTGATGCAGAAGGAATAGCAATTAAAACCTCATCAATTTTTCTTTTACTAAGCAGTTCCTTTAACTTCATCGGCTCAATGATTTTCAAACCACTCATATAAGACCCATGTAGAGTCTTGTTTTCATCGACAAAGGCAATGGGTTTCATCTCAGAGCTAACCTTTAAAGCATTAGCAAGCTGAATACCAGCTGAGCCAGCTCCGTAAATAACAACTCTTCTGTCATGATTGCGTCTTTTAAAATAATTTACTGCAATTATTCGAGATGACATTAAAAATGTTATTGAAAAAACTATGAATAAAATAAATTCTAAAGATGAAAAACTTAAAATTCTGCTAGTGAAAAATTCAATTACCAATAAGCTAAATAAAGCAACAAAAGACGCTACAAATATGGATTTAATGATCAATATATAAAAAGTGACATCAACATACCTCATAATCAGGTTATAAACACCAAATAACCAAAATATAATGATGTAAAAAAGGCTGACAAAGATATATTCGAGTATATCCTCACTTATAACCTGGTTAAATGAACCCCCCAAAAAAAAATTTGCCAGAAATAATGATAGCAATATTAAAATAAAATCTGATATTGCGGCAATAACTTGCTTAGTTTTTCTACTTGTTCTTAAGAGATAGTTTTTCAATTTATTAAAGCCTCTATCTAACTTCTTCGAGGATACTTTTTATACCTTCTTGCATGTAGGTTATGTCCTCATCAGTTAAGGTCGGGTGTACCAAAAATGTAATGGAGGATTCACCAAGCTCTTTAGCATTAGGTAAATCTTTTTTGGGGCCAAAATCAGTTCCTTTAAAAGCTTTCTCCTTATATATCTCAGAACAAGAACCTTCAAAGCAAGGAATATTTTTATCATTAAACTTTTGTATGATCTTTGCTCTATTCCATCCATTCTTTAAATTAGGAATATTTAAATAGGCATAGAGCTTATAGTAAGCATGATCAAAACCTTTTTTACATACTGGAACCCTAATTAAATCCTGAAAATCATTAAGAACATTTATTAATTTCTTTGCGTTGCTACGTCGCAATTCAGTCCAAGTTTCCATTTTTTTTAGTTGGGATCTGCCTATAGCAGCTTGAAATTCTGTAATCCTAAAGTTAGTACCAAAGCTATCATGTAGCCATCTAAAGCCCGGGGGATGTTTCTTGTTATAAACAGAGTAGAAGTTTTTTCCATGATCTTTATAAGACCACATTTTTTCCCAAAGCTCGTTAGAGTTGGTTGCAACCATTCCTCCCTCACCTCCTGTACTCATTATCTTGTCTTGACAAAACGACCATGCCCCTACGTCTCCGATTGTACCTACGTGGGCTCCTTTATATTTAGCTCCGTGTGCCTGGGCACAATCCTCTATCACATATATATTTTTATTCTTAGCAAAAGACATGATGGGATCCATATCACAAGGCCATCCTGCTAAATGGACACAAAGGATTGCTTTCACATCTTTTGAATAAACTGATTCGATAGAGTCAATAGTTATATTTCCGCTTTCCCTGCTCACATCACAAAAGATAGGTTCAGCCCCTAAATTTATAACAGAAGAAACAGATGCAATAAAAGATCTAGGAGTAACGATTACTTTATCTCCTGGTCCAATATCTAAAGACTTAAGCGCCAGGTCAAGAGCAAGAGTGCCATTAGCGACAGCAATAGAATGTCTAGACCCTATCCATTGTGCAAATTCTTTTTCAAACTCCTTGCCATGACTTCCTGTCCAATAATTTACTTTTCCTGTAAGAAGTATCTCTTCAACAGATTTTATTTCTTCAGCATCAAAAGAAGGCCAATCATTTAATTTGTTTTTTTTAATCATTTTT
>CEQX01062948.1_pt1 | contig 11079 bp, 12 predicted proteins | sample 356261 | NCBI WGS metagenome assembly CEQX01 (sample SAMEA2621076, study PRJEB7988) | marine metagenome | isolation source: saline water (ENVO:00002010), including | reverse complement strand
CCAATGGCGACTATAAGTAGCCAAATTTTTGGGTTTAGGATTTTCTTTAACTGGTCCATGTTTAAACCCAGCCTGATGCGAGAAGACCGCTTAATGCAACCAATCCCCAAAGCACGAGTGGAGGTGCATTTTCCTTCCAAGTCATCTTCATCGGCTCTTTGCCTATATCGAATTCAAGTTCCATTGAACAACAGACAACGAACCAAACCCAAACAGGACCGCCGATGACCAAAGCAAGCCGAGCCTGCTCTTCTCCATCGAGACAGAATCCTGCATAGAGCATAGTAATCGAGGTCAGAAGTGTAAATCCTGCCATCATCTTGTTGTTGTCTTTGGACCAATCTGTAGGAATGATAATTCCGACAATGGCGTGAACTAGGGCAACAAGAATCAACCAGATTTTAGGATCGAGAATTGTATCCATCATCTGAATCAAACCTCGGCAGAATCTGTAGATTCGTTTGCAGATCCAGGAACTCCGACTTTACCAGTCAACATCAAAACTCCAAGAATGATATGAACCAGCAGCGTAATTGGGAACACGAGATTGAACATTCCAGGATTGTTGAGGATCGGTAGGCTGAGGAAAACAGTTCCTAGCGGCATTAATGCTGGTAGAACATACTCCATTGCCGATTCAGGTCGCTTCATCATGAACGATACTAAACCGATGAGTACGAGAGCCAATCCCCAGGTCACTGGAGACATCTGCCAAACAGTGTTTCCAGCATCAAAGGCGTTGTTGAGGGTATCTGTACGGTCTCCTTCAGAAGCGTATGCAAATGCCTCATCAGCAGCATCGATTTCTCGGTCTGCTTCGTTGATGACAGTTACGTTACTACCCATTCCGGTAACGAAGGCCATCAAGGTCACGATAATCAAGACGCCCGCAATACTGAGTAATTGTTTATTCATGCCATTGGTATTCTCCATCATTTCGGAAATCAGCAGATATACACCGCTCAAGACCATAATGGTTCCAAGAGTTCCAGCAATTAGGAGTGGCATAAGCGTATCCATAGAATCAACGAGTGATTGCGTTCCACGCTCTCCAATAGCTTCAGAAGCAGGCCACATCATAAATGCGCCAACAAGCAAGATTGGGCCAAATGTGAGAAGGTAAGGGGTGAGACTTTTCTCGCTCATTGGGAATCACCTTCAATGTCATCTAAACTTGGTAAGTTATTTTGAGAAAGAATTTTATTAATATCTTCTCTTTCACTTTCTCCATCTTTGTGCATGAAACCCGATACACAAGTAAGTATTGTTGCAAGTATCATCAGGCCAGCCAATGCAGCATTGATCCCTGTCGGGGTGCCTCCATAGCCATTATCACTGGTTAAGATAAACATTCCACCTAGCAGATTTACCAGAACCAAAGGAGCAAACATTGCAACCTTGGCCAACTCTTTTCCAGTTACAAATAATGCTGTAACAATTGCCATAACTCCAAGGGGCATTAGATGCAATGCCCACATTTCTTCATACGCTTCATCGTGTGCGAGCACATTGCCTTCACCCCAACCAATTTCTGCCCACTCATCTCCATGAGTCATGCCCCACAGTGACATTATAATCACTATGGAACCTAGGGTAATTAGCATATTCTTTGGCGTTAGGACTTCTTTTACTTCCATGGGTTAAGTTACACTCAGACGGAATATAATATTTCCATCTTTAGTATGTTACAAATTTAGGATTTGCTTAAACGAATCAATTATTCGACTCTCTCGATAACTCGAATGAGATTTCCGCGCATGTTAACAATTATAGTAAAGAAACAACTTCAATCAGTTAATGCCTTAGACAGTTGATTGGACGGAAGAAACGATTTCACTCTAGTTCTTCAGTCGGCAGACCTTCTGCAGCCCAGCCCTTTGTTCCACCTTCAACGATGGTGACGTTGGTGTAGCCGTACTCAGCAAGGACACTTGCAGCAACAGCTGCCTGTCCACCGCCTCCGCATGTGCAAACGATTGGTTGATCGATAGATTGGAAGGTCTCTTTGTCATGGAATGCGCTTTGTGGATCTGCCTTGTAGAACAGTGTTCCAAGAGAGACGTTCTTTGCTCCTGGAATGACGCCCCCTCCGAGAGCGTTTGCATCTCGAACATCGACGACAGTTACTTCGGCATCGGAATCAATTTTTTCTTTCAATTCTGCAGGAGTGATTGTTCCATGATTGGCTTTTGCTTCTGATACTCGGTCGCTAAATGACTTGGTCATGCTTCGTGCATCCACGACACCTACTTCAATTCATTCACAAGGGCGTCAGCAAGTTGTTCGTACTGTTCAATCGAATTGTACAACTGTGCCGAGATTCGAAGATAACGGCCTGCAGGCGATGGCCATGACCAAACTGGGACCTGTATTTTGTATTTCTCTGAAAGAAGTTTATGCAATGGATCCGGCTCATGCATCACGACGTTGGGAAGCAAAGTTTCTGTCACTTTGATGGTTGAAATGCACGCAATCATTTCATCGGGACAAGGAGGTTGAATGTTCAGTCGTTCACACAGTATGTTTCGACCTTGAATTGCAAGGTCATGATTATGTTGCATTATGCTTTCCCAGCCCCCTTCCATCAACTCAGCCATACCGGTAATGACTGCTGGAATACTGCACCAGCCAGAAATGTCTTGAGTTCCAGTCCAGTCAAATTCATGGCGGAATCGAGTCGTTTCACCCAGAGGGAACGTGTGACCATGGCTAATTGTGAGCGGTTGAATCTTTCCTTGTTTGTCTTCTCTCACGTAGAGGAACGCGGTCCCTTTCGGTGCGCAGAGCCATTTGTGACAATTGCTTGTAACGTAAGAGGCTCCGAGTGTTTCCAAATCAAGTGGTATCATCCCAATTCCATGCGCTGCATCGAGAAGGACTTCAACACCTATGTCTTCAAAATAAGCAGTTAATTCCTCAAAGGGCATCCGGAGGCCGGTCGGGCTTGTGACAGTATCAATCATCACCAGTTTTGTTTTCGATGTACACGCAGATTTCATCAAATCGATGACCGTTTGAGGCCCCTCAATTGGAAATGGAATGGCAACTTCAACAACTGTTACACCCCACCGTTTTGCAACATAGTCAATGCTGTTTCGACAGGCCTGATAGGCATGATTTGGCACGAGAATCTCGTCACCTTTTTGGAAATGTAGAGAACGAAGAACAGTATTCACTCCAGAGGTTGCATTGGAAACAAAAGCCAAGTTATTCGGGGAGCAATGGAGGAATTCTCCTAGTGCTTCTCTTGATTTTAATAGAAGGTCTGGCATCGATTCTTCAAAGAAACGAACCGGTTCTCGCTCCATGAGATCTTGCCATTTCCGTTGCTCTTCAAGAACGAAAGTAGGGCATGCACCAAATGATCCGTGATTTAGAAAGAATCGAGAGGAATCGAGAGACCAGTGTTTGGCGAGCGGAGAGGCCATGTTTTCCGTATACGGAACAAGTTTTCAATCATAACGGTTCAACGTGATGAGTGCGGTGGATGCTTGCAATCACGCCTCTACAGAGCTTCCACTGTACAAGTGGAGGACAATCACTCCAATCACGATGAGCATGATACCCAATACGCCAGCGATATCGATTTTCTGATCCATGAATACGATTGAAACAATCGTAATCGTTGCAACTCCAACGCCAGACCAAACCGCATAGGCTATGCCGATAGGGATGTCTTCAAGCGTTAACGATAGAAAATAAAAGGCGGCTGAATATCCAATAAGAACCAATATCGATGGCCATAGTTTAGTGAACCCTTCAGTTGATTTTAGGGAAGCAGTTGCGATGACTTCAGAAAGTATTGCAATGCCCAAGTAAACCCAAGTGTTCATGTTATTTCCTTCATGGTCCAATATTTCAATTCTGCGAGATATAATTTAGTGAAAAACGTGGTGCGGGGGGCAGGATTCGAACCTGCGAACCAATAAGGAATGGGACCTAAACCCACCGCCGTTGACCAAGCTGGGCGACCCCCGCGCAAACTTAGGGCGGTGAACCTTGGTTTTGAAGATTAGGCTGAAGCGACGAAGCCAGTGGATTCGACGATTGAAAGAATTGTTTCAATGGTTACAGCGGATGTTGTTACAACAATTCCAGCATGGTTCTGCCATGAGATGTCTGCTTGAATAACTCCTGGAACTGCTTCTAGGGTACGAGTAACACGTCCAGAGCAACAACCGCATGTCATACCTTCGATTTTCAGTACGTGAGCAACTTGATCCATGCCCATTTGAAGTGCTGGACCTATTTGGGTTTATGCTTCGATTTGCTTTGGACTCCACCATTTTAGCGTCAAAGAGTTGGTAACAACACTGATTGAGGAAAGTGACATTGCGGCTGCTGCGAATGCTGGTGGCAAGAGCCACCCCGTCCACGGTAGAAGCAATCCCATCGCTAGTGGAATACCAATGATGTTGTAAATGAAGGCCCATCCTAGATTGGCCCTAATTTTTTTGACAGTGATTCGACCCAACTCGAGGGCGCTAATGGCATCCATTAGATCGTTGCGCAGAAGCACAATGTCTGCCGATTCAAGAGCAATATCGCTTCCTGCACCCATCGCGATGCCAACATCAGCCACGGCCAAGGCGGCAGCATCATTGATTCCATCGCCAATCATCGCAACATGCTTTCCTTGCCCTTGCAAGGTCTGGACGAACTCAGCTTTTTCATCCGGTTTCACCCCAGCAATGACTTCATCGATCCCGCATTGTTGTGCAATATGTTCTGCGGCTTCAACTCGGTCACCTGTAAGCATGATGACCTCCAAGTTGTGACGCTTGGCATGAAGAAGTGCTCCTTTTGTTGTTGAACGTAAACTGTCCGTAACCTCAATCCACCCCAGCAACATTCGGTCTCTGCATACAAAGGAAAGCGTCACACCCTTGGAAGCCGCTTTGCTGATGTTTTCTTGGTGAGCAGCCAGATCGACATCGCACAGATCCATCATTGATTCATTACCAATTGCGACGACAAGATCATCCATTTTACCCCGAATACCCATGCCACCAACGTTTTCGATTTCGCTTAATTCAGGTCGCTGTTGTGTTACATTTGACCATGCCTTGACGATTGCGTCAGCGAGTGGATGCGTGCTACCGTGTTCCAGCGATGCTGCTAACGAGAGAATCTCTCGAACCTCACCATCAATAAATTCGATGTGGGAGACTTTTGGCTTCCCCGTCGTCAATGTTCCCGTTTTGTCAACAACCAGTGTGGTCGTTGCATGAGATTGTTCTAGGGCTTCGATACCTTTGATCAGCAAACCATAACGAGCACCGATACCGGTGCCGACCATGAGTGCTGTTGGTGTTGCTAAACCTAGGGCACATGGGCAAGCGATGACCAATGTGGAAACGAGGGCTAGTACCGCAATATCCCCTCCCGATCGTGAGCCAAATCCGTCTGAGAAGAAACCCCAATAGACAACAGAAGCAAGGGCACAAACAACGACGATTGGAACAAAAACAGAAGCAATGCGATCAACCATTTTTTGGATTGGAGCCTTGCCCATTTGTGCTTCATCAACCAAGCGAATGACGTTGGAAAGAACAGTTTGATGATACGGCTGAGTGGTTGAAATTGTGAGGGGTGCATCAACAAGAATGGTGCCCCCGATAACCTCATCACCCACTCGAGCTCGAACAGGATAGGTTTCGCCGGTCATCATCGACATGTCCACAAGTGCAGAACCCTCTACAACTCGACCGTCAAGCGGGATGGTCTGTCCTGATTTTATCAAAATTGAGGTTCCTGGTTCGATGTCTTCAACTGGAGTTGATGTTGAGTGTTGGTTACCATCCACAACATTGGCGGTTTTCGGTTGCAAATTAATCAGTGAAAAGACAGCATCTGTTGCTTGCAATTTCGCTCGACCTTCGAGATAATTGCCGAGCAATACGAAAGCGATAATGAGCGCAGCACCATCAAAATAGACGTGGTTTGTTGTCGCAAAGAGTTCTGGTAAGAATGGAAGAACAGGTTCAAACATTACCAATGTCGACCAAAAAAACGCAGTAGTGGTCCCCAAGTGCACAAGAACATCCATGTTGGCTCGACCGTTTCGTATGGCTTTCCAAGCACCGATATGGAATTGCTGACCCGAATAGAGGTATACTGGGAGGGTGAGTAAAAACCCAATCAACCAATTCGAATTCATTCCGTTGCTACTGCCAAGGTCAGAAACAAACATCGTGATGAACAGGGTTGGTAAGGCCAAAGAAAGCGCAAAAGCGGCTCTTTGCCCCTGCCGACGTACTTCGAGAACTCGATCGTTTCGAATCCGTTGTGGAGTTGGCATTGAACGTGCAACAAATCCTGCCTTGTTGACAACCTCCACAACGGCTTCATGGTTTTGAGGAGCATCGTTCTTCCAGCGAACAACGGCCTTTTCCAATGCGAGATTCACGCGAACGTGTTCAACGTCGTTTATCGTACCGATGACAGAATCGACGGATGAAACGCAAGAGGCACAGGTCATGCCTTCGATGCGGTAGGTCGACTCAACAGTCATATGCTTCAACCACTGCTTAATGACGATTGTAAAAAGGTTTGATGTTAGACTGGCGCAAGGTCAAGTCGTCCAGACCACAAATCGAGACCTCGGATTCTACATGGGAAAAGTTGGCCAAGTTCCAGTAGAACAGACTCTTCATGTCCATCTCGACCCTCTTCCATCAAACATAATCCATAATCATCGACGAAGAGATTCTTTTTCGCTGAAAGCTGTTTCAAATGCATCCTGCCGTGCATCGAACCATCATCATTGAGATCGAGGAAAATCCAAGGGGTTCTCAATCCAACCACTCGTGCATTCCATTGCTGGGTCTCAGAGTTCTTGAGATGATAATTGAGTGTAATGGCGGCAAGTTCCCATTCTAGTACCTGTGCCATTCGACCTTGCTGTGAGCAGTGTTCGCTCAATGAGGATAGTTCCTCCTCGGAGTAGACCCATTTCTTTTGATGCAACATCGCCTTCAATTGGCGATGAACAAGGAGGTCGGGATACCGACGTATTGGACTCGTGAAATGCGCATAGGCATCGAGATTTAGTCCGAAATGACCGATGTTGACAGCGTCGTATCGGGCTCGATTCATGAGTTGAAATAATCCCTGATCAACGACTCTACGCAGTGAAGATTGAAGCGAACTTGCTTGTTCTTGTGCCTGCCTTAATCCATCCAACATCTCATCTCTTGCATCTTGGGCCGATACTTTCGCAAGATACTGCGCAACTTCACTCTTCGGTTCGCCTGCTGAAAGGCCACTTAGGTCCACATTCTGGCCCGCCCATGCACCCAACAAACCTGCAAGTTCATCGGTATCATCTTGACTCTTCGATTTTGAGCGAGGTTCTGGTAATTGTATGGAAATATTGAGAGCTTCAAGCTGTTTGTTCAAATCTCGTACATCGGTTGAATCTGGCATAGGGTGACATCTCCAAGGCACAGACCCGCCGGCCTCTCCAAGCATTTCTCCTACGATGTTGTTGGTTTTGACCATGAATGTCTCAATCATTCTTGTTGCTTTATTTGGCCATTTGACTTCAATTGATAGATCATTGTCTCCGTGCAGGCGTGGCCGTTGTTCGCCCTGTTGAACGTTTAATCGGAGTTCGTCTTCTTGCCATGACTGTGCAAGTGCAAACAGGTCGTCCCATTGTGAATCCTCGAGTGTGTCTTCATAGGCGAGATTCTCTTTAACGAGAATGACAGCTTCATGGGCACGCGACGATGCAATACTGTTGTCCTCATTCAAGATCATCTCAATAACCATCGCCAGCCGTGGTACATCAGCTCGTAAAGAACACAAATCATCAGCAAGCCTGAAGGGGAGCATCGGAAGTACTGCATGAGGAAGATATACCGATGTTGCTCGAGCCTGAGCCGTTGCATCGAGTGAAGAATCCTTTGTTACATAATGAGCAACATCCGCAATAGCGACCCATAGAGTGCGTTCATTCCCAGTCTGTTCCAGGCAGATTGCATCATCGAAGTCTTTTGCATCAGGAGGGTCGATTGTGACGAAATGCAGATGTTGCAGATCGGTTCGGCCATCGGCTAGTGCTGTTTCCGCATCAACGTCTGGAATTGTTTCAGCCCATGTCTCGAGACTGGTTTCATAAGTAGAAGGAAAGGGATTGTCGTTGTTTTTTCGTCGCCAGTCCAATCGATGCTGAAGCACATCGAGGAGAGTCCAATGACCCGATTCAATCAACATCATTGCAAGTGCCGGCTCAAATTCAGGAAACCGCAAACCGGATTTTCTGGCAGCAAGTCGTTTGAGTTCAAGTCGGAGGTCAAATTTTTTCCACGTGGATTCAATCTGGCTATGAAGTTGAATCGTTTCAGGAGTTGTCGTGTTGAGGAGCAATGCTTCCCATGCCTGAAGGATCTCATGCCAATCCTCTTGATTGGACAGTGGCTGTTTCTCTAGATGCGACAAACGAGCGGACCAGTCTGCAACAGATTGTTCCACCTCGGTGATGATTTCACGTGTTCGAGCAGAAACGCTGTTGTTCCCTTCCCACTTGAAGTGGCAACTTTGTTTTCGGGATGCGCGAACAACATCTTCAATTTCGCTTGAAAGGCGTTTTCGATAGGATTTGATGTCCTCTCGACTTGGAGGCCTAGATTCGTTCTCAATGAGATAATCAACAAGCTCATTAGCAGTCCATATTTTTTCCCAATCCGCTTTGGATTTGAAGAGAGATGTAACTCGACGCCACATCCGCTCAGCATCGGGACCCCGCTTTGCAGAGGTTCGGTTTGGACGCCCCATGAAATCACAATCCAAGTTCTCGCAACGCATCGATCGCTGCTTTTTGGTCGGCATTGAGTACGTCCAACTCAATCAAAACGAATTCAAGATCCAAGTCTCCGCCTTTGTAGCCTGCACCATTCATCCGTCTTCTGTCACCTGGCTGACTGTTCTCAGCGACTTTCAGCATGCCTGTTTTTCCATTCGGCAACTCAACTTTGACCTTTCCTCCAAGCATCATTGTCGAAAACGGTATCGCAACTTCTTGGATAAGGATGCCATTTTCCCATTTACGTCCTTCACCTGCATCGATACGAATGGTGACGTGGAGATCACCAGGGGTGCCTTGAGGATGTTCGTTCCCTTGTTGCTTGAGTCGTTTAACGGTACCATGCTGTTCACCGGGTTTAAGCCGGATTTTGAAATTCTGGTTTACCTTGGATGCGACGTTGTTGTTGCCTACTTTCAGTCGCTGTGCTTGGAATTGAATCTCCCCACCGTTTTCAGCAGTGTTGAGATCAATGTCAACTGAGACGTGAACATCTGTGCCCTTGGGCTGGGCTCTCGGCTGTCTTTGGCGCTGTTGGAATGGATTTTGTTGTTGTCCACCAAACATTTGGCCTATCATATCTTCCAAGCCACCTCCCATACCGCCCATTCCTCCGCCGAAAGGGGAACGACCTCCGCCACCGAACATGTTCTCCATACGTTTCTTTTGATCGTACTCTTGACGTTTCGAAGCGTCGCCTATGGTTTCATAGGCGGCTTGGACTTCCTTGAATTTGGCTTCTGCTGCACGATCATCGGGGTTTCGGTCAGGGTGGTACTTCCTCGCTAGTTTACGAAATGCGCGCTTAATCTCGGCATCCGAAGCATCTCGAGAAACCCCTAGCGTAGAATACGGGTCCGGTGAAGCCATACACACTCTGGATTCATCCACCCCTCATCAACTCTTGCCGAGATTTTGACCAAAGCTTCATACAAATTCTGATGGAAGTGGTTATAATAGGGGGTTGGGTCGCTAGGAAGGCACGAGGTTGTACCATGTCTGATGAAAAAAGCGAATCCCGCTCATTTGAGGATGTAGTTCAAGACCGCCAAGACTGGATTGAAGCCCAATTTCGCAAGATTTCTCGCGGTTCATGGGCACGAATCATTCGAATGGCCCGTAAGCCAACTCCTCAGGAGTTTAAGCAAACGAGTATCGTTTGCGGTATCGGTCTGTTCGTTCTCGGCGCTATTGGATTTATTCTTCTCGTTATCATGGACAATTTCATTCCTTGGCTGATTCACGATGTTTTCGGCATTTGAGGATCCGGTGGTGACATCATGACTGAAGCATTTATCGCATTTGTACGATTTGAAGAGAAACTTTTGCTCCTAAGCAGAAGCAAAGATGACAATGACTTTCCGGGACTCTGGGATGGTGTTTGGGGCGTCGGAGACACGCCAGAAGAAGTTCTAGCACGTGTATCGGAAGCAACAGGCCTTCCGCTTGACACACTTGAGTACGTGGGGACTGGTCCAGAGAGAGGAATCGACATGGGGCGCAATCTTGTGGACGTCATGCCTATTCTTGTGGCAACCAGTTCTGAAGAGGTTACACCAACCGGTCGCTACGTCGGATACGAATGGGTTGACCCAGGTACACTCCAAGGCAAGAATTGTCTTTTCTCCAATATGGATATGGAAGGCGCAGACAAATTGTTCCGTGAAATGTATGGATCTGTTGGTTCGTTCCTCTACATTGTCAAGACTGCAATTGGTTCAGAACTCCGAGTTGCTGATGAGATGTATGCTCGTCTTCACGGAAGCGGTTCCCTCACGGCCTTGCAAGGTGAGATTTTCTCAGTACTTCACCCAAACAACATGCGTGGCTATCTGTTTGTAGAATCGAGTGCGCTTCATCACGTTGAGAAGTTGATTGGTCGCTCTGGTGGCCGAGATCCTACGGCACGACGAGGAATTTCCCAGACACCATTGAAGAACGCAAAGCAAGTACTTCCAGGAGAAGCCCCACTGATGGACATTCTACCGTATCTTGAACCGAAGGCTGTTACCTCGGGTATCGAAGTGGGTTGTATTGTTGAAATCGTTTCCGGAGCTTTCAAGGGCGAAAAGGCTCGAGTTACCAGCGTTTCCGAGACCAAGGAAGAGGTGAGCATGGAACTGTATGAGCAACCGATTCCTATGACGCTCAACATGCGTGGAGACCACGTACGTGTCATCGACCGTGTCGGTTGAAGTCCACTTCTCGGTGTTTACGAATGTCAACACATAACGCGAACCGCATTCGATTTGTTGGACGAATCATTGTCC
>CEQX01041131.1_pt1 | contig 11090 bp, 10 predicted proteins | sample 356261 | NCBI WGS metagenome assembly CEQX01 (sample SAMEA2621076, study PRJEB7988) | marine metagenome | isolation source: saline water (ENVO:00002010), including | reverse complement strand
TAAAAAAATTTTCAAAAATAATTTTTTTAGGTTTTTCAATCAATGAGCCTATTACAAACAAAATGATGCTTGTAGGGAATCCTATAAAAAATTTAAAAATAAAGTCTTATATAAATACCCCTCATAATCCTTTAAGAGTCTACGTGACAGGTGGAAGTCAGGGCTCGGAATACATTAATAAAAATGTTCCGGTTGCCCTAAATGCCCTTAACATGCCATTAGAGGTCAAACATCAATCTGGAAATAAAAAATCTTTAGGAGTGAAAGAATTATATTCAGAAAACATTTCTGTCGAAGTAAAAGAGTTTTATGATTCACCTCATGATGTAATTTTGTGGTCCGATTTTATTATTTCTAGAGCCGGAGCATTGTCATTGTCAGAGGCTGCAAGTTTAAAAAGAGGATTGGTAATGATTCCTCTGCCATCTGCAATTGATAATCATCAGCTTTTAAATGCTGAAAGTATTTCAAATTTGAATATGGGGTTAGTTCATGAAGAGTCTGAATCAAATGAATCTCTAACAAATAAAATAAAAAATATTATTGAAAAGAAGCTTTATGTGAAATGGTCAGAGAACCAAAATAATTTAGATCATTTTCAAGCTGCAGGAACAATGTTAAGTTCAATCTTAAAATTCTAGAAAAATATATGACTTCATTAGGATTTCAAAAGTTTAAAAAAATTCATATGATCGGCATTGGTGGTTCTGGAATGATTGGAGTTGCTACCATTCTACAAAAGCGGGGTTTTAAAGTAACAGGCTCAGACCTTGTTCTTACAGATGAGTTAGAGGAGTTAAAAGAACTTGGAGCTAAAGTACAAATTGGCCATGAGCCTAATTTGATTAGGAATGCTGATTTGGTAGTTGCTTCATCAGCAATATCTAAGAAGAATCCTGAGCTTTCATATGCAAAAAAAAGCAGATTAACTATTATCCCAAGAGCTGAAATGCTTGGAACATTAATGAAGCCATATCGAAGTATTGCTATCGCTGGCAGTCATGGCAAGACAACTACAACTAGTATCATTGCGAGTATTTTTAATGCAGCAAATTTAAGTCCGACTTATGTTGTTGGAGGTCAAGTGTTAAGCGTTGGAAGAAGCTCCAATCTTGGAGATGGTGATTATATTATTGTAGAGGCAGATGAAAGTGATGGATCTTTTCTTCATCTTCAGCCTGATATTGCTGTCGTGACAAATATAGATAATGATCATTTAGATTTTTATGAATTAAATCAAGAAAAATTAAATCAATCTTTTGTAAGTTTCGCTGAAAATTTACCTTTCTATGGTTATATATTACTAAATCTAGATGATGCAAACATTCGTAAGATTTCTAAAGATGTTCATAGAAGACAAATAACATATGGTTTTAGTGTTAAAAATAGATTTCAAATTACAGATGTAGAGCTAAAAAATGGAATTCAAAAATTTCAAATAACAGACCGTAGCAATAAAAAGTGTTATAAATTTTCCACAAATTTGAGTGGTAAACATAATTTGTATAATGTTGCAGCAGCGATTTGTGTAGCTATTGAAGAAAATATTTCAATTAAAAATATTTCCAAAGGATTAAATGATTTTCAGGGTGTTGGCAGAAGGTTTGAAATTTCAAATATTAATATACTTGAGCAGCCTAGAATATTAATAGATGATTATGGTCATCATCCCGTTGAAATTTCAGCGACTATTCAAGCAATACGTCAAAAATTTCCACGTCAAAAAGTTTGTATGATTTTTGAGCCACATAGATATACAAGGACTCAGCAACTTTTCAATGATTTTGTTCAAGTTCTCTCACAAGTAGACTGCTTATTACTTTTAGATATATATCCTGCTAGTGAAAAACCAATAAAAGGAATCACTTCAAGAAAATTAATTTCTGAGATATCTAAAAAACATAAAAATGCCGAATATATTGGAAAGTCAGATCCTTTAATTTGGCTACAGTCAAATTATAAAAATTTCTCAATTTTAATTACACAAGGCGCAGGAACTATATCAAAATTGAACCAAAAGATTAAAAATAAGTGGCAATAAGAAAAATCATAATTTTGTATGGTGGAGAGTCCTCTGAGCGAAGTGTATCCCTAGAAAGTGGTAAATACGTATTTCAATCAGTTCAGAATTTGGGATATGAAGCTGAATTAATTGATTATCCTAAGGAGTTTTCACCTGATAAGATTTTGGAAAAAGATTTCATTTTTATTGCACTCCATGGGCATGACGGAGAGTCAGGAGAGCTCCAAAAATTCTTGGAACAAAATAAAATTTCATATTCTGGAAGTAGCTATGAAGCCTGTAAAAGTACTTGGAATAAAGACACTTTTAAAAAAATTTTAAGAGAAAATAAAATTCCAACACCAAATTGGATTTCTATTCCTTCTTTGCATGGATATAAAGGTGATTTAGATGATCCAATATTTGATGAAATTAGACCATTCAATGAGATTTTTTTAAAGCCAGCAGAGGATGGATCAAGTATAGATGTATTTAAACTCTCAACTAACAATGATCTTAATAAAGCTATTACAAATTGCTTAAATTCTAAAAGACAATTTATATTTGAGGAAAGTATAGACTTCAAAGAACTAACTGTTCCTATTCTTAACGGAAAATGTTTACCTCCAGTTGAGATAATAACAAATGAATCTTTCTATAATTTCAATGCAAAGTATGTGAATGGTGATACCCAACTTAATGAATTCATGATTTCTAATAAGAAGAAAATTGAGCTCGAGCAGATTTGCTTGAAAACACTTAATATCGTTAAGGCAAGGGGTTGGTTAAGAGTTGATCTAGTGCAAGATCACAATCAAAATTTTTATGTTCTTGAGGTAAATACAGTGCCTGGTATGACATCTCATAGTTTATTTCCTAAATCAGCAGAATCAATTGGCATTTCATATGATCAACTCGTAAATAGAATTCTTAATGCTAAAAATTAGATTTTTATTGTTTTTTTTCATAATCAATATTTTTTTTGGATGTTCAGATATTTCCAATCAAAAGACAGTTGTTTTTTTTGAAAATCCTCAATTTTTAGAACAAGAGAAAAATCTTCTAATAGCGCTTGGAGATATAAGTTCGAATAAAAACCTTTTTGAATTTTTAAATAGTCAAAACTGGATATGTTCATTTTTGATTAAAAAAAATGCTTTTAAGCCTTTAGAAATTTTCATTGAGTCAAAAGAACCAAAATATGTTTGGCAAGAAAAGTTTTATTTAGATAAGAATCTAAGCAAATTTTTGTATTTAGGAGAGCATCCAGATTTATTGCATTTATACGTGCCAATCGAGTTAGTTGCAGAATGGGTAAAAGTTGAAAAGCAGATTTTTGAAGTAATCGAAGCTTTTAATATAGAAATTGCTTCTGTGTTTTATTCAAAAGCAGAGGGATGGTATTTTATTCTTAAAAATAATCTTCGCATTAACTTAGGTTCAGAACTTTCTTCAGACTTAAACAAAAAACTCTTATTAACATTAAAATATATTTTCGAAAAAAACTTAACTCCTAGTATTATTGATTTAAGATACAAGAATGGAGTAGCAATAAATTATGGCAAATAATGGAATGAGAGAACCCGAATATGTTGTTGGATTAGATATTGGTACTTCAAAAGTTGTATGCATTATTGGTAAGTATGTCGATCAGCATGTTGTTGAAGTTGTTTCCATGGGTTCCTATCCATCTAGCGGATTAAAAAAAGGTGTAGTTGTAAATATTGATGCCACTACAGATGCAATTCAAAAGTCTATAGATCAAGCGCAAGCTTCATTTGATGGAAAAATTAAAAATATATATGTTGGAATTGCAGGCAATCATATTCGAAGCTTAAATTCGCATGGGATAGTAGGAATAAAAGATAAAGAGGTCGAGGCTAGTGACATAGATAGAGTTATTGAAGCAGCGCAAGCAGTAGCGATTCCTTCAGACCAAAGAGTTCTTCATGTTTTGCCTCAAGAGTATGTAATTGATAATCAAGACTCTATTAGAGAGCCACTTGGAATGTCTGGAGTAAGATTAGAATCACATGTTCATTTGGTAACTTGTGCAAATAATGCCATACAAAACATAGAAAAATGTGTCAAACGATGTGGAATTGGTGTTGACGGTTTTGTGTTAGAGCAACTAGCTAGTTCGTATTCAGTACTTTCAGAGGATGAAAAAGAGTTGGGCGTGTGCTTGGTTGATATAGGTGGCGGTACAACAGATATAGCTGTATTCAATTCAGGTTCTATATCATTTACGGGAGTGATTCCAATTGCTGGTGATCAAGTCACTAGTGATATTGCTGTAGCATTAAGGACACCAACTGCTCAGGCAGAGGATATAAAACAAAAATATGGTTGTGCTGCAGCTGAACTAACAAAGGATGGAGAAACTTTAGAGGTAATGAGGGTTGGTGGTAGACCTCCTGAGGATCTGTCTAGAAGATCTTTAGCAGAAATAATTGAACCAAGATATGTTGAGCTATTTGATTTAGTGAAAGCTGAAATTAAGCGAAATGGCTTCGAAAACAAAATTCCTGCTGGAATAGTTCTTACTGGAGGGACATCAAAAATGGAAGGAGCGGTTGCTTTAGCAGAGTCTATTTTTCAGACAAGTGTAAGATTAGGAATTCCAGAGAACTTCAGCGGAATGGAATCTGTCCTTAAGAATCCAATTTTTGCGACTGCTCTAGGTCTAGTTGGATTTGGTTTCGATCAGATTAAACAAGGCTATACATTAGAAAGTAACAAAACATTTTTTGATAAAGCTTTCGGTTTCTTAAAAAATAATTATTGATTGCTAAACTTATTTAGAATAAAATCTCCGCTCCTTGGTTTTTTGATAATCAAAAAATCTTTTTACTCATAAGGAAAACATGAACAATTACGAATTAGTCCTAATACTTAATCCTGATTTATCAACTAAATTTGATTCATTTCAAACCAAGTTTGAAAAAACCTTGTCTAGCATAAATTTTAAAATTAATAAGCTTGAAAATATTGGGCGAAGACAACTTGCTTACAGTATACTAAATCACAATAAAGGGCATTACGCCATTTTGCAGATTGAAGGTCCATCCGAAGCAGCAATAGAGCTTGAGTCTAAACTAAAATATGACGCCTCAATAATTCGTCACCTTTTGTTAAAAGTTAATACTCCATCTCTTGAGGATTCCCTATTGCTTATTGAATCAAAAGAGTCAAAGAAGAATCCTGCAGATGAAGAACATATTCAAGATAAATCAGAATCTAATTTAGAGGAAAAAACAGACAAAGTATCTGACAATGAGGATAACCCTGAAGAATCTAAGGATGGTGAGTAATGACAGAATCAAGTAAAAAAAACTTCAACTACAAAAATATCGATCTATTAAAAAAATATATAACAGAGACAGGAAAAATTATTCCTGCGAGAGTTTCTAATATCAGTGCAGCAGAGCAAAGAAAACTTACTAAAGCAATAAAGATTGCTCGCTTTTTGTCTCTGCTTCCCTATACAGACTCACATAGATAGATCATGAAAATTATACTTACAGATAAAATTCAAAAATTAGGCGAAATCGGAGACGTTGTTGAAGTTAGCTCTGGTTATGCTAGAAATTTTTTAATTCCAAAGAAAAAAGCTATGTTTGCATCTGAAGAGAATCTCAAATATGTCGAGAGCAGGAAATCTGAATTAGCTGCAGCATCAGCAGATGAGATGGCTAATGCACAGGGTAAAGCAGATGCAGTCTCTGGTATAAAGGTAGAAATTAAAGTTCCAGTAACTGATGAGGGAGCATTATATGGCTCAGTTGGCACAAGAGAAATTTCAGATGCTTTTAGTGAAATTGATCACACAGTAGATAAAAGTGTTGTTCAGTTGCCTGATGGTCCATTAAAAGAACTTGGAGACTACTCAATAACTCTTTTGTTTCATCCCGAGGTTTCATGTGTTGTTGAAGTATCAGTTCAGCCTGAGTAGTTGTTATCTTAATAATATGATGTAAAAATCATATTTATGTCTAATAACCAAGTAGAAAGTCAAGAGCAAGTTAGAGAGCTTGAAAGAGCTGTCCTTGGCGGATTGATGCTAGAAACCGAGCGTTATGATGCTGTGAGCGATATTATTGAATTTTCAGATTTTGAAGGTCAGGATCATCAAATAATTTTTCAATCAATGGGTGAGCTTGTAAATTCCAATAAGCCCTTGGATCCTCTTACAGTCTCAGACAGACTGGATAACAAAAATCTACTTACTAGTGCAAATGGAAAAAATTATCTAATAGGTCTTGCGTCCTCGACTCCATCAGCTGCAAATCTAGAAGCATATGCAGGGATGATAAGGCAAAAATCAATTTCAAGGAGATTGATGAAAATTAATTCGGAAATTTCTGAACTTATAATCAACCCTCAAGGCAAAGATGCAGAAGAATTGCTTGATGAGGCTGAAACAAAAATCTTCTCACTTAACGATGAGGCAAGTAGAAAATCTGGCGATATCCAAAAATTAGATAAATTAATTCCTCAGTCAATTGAACGCATGAATGAAATCGCTAAAAGTGGTTCATCTTTACTAGGCTCATCGACAGGATATAAAGATTTAGATACAAGATTGCAGGGACTTCAAGATGGAGATCTGATAATAATTGCCGCAAGACCAAGTATGGGTAAAACAGCACTGAGCATGAATATCGCTGAAAACTTTCTTATGAACAATGATATTTCAGGAGGAGTATTAATTTTTAGTCTTGAGATGCCAGCCGAATCTTTAACCACTAGGCTACTTGCCAGTAATGCAAAAATTGACCAGCAAAAAGTTAGATCTGCTTCTATGAATCAGGATGAATTAAAGAAGTTTATGGAGTCAACCTCTAAACTGAAAGATCTTCCACTTTACATTGATGACAGCTCATTACTTTCACCAATGGAGCTTAGAGCAAGAGCTAGAAGAATCAATAGACAAGAGCCAAATGGGCTATCACTTATTGTTGTTGATTATTTACAATTAATGCAGTTACCAGCATCTCAAGAAAATAGAGTGAACCAAATTTCTGAGATCTCTAGATCCTTAAAAATGTTAGCGAAGGAATTGAAAGTGCCTGTAGTTGCATTATCTCAATTAAATCGAGCAGTAGAGCAGAGGCCAAACAAAAGACCAATTATGGCGGATTTAAGAGATTCTGGTGCTATTGAGCAAGATGCTGATGTAATTTTATTTATTTATAGAGATGAGGTATACAATGAGGAATCCGAAGAGGGTAATAAAGCTGAAATAATTATTGGCAAGCAAAGGAATGGACCCATTGGAAAAGTTAATCTAACTTTCTTGAAAGAATATACAAGATTTGTGGATTTTGCAGTTGACAGTTTTTACGATCCCATAAAATGATTGAACCAAATTCGGAGCTCATAATCGATTTTGAGCTAATTAGAAATAACATCCAAGAAATCAAAAAAAAATTACCTAAGCATTGCAACTTTATGGGAGTTATCAAAAGCGATGCTTATGGCCATGATCTCAAGATAGTAACTAACGCAATTAAGGATGTTGTAGACGGTTTTGGAATAGTTAGGCTAGATGAGGCTTTGATAATAAGGGAAAACTCATCAAAACCAATTTTAGCAATGCAGGGTGTTTATTCATCTGATGCATATGAATTCCTAAAACAAAATAATATTTGGACAGTAATTCACTCAACTTCGCAGTTGCCACTGGCAAAGCAATTTAACAATAGTCTAACGTTTTGGATCAAGTTAAATACTGGAATGAACAGGCTCGGCATTAAACTCAATGAACTCGATGAATTCAAATCATTTTTTAAAGATTCTAATGTTTTAATGACTCATTTAGCCTGTTCAGATAATCCAAATGATGAGTTGAACAAAATTCAATTTGATAATTTTCACAATTCATGGAATCAAGCTTCAAAAAAAATGAAAAGAAGTGTATTGAATTCAAATGGAGTAATAAATTTTCCAGAGCATTCATATGATTGGGTCAGAGTTGGAATTGCTATGTATGGCGGAATTGATTTGCCAAATTTAAAAACAGCTATGAAATTTAGAAGTCAAATTATCTCGATTCAATCCTTGGATGCTGGTCAAAGAATAGGTTATGGTGGAAGAGCGCAAACTAAACAGCCTTCAAAAATTGCTATTGTTTATTGTGGATATGCAGATGGATTTCCTCAAACGGCACAAGATGGGACTTACGTATTGGTAAATGACTGTCTTACCAAAATTATTGGAAGGGTCAGTATGGATCTAATATCTATTGATGTATCAGAAATTACAGATTGTAAGATAGGTGATTGGTGCGAATTATGGTCTCCTGATTTATCAATCGTTGAGAATGCTAAAAAAAATAATTTGATTTCTTATGAACTTATGACGAAAATGAATTCTAGAGTCAAAAGGAAATATATAAATTTATGAAAATTAAGTATCTAGATAAGAATCCAAGAGAAATTCAATTAGAGGAGGATCTGCCTCCATATATGAACGAGGGAGTTGCTGATGATATTGCTGAAATTTTTAATACACCTTTATCGGGAGCATATAATTGGGATTACACCATTCAAGATAACAGGATAAAAAAACTTTATGAACTCGGAAAAGAGCTGAATTGGAACGTTGAGCTTGATATTGATTGGAACAGACCATTAAACAAAATTACTGAGCCGGCCCCAATTTTTTGGGATGAGTATGAACCATATAAAAAACTCACTGATAAGAAAAAAGTAGAGTTCTTAAATCATAGAATTGCTTGGAGTCAAAGCCAGTTTTTGCATGGTGAACAAGGAGCTTTATTGGTTGCCTCTCAATTAACTTCATGCGCACCAACATATAATGCAAAGCTTTATGCAGCTTCGCAGACTTTTGATGAAGCTAGGCATGTTGAGGCATTTAATAAATATATTCAAACAAGAGTAAAAATGATGTATCCGATTGGAAATGCTTTAAAGTCTATACTAGATAAGATTCTTACTGATCCAAGATGGGATTTAAAATTTATTGGAATGCAAATAATAATAGAAGGATTGGCGTTAGCTGCATTTCAAGCATCTAGAGAACTAACACATGATCCAGTTTTGCGTGATATGCTTGGGCTCATAATAAGAGATGAAGCTAGACATGTTACTTTTGGTATCAATTATCTTGAAGAGTTTGTCGATACTTTAAGCGAAGATGAAAAAGAAGATAGGGCTCAATTTGCTTATGAAGCATGTTGGCTAAGTAGAGAAAGATTATTATCAACAGACGTCTATGAGCGTTTTGGCTGGGATGTTGAAGATGCAAGACAGTTTCAATTAGGAACTGACATCAATCAACACTTTCAAAAGCTTCTTTTTCAGCGAGTCATGCCAAATCTGAGAAGAATAGGTCTTCTTAGGGATTCTGTGAAAGGAAAATTCGAAGATCTTGGTATTTTAGAATTTGCATCGTCAAAAAGTGATGCCGAAATTGACTGGGCTGATCTATCAAGACCATTATTTGAAGAAACTGCCTAAGTTTGTTTTTATTAGCTTCATAATCTGATATTCTGTATTCCCATCATTAAGAAAAAATTGATGGCTCAAACAAAATACATTTTTATAACTGGCGGTGTTGTTTCTTCTCTTGGAAAGGGCATTGCTGCTGCCTCTATAGGGGCACTCCTAGAGGCGAGAGGATTAAAAGTATCATTAAATAAACTTGATCCGTATATCAATGTTGATCCAGGAACCATGAGCCCATTTCAACATGGAGAGGTTTTTGTAACTGATGATGGAACTGAAACAGATCTTGATTTAGGTCACTATGAAAGGTTTGTTAGATTTCAAGCTACTAAAAAAAATAACTTCACAGCTGGAAAAGTTTACGAAGAGGTTATTCAGAACGAAAGAAGAGGAGATTATCTTGGTGGAACAGTTCAGGTTATTCCTCATATAACTGACGAGATCAAGCGTCGAATTAAGTTGGGTGCCAAGGATGCTGATGTAGCAATAATTGAAATTGGTGGCACTGTAGGCGACATTGAAAGTCAACCTTTTATTGAAGCTATACGACAGATGATGTTAGAACTTCCAACCAGTTCGACTGCCCTGGCTCATTTAACTTTAGTACCGTATATTCAAGTTTCTGAAGAGCTTAAAACTAAACCTACTCAGCACTCTGTAAAAGAGCTCAGATCAATGGGGCTTCAGCCTGATTGTTTAATATGCAGGCTTGAAAAAGAGTTGCCAAGAGACGAGAAGAAAAAAATAGCTTTGTTCTGTTCAGTAGATCCAAATAGCGTAATATCTATGCATGATGCTGAAACTGTCTATTCCATTCCATTACTTTTACATACACAAGGAGTGGATAAAATTCTCCTCAAGAAATTAAATTTATCAAATGTTAAATCTCCTAGATTGAATGATTGGAAAAGAGTTGTAGATGCAAAATTAAATCCTATAAAGAAAGTATCTATAGCAATTGTTGGCAAATATGTTGATTTGAAGGACTCTTATAAATCTTTAAATGAAGCCCTAGATCATGCTGGAATTAAGAATCTTGCTAAGGTTGAAATTAATATGATAGATGCTGCAAAAATTACAAGAGGAAATGTTTCTAAAATTTTGGAATCGTGTCAGGCTGTACTTATACCAGGAGGATTTGGAACTAGAGGCATTGAGGGCATGATTATGGCATGTAAATATGCAAGAGAAAAGAAACTTCCATACTTTGGGATTTGTTTAGGAATGCAAATCGCAATTATTGAATATTCAAGAAATATTCTAAATTTAAAGAACGCAAATAGCACTGAATTTAATAAAAAAACAAAATTTCCTGTTATTGGTTTAGTTACAGAGTGGACAGATGCCTCTGGAAAAATAGAGCAAAGAACAGAAAATTCTAACTTAGGAGGAACAATGAGACTTGGTGGTCAAAAATGTTTAATTAAAAAGCATTCCCTTTCTCACAAGCTATACAAAAAATTAACAATCACAGAAAGACATCGACATAGGTATGAGGTTAATCCAGAGTTTAAAGCAAATTTAATTTCTGGAGGGATGGATATTGTTGGAACATCATTAGATGGTAATTTAGCTGAAATGATAGAAATTAAAAAACATCCATGGTTTATCGGATG
>CEQX01068500.1_pt1 | contig 11101 bp, 7 predicted proteins | sample 356261 | NCBI WGS metagenome assembly CEQX01 (sample SAMEA2621076, study PRJEB7988) | marine metagenome | isolation source: saline water (ENVO:00002010), including | reverse complement strand
TAGCTTTCCTTCTGATTGAAGAGAGGTCGGAGAGACCTGCTGGCAAGAACGTAGTCGAAGCGGGAGTAGACTTGCTGATATTCCCAGTAGTGAGTCCATACATGACCACGGGAATCTGTGTGATGGAGCGGTTCGAGATAGCGAGATGACTGGGTTGGCCCCTGAATGGATCTTACCGGGCTCTCGCGTCGGGTATCGTTGAGATCTCCGTAGACGCACAGCAGGGTTTCAGGGGCCTTTTCAAGAATTCGATCCGCGTGCTTGCGCAGAAGATAGGCCTCGTGGCGCCGCATGAGATCCTGGTGTCCATAGGGGACTTCACGCTTGGATTTGAGATGGACTCCAAGAAATCGAATTTTCTGGGATCCTGCCGCAACGGTGGCATCAAGAATCCCTCTTTGCATCGCGAATTCCTTTGGTCGATTATCTGCATCGACGGAGCTATAAGTCAGGGACCCATCCGCTCCCTGAGAGTCGGTCGCCACAATAGGGTAGCGAGAAAGCAGTCCGAGCTGGCGGGTGGTATCTGCTCCTCCCGCATGCTCGCTATGTGCAAGGGGAAGCCCACCGTCGATTAGTTTCTTCTGTAATTCAGCAAGGTCCTCGCCAGTGCCAATTTCGCAGATTCCGAGGACATCCGGGCGAGCTGCGATAATAATTTCCACGAGGGCATCAACTTCCCTTGCCGGCTTCCGGCGATCTTTCCGCTCCCCATCGACGTAGCGCGACATGGTGAGGTAGTTTTTTATGTTATAGGAGAGAAACCGAAGTTCCTGATCCGGACCCTTACTTAACGCTGGAGTGCCAGCTTGGCTGGTCTGAGTCTGGGAGGATGGCGGGGCCTCCTGGGTGCTCGGTTTTTTCTGGGTTTCTCCAGCGGACCCCGGTTGTTTCCATTCAGGGGTATGCGATTTTTCATTGCAGCTGCCGAAGAGCAGGCTGAGCGAGAGCAAAAGAAACGCCCCGACACATTGCGGGGCGCGTGAGAGAAGCGCTCTAGCTTGGAAGTTGTGCATCAGGACGGCTCGGATGCTTCCTCCTTATGAGGGGCTTCCTTGGTTTTCACCTGAGCTTCTTCAACTTCTTTGGAAACTTCCATCTCTGCCATCTTGATCTCGTCTTCGAAATCATCGCGGGCACGCTTGAATTCACCCATGCTCTTGCCCAGTCCGCGAGCAAGCTCGGGGATTTTCTTTGCCCCGAAGAGCAGGAGGACGATGATGAAGATGACTGCGATCTCCGGGCCGCCAAGGCCGCCGATGAACGCCAAAGTGTTGGTCATGAGGGGAGGCTAGTTTGGATTGGCGGGTCGTGCAAAGAAATAACTCCACTCTGAAGAGGCCTGATTGCAGGAACCTGAGAGCATCAGGAGGCCTTTTCGGATGGTGTTATTAGGATTTGAGGGGGTGAAATAGGGTTTGGATGTCTGGTTCAGCAGACTAAGAAGGGGCGGTGGAGCTGCCAGTTTTCAAGATTCGGGGAAAGCTAGAGAAATGCGTGCGAGGTGGTGGACGGGTTTTGCTGAAGGCTCCTACGGGATCAGGAAAGTCCACCGGGGTTCCGGTCATGCTACTCGAGACTGGTGAGATAAACGGCATGATCATCGTTGTTCAGCCCCGTCGGATTGCCGCGCGCCTTCTCGCCGGATTTGTAGCGAGCTTGATGGGAAGCAAAGTGGGCAAGGAGGTTGGTTATGCTGTGCGGTTTGATGCCTGCTACAATGAGAGTAGTAAAATCGTTTATGTGACTGATGGCGTGCTGCAGCGTTGGTTACGCGACGATCCAGAACTTGAGGGAGTTGGTGCTGTTCTCTTTGATGAATTTCATGAGAGAAGGTTGGCCTCGGACCTTTCCCTGGCCCGAATCCTTGAGCTTCAGGAGACACAACGAACAGAGCTCAAAGTGCTCGTGATGTCGGCTACCCTTGAGACCGAGGAATTGGTGGGCTATCTTCAACCTTGCGAAGTGCTCGAAGCAGGGGGGCGCATGTATCCAGTCGAAATTGTCTATAAGCCTCCTCCGGCTCCACGACGAGGAAAGCATGGAACGATGGAAAGCATCCCTGTCTGGGAGCAGGTCGGGATTGTCTGTCGCTCCGAAATCTTGGGGCTGAACGCCCAAGGACGGGAGGGAGTTGGTAACGAACCACGAATATTGGTCTTCCTGCCTGGCGCCTTCGAGATTCGCAGAACAGTAGAACTTCTTGAGAGAAGTTCGTGGTCAAGGGGGTGGGAGGTTAAGCCGCTTTATTCCGGTCTCTCGCCTGCGGCCCAGTCGGAAGCGGTCAGTCCAGGGGGGGCACCTCGAATCATCGTAGCGACTAATGTAGCGGAGACCTCTATCACGATCGATCGAGTCGTAGCGGTCATCGACTCCGGACTGGCGAGGATGGCATCGTATGATCCTAAAAGAGCGATTGATACTCTTACGGTGGGCAAGGTTTCCCGGGCTTCCGCTCAGCAACGTGCGGGTCGTGCGGGGAGGACCGGCCCGGGGAGGTGTGTCAGACTTTGGAGCGAGCGGGATCATGGCCGCCGGTCCGAGTTTGAAAGCCCCGAAGTGCATCGTATCGACCTGGCTGAAGCGGTTCTTTATCTGAAGTCCGGCGGAGTAGAGGAGATACGTGATTTTCGCTGGCTGGATGCCCCAGAGGAGGACTCTCTGAGGCGTGCGGAAGATCTGCTGGAGATGCTTGGAGCAGTCGATGAGGAAGGGGGGATCACGGAAATAGGGTATTCAATGGTGCGCTACCCTTTGCATCCGCGAGCTGCTCGCCTACTGGAAGCTGCGAAGCGGGAGGGATGTGTGGCAGAGGCATGTTTTTCTGCGGCAGTGTTGCAGGGAGAGGGAGTCTTTACGAGGAAGGCTACTCGTGCCCAGAAGGAGCGTTTCCAGGAGGACGGTGATCGATCTGATTTTGAGCTCGAGTGGCGAGCCTGTGAGGTCGCGGAGGGTCTGCGTTTCGATCCGGTTCGTTGTGGAGAGCTGGGGCTGCATGCGCGCCAGGCCAGAGAGATCCTGCAGTCGTGGCAGCAGTTGTGTAGACTAGTGGGCCGACCTGCGATTCGGAGAGGGCATGTGGATATGGAAGAGCTCCGGATACCTCTGGGTCGGGCGGTGTTGGCTGCTTATGGAGACCATGTCGCCGTGCGAACGAGTCGAGGGTCACTTGCTTGTCGGGTCGTTGCAGGAAGGCGGGGCAAACTCGATCAGGGGAGTGTAGCCCGAGATGCTGCACTGCTGGTGGCAGCCGGAATTACTGAGGTAGAGGGACGGGAGATGTCAGTAAGGCTCAGTTATGCTGTGTGTGTAGAAGAAGAATGGTTGAGGGAGTTGTTTCCGTCAGGGTTCCGGAAGGAAGAGGGAGCGGTCTTTGATGAGGTCGCTCGACGTGTAGTGGCTCGCCGTAGAGTTCTGTTTTATGACATAACCCTTGAGGATAAGGAGGGAGGAGAGGTCAGCGATGAGGACGCGGCGGTCTTGCTGTCAGATCATGTTGTCAGCGGAGCGCTCAGGTTAAAGCGATGGGATGCCAAGGTTGAGCGTTGGATTGCTCGGGTAGGCTTTGTGGCTCGGTCCATGCCGGAACTAGAAATCAGCGCCATAGGCGAGGAAGAGAAAAAACTGATTGTGACTCAGATATGTATGAAGGCCCGTTCCTATCGGGATATCAAGGACCGCGATGTTTGGCCCGCCCTCGGGGACTGGCTCTCTGCCCCGCAGTCAGCAGCTCTTGAGAGTTATGCTCCTGAGCGGCTTGAGCTGAGCAATGGAGTTGTCGCAAAAGTTAGCTACGAGGAGGGAAAGACGCCCTCAATCGCGCTCAAAGTTCAGCAGCTTTACGGAGTAAAGGAGACCCCAGAGGTTTCCGGTCAACAGATTCAGGTGCAGATTCTTGCTCCAAACCAGCGCCCCTGGCAGGTTACCCAGGATCTCAGCAGTTTCTGGGAAAGTGGATACCCCCAAATGAAAAAGGACCTTGCGGGGCGCTATCCCAAGCATGAGTGGAGGTAGGAGCGGAAGGTCAGGGGCATCTATTTGGTGTCAGAACAACTGGCAATGAGGTAGGATCAGGCTGTGTCGCGGTTGATTCTGCTCATTTCCCTGGTTCCGATCATTCTTTCCGTGGTGATAAGAAAGCTGTTCTGTGACCGTGGTGTTCGCTCTGCAGGTGATGCGAAGACCTCCCGGACTGGTCGGGAGTTGGCTGACATCCTTCTTTCCAAGGCAGGGATTGCGAGTCAGGTTGAAATTGAGGAAAAACGCCGGGCAGAGGTCAAGGTTGGGAAGTCCGTCAGGCTGATCCTCACCAAGCGTCTGGCCGAATCCACCAATGTTCTGGCGTTAGGAGAGGTGGCTCTTCTTTGCGGGCATGCTCTGGTGGCTACAAGTAATCCCGATCTTCTCAAATGGCGACAATGGGTAGTGAAGTTCAGCTTTGCATTTCCGATCTTCAGTGTGGTGGTTCTGGTGTTCGCTGTGGTGGTAGCGAAGATTCCAGCCGGGCTAGGGTTGGCTTTTGCGGCTGCAGCACTGGGATTTGGCAGTCTTTTCTCATTGCTCTCGCTGCAGGTTGAGGTGCAAGGCGCAAGAATGATGGCAACCATCATTGATGAATCTCGCGTCTTCCCGCGCTTGAGAGAAAGTGAAGCAGTCGCTCGGGCCTGCAAGTCACTTGCCTACAAGCAGGCTGTTCCTGGGGCGATTGAGATCTTGATGGGAAGGGATATGGAGCGCAAAATTGCCAAGGAGGTTGGTCGCCGGGTGGCGGGAAAGGTCCTCCGACGCTGATCTTTAACTCAGCTTACTGCTGGGAGCGAAGAAAGAGGGAAAGCCCGTCGAGTTTGTCGGTGTTGATAAGGTCGACGCCACTTTCATGGAGAACCTTCCATGCTTCAATCCGGTCAGGAACAGCCCAGAAACGAAGGATTCGGCCATCGTCCTTACTGCGTTTCACAAAGTCAGAAAGACGTCGCCTCTCATCCGGTGGAAACGATCCGCGGCCCCTCCATTTAAAGTGATTGGACCATTTATCACTGATCAGCGGAATAAGATCAGGAGCAGCCTTACCACCGAGGTCAGCGGGTCTTCCGTCGAGGGAACAATAGCGGGTGGGATCTTTTTCAACAAGGGTCCGCGGTCTGGCTCCGCTCAGAATTGCGGTGACAGGGCCCGGGCGATGTTCTCCATGCAGGACGGCGGTAAACATGGAGCCGTAACGGGTGAGAAGACGGTCCAGAATGGGATACGCCTCATCCCCATCGGCCTTGATATCAATAAGAAGAATAAATCGTTCCTGACCCGGGAAGACAACGCCCTTGTTTCTCTCTACTTGAGCGGCAAGGGGCTTCAAGTACATCTCCTCCAAGGTGCGACCCTTCCGAATTCCGAAGCGCGTGTGGGCGACATGAAACTTCTGGCCACGAAGAAAAATATCTACCTCGACACTGCAGAATCCCCGGTCGAGAGCATCAAGAAGTGGGCGTTTATGAAGGTAATCGTTGTGGGCGTGGGCACGAAGCAGAGGAAGTGGATCTTCCTTCAGAGGTCTTGTCTGTTCCCCCCATGAAACAAGAGAGATCGCGTAGAGAATGGTCGCAATGCTGCCGAGAGGTGTTCTCCAATACTCCCGAAGGGCGCTCGTAGATTCCATAATCCGAGAAGTAGCTTTTTTCAGGAGAGCGACTCGAGGTTAAAATCGTATAATCGATTCTGGTTGGCTTCCTAAGGAGAAATCTCCAGCGAGAACCACAAGTGACCGTTCGTGCCAATAAGGCCCCCGGTAGAGTTGCCACCGTTATAATTCAGCAGGATGACCCCTCCAGATGGCCCACCGGAGACCGAAAACCCATCGGCGAAGGTGGTGTTATACTGCGCGGCTGCAAGGTAATAGGTTCCGGCTACTGGAAGGGGGAGTTGAATCTGGCTTTGCGTGTTTGAGCCTGTCAATGGATTGGGCGTATCATCATCTGAATCGAGGAGATCCCCATCTGAGTTGAAGAGGCCCAGCTCTGTATCGAAGGTTGTCAAAAAGGTATCTACGGAGATTGTCGTTCTCTCTGATCCGATCACTCCCAGCTTAATCGGATTCTCTAACGAGCCGGGAGCGCCTTCCATGCTGACCCTCAGGAAGAGCTTCTGGGAGCTTGCCGGAGTAAGAGCATAACTCCGTAGCATCGCTTCTCCCTCGGAGCGAATTCCGCGTTCAATTGGAGTCCAAACCACGAGATCGGTGGAACTCTCAACTCTGTAGGAATAGCCCTCATGGCCCGTAAACGAAATTTCCACAACGGCTTGCTCCTCCGCGTCATTATAGGATCGCAGGGAGATTTCTGGAACGGGTAACTGCCTGCTGATCAGGGTATATGGTCCGGTTCCGGCCCTCGTGTTGTGTCTTACTTGCAAATAGTAGATGCCGGGTTTGAGCGTGTAGGATATTGCGAAGTTTAAATTTGCTCCGTCGTCGCTATTATTGCTCTGAGTCAGGACTGACCCGGTTGAATCACGCAGGATCCCGACGGTATCCAATGATCCGGCAGAGCGTAAAGTGACTAAGCTTTCATCTTCTATTGTCAGTCTGAAAAAATCCGTGTCGCCGGGGTAGCCGATGCCAGTCATCACGGGTAAGCCAATTTCAAGCAGGGAGGCCGTGTCAGCGCTGTTTCCCTCCGTGTCCTCAACTCCCTGCTGAATGACCGTGTGGACCGCGGATGTGTCCCCGTCGTCAAAAATGAGATTAAGTCTCCGGGGTAGCCGGGAGGTATTGATTCCGACTGAATATGAGAAGGTCTGAGATCCAGTCTGGTTTACCGCCTCTCCGGAGGTCAGCCAATTTTGCTCCTCTGATTCTCTGCGCCAATTCCAGGATCGTCTCGATTCAATATCGAGGTTAAAAAATCCCCCGGAGGATGGAATGGCCCGGATCGACGGGTTTAGAGCGAGATTCGACAAGGCAAGGGAAGAGCCTACGAGGACCACTCCTTCCGCAGTCTTTCCCGCAGTATCGGAAATCTCGTAGAGAAACCAATCGCTTCCGCTCACTCCCTGAGGAGGGGTGTAGATCAGCTGACTTCCCTCCTGTGTTATGGTTCCTCCTGCGGCACTCTCGGTGTCCGCAGATTCAAGGGTCAGGGTCTGACCATTGGCATCATGATCATTGGCGAGGGGAAACAATGACTGTGGTAGGGAAGATACACCTGAATCTTGGCCTGCGAGAAGCTTGGCCTGAATGAGGAAGTCAGAGCTCTGGACGCCTTCGTTAAGGCCGTGAATCGCGAGAATGTTATCACCTCCTCTCAAGGCATCGAGGTGATCGCTGAGATCGAAATCCCGGTAGATGATCGCTGCGCCATCCTCATTGATTTCGGTTGCTGAGGAAAGGTGGTTAAGCGAGGCTGGCGCATTGATAGAGAGGACCGGTCTACCATTGATATATGCGGCGAATCCATCATCGTAGCGTATCTTGAAAAGGAGGGTATCCCATTCTGACATATCATTTTCGTTTACGATGAAGGGAATCCTCAGGAAGCAACTTGTACTTCCGGACATCTCGGTGTTTACATTTGTCCGAATGTAGCTGTCGTATCGAATGCCATTATTGCCTCCGCGTTCATATCCGACACCATTTAGTCCGCTTGTCCATGTCTCGTCATCGTATGGTTCATTCCCGCCATGCCACCCCGTTCCAAGGTCCTCTGTGGGAACGATGATCCGTGCCGCGCTGTTTTCCGAAACAAGGAGGGATCCGGTCATCTGACGGGGAGGTAATGGGATTGTGTCGAGGCTGGCGTAGGGGGGGAGTTCTACTGCGCTGTAGGGGCCCTCGGAGTCGATGATATTGTTGGTCGCGATGCTGTTACGGTAGCTGAGCATGCGAAAGTTCTCGCATCCGCTGATTCTTAGAGGCCCTCCAGCTCCCATTGATCCGCGTCCTTCGGGATTTCCCCCGGAGTTTGTCCGGGAATCCCAATTGAAGCCGATTTGTCGTAACAGGGAATCCTTGAAATCTCCATTGGGTCCGGTCTGTATCGCAGAGACCCCGTTGCTTGTTCCGACAGCTGCAAACCACGACCATCCAGCGTTCTGTCCTCCCTCCGTGACCACGGCGACGATATCGCGGTCTGAGTCAGATTGATTATTGGACCACTCCGTCCTCCCCCGGTTTGCAATGATAGAGTAATCGACTGTGCCGATGTAAGGATCAGAGGTGACATCGGATCTCAGCACGATCCTGCTCAGGTAGGGCCGAATGAGGGCATCTCTCATGTAGAGGGCTCGCAGAAGATTGACGTCAAACTCGATTTTCTCCAAGGTCCGGGCTGCCCGGAGGGCTGGGTCGCTACTTGATTGATTGTAAAAGCTGCTGGCGACGTCTATGGCGAGATCGAACTCGTACATGGTGGATCCTCCTTGCCCGGGCGCCACAGTTGCTTCCGTAGGAAATATGTAATCAGTGAAGTTCTGGTATTCGATGGCCTCGGTTCGAATAACTGTATCGCCGAGGGTATACCACGCTGTACCGCGCTTAAATATTATCGCGCCCTTCAGAGTACCATCGTCAAGCTGAACTCCGCAGCAAATCGCTCCGGGAATTTCAGCTATGTTTCCAAGGTATGAGCGCTCTGGAACTGGATTAATCCTTCGGATTCCACCTCCAGACTGCTGTCTCCTCATCCCAAAAGCACTACCTCGAAGATCCTGTCGAGTCAGGAGCATGGTGAGGGTCTGGTCCTCGAAGGTGACCGTCTGAACGAGGGAGTCGGGAGCCGCGTTGAGAGGGAGGAGGAAGCAGAGGCTAGCTTTGATAACAGCCCCTACGGACGTGGGCCTGGTTATTAATTTGGACAGGTGCATGATGCTTTTGGCGCTGGTTCACAAATCTGGCTTTGATGCTGCAGAGTGAAATACATAGATCACTGATTATTAGCAATATTCGTGCCAAAAAAAGATTCCCTGTTGATCCCCGGAAAGCAGGTTAAGCGAGTGGAAATCCGATTGGTTTGGGCGCTCTGGGGCTCAGAAAGTAGGGGCCGGAAGACTTTGTTGCGCCGGAATACGGGGCCAATCGAAAAGAGAGGACTGGTGCTCGGTACTGGATTTGAACCAGTGACTTCATCCGTGTGAAGGATGCACTCTACCACTGAGTTAACCGAGCAGCAGATTTTTGGTTTAGCGCAGTGATACGAGGGTAGCAAGCGCGGATCATTTCTTAGGGTGCAGGCCCTCGGGCTTACCCTTTTTGATTTCAACCCCGCGAAGGACAATGTCATCAAAATACCCCTTGTCATCAAAGGACCCAATGCCGACCTGTCCCCAGGTAAAGGTCTTGTCGACGGCCGATTTCACGGGATTCTCCATATCATCGAAGTAGACGTCGATTTTTCCAGTCTCGATATCCCTTACGATCTTGAGGTCATGAAACTGTCCGTTTTTCCATGGAATCCCCTCCTTGGTAAGAATGAGGTTTTTCCGGGCAGCCTGATTGACGATGAAGATCTGGCTCGAGTTAGGGTCGGGCTTTTCGCCAAGGTGGAGGTAATAAAAGTGGGCAGGATCCTGGTAATTAAAGAAGAAGCAGAGGTCACGATGCCCTCGAGAGGTCTGGGTGGTCTGGATCCGGGCGGTGAGAACGAAGGAGCCCACGATTTTGTCCTTGAGCAAAGCAATGCTGTGGGGGCTGCGAAAGGGGGGGCGATATCGGGAGACTCCTAGGAGCTCGTAGACCTGGTTGCCATCCACGGTGGTGAGTTTCCACTTACTATCATCGGTGGTCTTCCATGCACTGGCATCCTTCGAGAAGTCTTCCTTGTGGATCACTGGGAGTTCTTTTTCGGCCTGAACAGAAAGAAAGGACAGGGCGGATAAAGCGGTAAGAACGAATGAGAAGCGCATGGTTTTCACGGTTTCAGTGTAGAAGAGATAAGGAGCCCTTGGAAAGGAAGAATAAGGGTGTTTAGCCCGCCTTAGAGGCACGGGCGTCTTCAAGGAGGGAAATCCACGGGCCGACAAAGTGGCCATTGTCATGGTAGGTTCGACCGCTAATGAGGTTTCCATCGATGACACAGGGTTCATCGACGAAAATGCCCCCGCAGACCTCGAGATCGAACCGGCACTTTGGCACAGTTGCCATCCGCCGGCCTCGGACGCAGTCCGCGAAGGCTGGAATTTCGACCCCGTGACACACGCTGCCGACTGGTTTGTTTTCGTCAAAGAAGTGTCGGGTAATTCGGACGAGATTCTCGTCGTAGCGGATATATTCGGGGGCGCGCCCGCCACTGAAGAAGATGCCCAGATAATCGGCAGGGTTGATCTCGCTGAAGGCGACATCAGCGTCTATGGAATACCCTTCCCATTCCCGGGTAATGGTCCATCCGGGCCGAACCTCGTGGAGGACCATTTGGTAGCGGCGTTTTTCTGGAGCGGCGATCACAGGTTGGAAGCCGCTCTCGATAAGACGGTAGTAGGGGTAGAGAGTGTCGACAGTTTCAGTGGCGTCACCGACGATGATGAGGACTTGGGACATGGCGTGAGTGGTGAAGCTAGTGGATCAGTTCAGGAACCGGTGTAAAGCACGAGCTGTGTTTAAGGGCCGATCCTCAAAGGTTCTGCAGGCACTTCTCGAGGTAGGATCGGGACCGCTTGATCTCGGCGGTCACCCCGGCGGTGGAGTTGTGGATGGGGATGCCGCGGGGGAAGGGGTGCATGAAGGGTTCGGTAAAGCCGGTGAAGTTGATGGACTTGAGGCCTTGGAGGAGAGGGGTGAAGTCGAGAGGTCCGCGGCCGGGCATCTGTAGCAGTTCCTTTTCACGTGGTTGTTTCTGCGAGGACCCAGCTCCGTGCTGCTGCCCGTAGAAGAAGGCAACTTTGCTGCCGAGTCCGGCAAGAAGGCGGCCCTGCATTTCAGCATTCTGAGGAAGATGATGAGGGGCAAAGGCGAGGGCGAGGTTTGGATGAGTGGCCAACTCTGCGAACCACTTGATGCCGTCTGGTGTGGCGAGAATCTGACCGCTATGATTTTCTACGGCAATGGTGACGCCGTGCTCGGCGGCGGCATCAGCATGCGGCTTCATGCGCTCAATGAATTTTTTGACCTCGGACCTGA
>CEQX01075031.1_pt1 | contig 11123 bp, 12 predicted proteins | sample 356261 | NCBI WGS metagenome assembly CEQX01 (sample SAMEA2621076, study PRJEB7988) | marine metagenome | isolation source: saline water (ENVO:00002010), including | reverse complement strand
GACAATGGAATAACTAGTGGTGCATTGGAGATAATTCCTCACTGGCTAGGCTATGAGAGAGATATGCTGAAACACATGTTGGAGAATCCTGATGATTGGGTTGGAGCATTTCGGAAATTACCAAACAATCTCCAATTGATGACTGTGCATTCATTACAATCAGTCGCATTCAACAAAACTATCGAAGCAAGAATCGACAGTGGTATTTCTCTATCTAGTCCGATTGTGGGAGACATTGTAGGAAGAATAGACGACAATGGACAATTGGAGACATCATCCATAGTTACCGTTGAAGAGAGAACACTAGGTCGAATTTCACGTAATTGCACACTTGGCAGGCTTGCAGTTACTGCACAACTACCGGGTTCGACAATGGATAAACCATCTGGAGAATTCGGATTGATTGAAGCAGAGGTTCTAGAAAAAATGGGACTGGCAGAAACAACTTGGCAGGTAGAAAAAATCTCTAGATTGACGACAAAGGGAACCCGTAGACCAATGGCAACGAAATACAGTGATTTCCAGTATGAACCTGTTCCAGTAGCAGGGGAAGAAACCATGGGTGAAAAATGGGCTGAAGGGCCGAAAGACGGTGAACTTTGGAACCCCGATGGTGCATGTATAAGATTCAGATTTACATTACCATCAGGAAGCTATGCAACTACATTACTTCGCGAGTTCATGCGAACTCCTTTGCATCAGTTATGAGATTCAAAGAAGTCCCATGGATAGGACTTCAATCTCACCGGTTCCTCTAATTGCACGCATATTTTCTTCGAAAATATCGGACAATCCAGAACCATCGTTCATTACTACATGAACTTGGATGAATTTCAAACCAAAAGCCAGAGGCTTGGACTCACATAGTTGAACATCGTATGTCTCATCTTTTAATGCCAAAATCTGTTCTACAACATCATCAGTAGAAACATCTTCCACATCTGAATCAGGCATGACTTTGTAAGTTAGTGCAACCATTCCCATAATATCACCAATCAATTCAAGGACCCTGGAATCCGCAAGAAGGGCACACATAGGCTACTCCTTGATTTCTACATCGTGGACTGCGACCAATAGGGTCGCCACATGATGGGCAGGGGAAAGTTGTAGATCCTTTGTCCACTAGGGGGACTCCGGAAGCGGTGCAGACGGTTGCTCGCTCAGTCATAATATACACCTCGGTGCATCACGGCCACGACCTCTCCCTCTTTATCCTTACGCGGAATGAAACATCATCTGTCCAACACTGTAAGTGTTCCAGTTTTACCAGTTGACACTACCAATTCGCCATTTCTAGAGCGGCACCAGCCATTCTCTATTCGTATTATGTCGCCCGTTTTCACTTGTTTTACTTGGTTTGCCCAAAGAACAATTCCTACGATGCCAGTTTCATCTCTACCACATGCTGCAGCTAAAGAGCCAGTGAAATTTTCAGAGTTTACTAATCTCCGAGGGTACCGACGTAAAACAACTAATTCAAGACGTTGAAATTTTTGATTTGCAACCAATTCTGAAACTCGTTGTCTCAAGGAACTTGCCTGTTGAGTTCTAGGTTCGTGTTTCATGTGCGAAAGGATTGATTTGTCTCTCGAGTTATTCTTCTGGTTAGGCTTACTATTTTGCACCATAAAACGATCTGGATTGATTCAACCGTATTCAAAGATTCCCAGACATCAAGTGAAAGTGGAAAAATTACTCCTTTGGAGTATTTCTCTTTCGAATAGTGAAAGTAGATTTTGCAGGTTCGACATCATCCAAGGGCTCAGGACCTCCTTGTCTCTCTTCTAATGCTGCTTCGAATGCGGGCCTTATCTCCCAGTCAGGACCCCTTTTTGGTGTGTGAAACTTGCAGACAAGATAAACTTCAGAAGATGAGTTTCTGCTAGCCATAGGTGAAAATCTCTTGACAGTTTGAAAGTGGGGACGAACTAATTCAATCAATTCCTCAACCCCCACGCCTTGGAATAATTTGGTTACAAAATGACCTCCATACTTCAAAATGGGCAAAGAGAAATCGAAAACATCGGCGACTAACATCAAAGAAACTGCTTGATCAATATCCCATTTACCGGTAATATGTGGGGATATATCAGAAACTACCACATCGATTACTTCTGTATCAATAGCGTCTAAAACTGCTTGCTGGGTAAAAGGGTCTGTAATATCTCCAACGATTAGATTGGCTCCTTCGACTGGAACGCAGGATTGTAAATCAACACCAACGACCTTACCTTTGGAACCAACTAATTCGACCGCGACTTGAGCCCAGCCCCCTGGGTGACAACCTACATCCAACACACTATCTTCGATTTTGATAATCTTGTGTCGCTCTTGTATTTGCTTTAACTTGAAAGCGGAGCGTGCACGATAGCCACTAGCTTTGGCTTGTTTTCGCCAAGCATCTTTCTGGTGATCTTGAACCCAACGGTCTACCAAAGTACTCCCTCCGTACTCCGCTGAAAGCATCCCCATGATAACTTCATGGACAAGATATTGCTCCAAGGGTTCAATGAGGCCACTTCTAGCAGCACTCGTCATGGTATTATGCCTGACTTCTTCAACTGCAGCGATGGCCGAAGGTGATGTTGAAGAACGCCAATTGAAGAGAACTGTTCTAGTTGAGGAAAGAACTGCGATATGGTGTCCTTCTTGTGCAGAAATCGACCCAGAACTAGCGATTGTAGCCAAGTCACATGGTACACGTACGGCAATTGTAGGATTACATGTGGATGACGCATTCGAAAATGAGGCTAGTCTTGCGAGGATAGAATATCAAAAAATGACAGATAATTCAACATACGGAACTCCGACATTCTTCGTGGACGGAGTGAAAACTGCAGAAGGTTATGATGCTTGGAATGATGTTCAGCAAAGAATTCTTTCGCAGGAAAATTCACGTGGCACACCGGAAGAATTGGCAATGGTCGTCATGGATGACGAGGTACAAATTCCCACTCCTGAATATGGACAAATTACTCTAATGGTGGTTGAGCATGACAAAGAAGTTCCTGCGGGAGTGGATAACCCAGGCGAGGATGTTCGCGACAGAGTTTTGGTGGGAATGAAAGTAATTGATTCAAACGGGAATGTTTCCGAATATGGTAATTTGCAGTTGCCAGAATTATGGTCTCTGATTATGATTCACGAACCTGTGGAAGGAGGTTCTCCTTATGGAGTGGTTGAAATTTCAAACATTCAAGATGAAGAAGATTCCAGTAACGAACTCCTAATAATTGTTGCATTTTGTATTCTTCTGGGTGGTTTAGTGGTATTTATTCCTGAGAAAAAATCCCTTAATTCGGAAGAAGAATGAGTTTCACCTCCGTGAAAATACACCGAATTGACGAAAAACTGCACAATTACGGTAAAATATTGCACATTTTACCGAACCTTTGATAAGGTTAGAGACTAATGTAATACCATGGAACCGACACACGATGCTTCCGAAGACTGGGTTAACCAAGGTGTTAAGTCTTGGATGGTAGAATATACCGTAGAAGTTGGAGGGGAAACAAACCGCCACCTTTCGATGATCAGTGCGAGCGATGTTAGTGATGTTCATCATCACTTATTGAGTGAGCTAAGAAAAATGTATCACACAAGCGAGAGAGTTGATGTTACTGTACATCGAATAGAACCTGTAACTACAAACACTGACGCACTATATTTCGAAGGGATTTATGCACCTTAATTCGAAGTGTATTTGATAACGATATTTTGTCCATCTGCCAACAATAGATTTTGATATTCATTGCTGACAACTCCATCGACTGTCATTTCCACAGTCCCATCACGGTATTCAAAGATTCCAGTTTCATCGAAATGTTTACCCCATACATCGAAAAATACCTCTAATGGTACATCAACAACTTGATGTCCTTCAACATGTATCTTACCGGACGCATCATGCGTATGTGTCATGTGCATAGCCCCTGGACAAGTATCTGTATCTATGCCAGTATCCTCTGGGATTGGAAATTCTACATCATCAATAATTATTGTAAGATAAGGATGGAAATGCATTGCTACATCATGTGTGGTTAGACAATCTTCGCCCAAAGGATGCATCTCATCTGCGGTGTTAAACAATGGTGACTCAGCGGATTTACTGTCATCGATTAGATTGATCACTCCTTGATACTCCATCAAACCAAGTAATGAAACTAAGCAGACGACGGTGAAGATACCCCACCAACCATTTTCATTCAGGAATCATTCCTCCTCAGATGCCTGTTTTGGAGCGACGTAACCGCCACGCTTTCTGCGTTCTTTAGCTACTACGTCTACAACCGTTGTATTCCCGGACACATTCCAATCGCTTGAACCATACATGTTCGATAGTCTGAAGAAACCAATTGTGGCTGATATGTGCGCAATGTGTGCAACTGTACAGAATTGACAGATTTTGCCAATTTCGTACTCAGCATACATCAAGTAAAGGATAATACCAATACCAAGGATTCCGAAGTTGGTTCCTAGTTTCAAGTGGTTCAATACCCAAGATGCTGTCGGTTCCTTTGCCATTGAGATGATTAGCCACATGAACAAAGCAAATGCAAGCATTCCAAGTAACCCCCAAGGCAATCCAAGATAAGGCATGGTATTCCAGTCGTTGTTACCAATGACGCTGGCACAATCACAAACTGTTCCTGCAGAGCAGAATGATCCGCCGCCCATTTCCTGGGATTTGTTGTGCATCCACAAAGTGTGAGCAGAAACAGTAAATCCGCTAAAACATATCAGCAATAAACCACCAAATGTCCTTCCTAATTTGGTTTCAAGTGAAGGCCATTTAGAGCGAAATGCCGGCAATACTAGGCTTTCACCCAGCGGAGTAAACATTGCTACACCAAGTGCAAATATAGCCAAGTGTGGCAGTAGATTTGGGTCAAAGCATTCTAGTCCAGCCACCATCTTACTCACCTCTTGGGATTTTTTCATCCATAGCATCCCATACAGTATAACCTGAATCGGCTTCTAAATTCACATACTCAATTATTCCATTTGGTGCAACCAGGAAGTAAGTTGGAGTCCCAAAGCCTCCCCAATCATCCTGATGAGAGTTATCTTGCATGTCCATGTATGGGAAATTGTGGCCGTTATTATTTCGGAAATCTTGTATTACGTCCCGGCCATAGGATTTGCCATCAGTTCCAGATTCCCACAAGGAGATAGAAACTGCCAAGAATTCAACCGTGACGTTGTCAGGTGTTGAACGAGGTGCATTATCACCTAGCCATTTTGCTTGTTGATTTGGTATATCTTCAGCAGCCTGCTGTTGACAGTAACCACAGTTAGTATCCATGAATTCAATCATAAACCAGGTTCCTCCATCTCCTTCAGCCCATAGAGGGTCAAGACGATCTTCTAAATTGAAGTCAGTCCAAGCGCTTCCATCATAAATTTGGCCTTCAAGTTCAGGTACTCTATCTCCAACACCAATTCCAGTGTAAACAGGATTTGTAGTAAAAGCGATGTAAGTGAATGCTGCGATGAACATTAAGGATACTATCATCAATCCATCTGAACGTGCTCCGGCTTCATTTGATATGTTTCTTCGAATCATAATTTCACCCCATAATCTCCTGGATTAGGACCCTTGCAGTGTGCGCCACCGCTTCTTCGCTATCATAGTTGACCTTGAATCCGAGTTCTTTGAGCCGATTTATCGCCAGCATTGCCTTTGGAATGTCGCCTGCCCAACCACGGTCACCACCAGTATATTCGATACTAGCGCCCTCGCATCCGGTTTCCTTTACGACAATTGCTGCAATATTCCTTACACTGCAGGTATCGTTAGAACCGAGGTTGTAAAGATTGATTCTGTCATCAGTTTTGGCAATTACATGAAGAATTGCATCAACACAATCTCCTACTTCCATGTATGACTTTTCTTGTAAACCATTCCCAAGAACTTCCAAACGACTTGGATCTGCTTTCAATTTGTGAATGAAATCGAAAATGACGCCATGGGTGCCTCGCTCTCCAATGATGTTTGCAAAGCGGAAAATCCATGCTTGCAGACCAAAAGTGCCAACCCAAGAGCCAATCAAACCTTCTCCAGCTTGTTTAGATGCTCCATAAAGAGAGATTGGAAGACAAGGTCCGTGATCTTCAGGAGTGGGCATCGGTGCGTTTTCACCATAAACCACTGAAGAAGAGGCGAAAGCGATCTTTTCCACATTTGCTAGCCTCATGGATTCTAGGACATTGTATGTTGCGATAGTACCTTCTTTGAGGTCTGTATCAGTAATCCTTGTTCCAAGTCTAATGTCAGGGTTGGCAGCAAGGTGATAAACCATATCAACACCATTCAGCAATGGCTTCAATGATTCCAAATCTTTTAGATCAACATTATGAAATTTAACTGCACCAGAATCAATGTGTGCTTGAATAAATTCAATTACACCAGAAGACAAATTGTCCACAACCACGACATCGTCGCCACGTGAAACCAATCTATCTACAAGATGTGAACCGATGAAGCCTGCACCTCCGGTAACCAGCGCTCGCATGAACGTGCGCCATCATTCACTCGTTTTAATCCTCAGTATCGCCGTCCAGATTTACTTTCATGATACTGTGTGAGAAATTTACATGGTGTTTTGACCAAACAGTGATGATTGTTGCGATAGGAACGACGCAGCGAAAACCAGAAGTTCCAGGAGTTGAAAAAAATGCCCAAAGCAGAAAAAAACACAGAGCCAGAATACGAGCAAAACACAAACAGCACCCTAGTTGGATTTGTCAGGAAATCTAACGCAGGTAGAGCTGTCAAGCTATCGATTAACACTAGTTCTTTCCAAGACTGTGCCACATATGTGACCAGCGATGGACAAACATACGTGCAACTAATTGTCAGTTTGAATGCACTTGCGGGAATAATTGACGGTTCTCGAGCAGTAACATCGATCAATCATCTCAATGATTAATCCCATAGCCGCCAGTCCGCCCTTTTAGGAGGGCGGGCTGGCACCAATTTTCCTATATTTGAACATTAATTCGCCGAATCACATATATCGGAGCCGGAAAAGCGTCGTTTATGGAGAAGGCCGATGGTCAACCGCTACGCATCGTGGCAGGCCTACCCATGTACAACGAAGAAGAGACTATTGGAACAGTGATTACCAATGTCCTCGAACATGTTGATGAAGTGATTTGTGTTGATGATGGTTCATCGGATTCAAGCGCAAGAATTGCTGAAGCCTGTGGAGCATTAGTTCACAGACATAGAGTAAACCGTGGATATGGCGGTGCTCTGAAATCATTGTTTGCTAAAGCAAGAGAAATGAATGCTGACTGTTTGATAATACTAGATAGCGACGGGCAACATGAAACTAATGACATTCCTAAAATCCTCCAACCTGTTTTAGATGGAGATGCAGATTTCGTCATTGGAAGCAGGTTCGTTGATGGCGGCGGTAGTGAAGATATGCCTGCGTATCGTCGATTGGGAATTAAAGTCATCACAGCGGCTTCAAATCTTTCCAGCGACCTAGGAATCCAAGATACACAATCAGGATTTAGAGCGTTTTCCAAATTAGCAATCGAAAGGTTAAGATTTGATTCTGAAGGCATGGAATTGTCACTTGAAATGCTCGAAGATGCTCATGAAAAAGATTTGAAAATCAAGGAAGTTCCTACTTTGATTCGCTATGATGTGCCTAAGGGTAGTAGTTTCACTGCACTTTCTCACGGATTCACAGTACTTGCATGGGCGATGCTTTCACTATCTCAGAAAAAGCCGTTATTGGTATTAGGCCTCCCTGGATTTGGATTGTTCGCCACCGGTGCAGCCATGGGCCTTAATGCCGTTAATGGTCTCTCAGATTCAGTTGATTACCTAGTAGGGCCTGGTCTTACAGCTGTGTGGATAGGAGTCTTGGGCCTTGCAATGATGGCAACAGGACTTGTTTTACAGGCGGCTAGAAATTTCTTACGCCACTTACTGATTAGAGAATTCGGTTTGGCCTGATTCACAATCTTTACGGCATAGCCTTCATGGGTTGAATGCTCTTCCCACCACACATGGGAGATGCGAAAGAGAAACTTGCAGAGTACTCCCAACTCGTTCGCGAGAAAGTAGATTCTGGGCTAGACGCAGCATATTCTCAAGTCTTAGCACAGCCAAAAACCACATTCATTTTGTTAGCAATACTTTCCCTATGGCTAGGAAATATTGGTACTAACTTCCAAGATCAAATTGTTGACGATGTGGAAGTTTTCCTTCCAGAAGGAGCTGAATCTACTGACCTATTGTTAGAGGTAAGGGAAGAATGGTCTACGGATGTAGCATTCATTTACATCAAAACACCAAATGCAGAAGATCCTGATATTTTCGGAGCTGATTACAATATCACAAGTATGTCTGTTTTACATGAAATATCTTGGATAGAGGGTGATGATGAAAATCGCGGCGATAACCAGATTAAGCGAGGATTAGACTGGGACAAGGAAGACCACGGGAAGAATGATGGCGTATTGTGGATTATTTCCATTGCTCAGATTATCAAAGAAATCAATTCGAGTGATGGCAGATTCAACAGTGCGATGTGTGAAAACCCTGGAGAGAGGTTGACAGCACAACTAGTCGATTGTGGAACTGCTAGCCAAGCCCCTGGCTTTAGTGGAGGATTATACGCAATTCCTGATCAACAAGAGAGAATCGACGAAATCGTAAATCAGTCAAACGGATCACTGGGAGCCTTAGCCAAGGATACTAATGGTGATGGCATTTGGGACACCACAGCTGTTTTGGTAGGAATGATTTCTTCAAACCAAATTAATGAAACAGGAGTATGGAGTGATTACAAGGAATTCTTCTCGCATATTGATGCCGTCATTGACGAAGATAACAGACCTACTCAATATAGTATAAATCAACTAAATATGACACAAACGGGACTATCCAAAATCCTCGAAGATGTTTCAGATGCAATCTATCTAGATTTACTCAACATGATGCCAATATCACTATTCCTCACGGTCTTAATCATCACTCTATTACACCGTTCTTGGAAAGTAGTAATCATTTCAGGAACACCAATTGTAATGGCATTAGCGGTTACGTTTGGAGCGACCGTATTATTCGAAATGACACTAACTCCAATGATTATTGCAACATTCCCAATCTTAATCGGACTAGGTGTTGATTATGCGTTACACATGGTCAACCGTATCGAAGAAGTGCGGCGGAAACGTATAGACGCTGCTGTTGAAGAAAATGAAAGTAGAAGGCGAAAGGGGCTTGTTCCAAATGATGTTCCAGATATGTGGGACCCTGATTTCTATCGCTCTTGTGTTATGGAAATGTCTCGGACTACTGGAGTAGCAGTCTTAGTGTCTGCTATAACTACAATCATTGGTTTCTCGGTACTAATTCTTCCAAACATAGTATCGATTATTCCAATTCGTTCAGTCGGAATGACGCTCGTTGCAGGAATAATGGCGACATTGGTTTTCTCTATGATTCTGGTTCCCGTATTATCGTGGTTACTTAGATTCAACAAACGAACTAACCCTCCTCTGTGGGGTTCGATTTCGAGATTCCCTGTCAAGAATTTCGCAGTCGTTCTTCTGCTTGCGGGCGCAATTACCCTCGCTGGAGTTAGTAACCTTGACGAATTGGACAAACCAATTACCGGTTCTGACCAAACTCCTGACAATATTCCTTCAATGGAAGCTATGGTTGAATATTCAAATACATTCTCTGGTGGACAAACATCTCTATTCATTTTCGATGCATCAAAACATGTCAATGATGAAGATATTAACAATCAAGACATGAAGATTCGATCGCTTGAAGTATTAGACGCGATGGATGCTCTAGAAAACAAAATTACTGAAGTTCCTTACACTAACACAACGAGTTTGATTACATTCCTTGAGGCTGTTCCTGTAGTTATTGGAGAACCAACCACTGGTGTAACTCTGTATGATGGCACTCTCTGGGGCCTACTACATGAGGAATGCTGGGAATCAAATAGTCCAGATTGCGCGGCTTGGATTTTACTTGATGCTACTTCAAGCGATGGAGAAGGAAGAAAGCACCTACGAAAGGATATGGTAAACGTAGCCTATGACACATTATCCAAAGAAGTGCAATGGATGTTAACCAATGTTGATGGAACCAAAGCTCTAGTCTATGTAACTCAGCCTTACATGAATCTAGACAACGCAAGCATGCTTCGTGATGACATCGATGACATGCTAGGCGAGCCTATGGAAGAACAAGGAATCAGAGTTTCACCATTGACAGGCGGTCTACCAGTTAGCCTTGACATCAACGAGGGAATCCATGAAACTCAAAGCTACACTACATTGCTGACTCTTCTCATTCTGACCATTGTTTTGTGCTTCGTATTCAGATCCGCTAGAATTGGAATCCTCACAATGATACCAGTTGCAACCATCATAATTTGGCAGCCATTACTGATGAGTTCAGGAGATGTGAATGTAAATATCTTCACTGCGATGATAGGTACAATTGTTTTCGGAATAGGTGTTGATGATGCGATTCACGTAATGCACCGTATTCAAGAAGAAGGGGAAACCGCTGTTGGAATGTCGCGAGCTGTTGAAAGTACGGGACAGACTATCTTCGAAACGACAGCCACCACTGTAGCAGGATTGGGTGCAGGATTCTTCGTAGCATTCCCTGGATTAGTAAATTTCTTCATATTGATGATGCTACTAATCGGATTTGCTTTCCTTACAAGCGTATTCTTACTGCCTGCTTGCATAACATTGGACCATATAATACGGCGAAGAATCAAGGGTGAAGGAGGATTCATCGATTTCGGTGAAGGCGTTGTTTTGACAGATGAAAACATGAAGGCTGTTGACGCAATACTGGATTAATTGCTAAAATAATTGGCTTGCAATACCAAGAGATAATGGAGAATGCAGGGAGTAAGCCCCTTTCTGTTACCTTCCGGCGACTGCATTCAACTTAGCATCCTACCTGTCCCTGTGCGTGCAACATTAACGGGACTGTTTGGACTTGCTCCAGCGGGGTTGCTCGTCTCATCGACAATATGGCAATCTCGTCCTTCCGGATTCATCGTACACACCACTTATCGTTCGTTTCTGCACCATTGACCGACCCATTTCTGTGTCTCGAC
>CEQX01004436.1_pt1 | contig 11128 bp, 7 predicted proteins | sample 356261 | NCBI WGS metagenome assembly CEQX01 (sample SAMEA2621076, study PRJEB7988) | marine metagenome | isolation source: saline water (ENVO:00002010), including | reverse complement strand
GCGATATACCCAAAGCGGGCCTTGCAAAGACTCGGAATGACAACAATCCAATCGGAAAGTATCCAGACAATCAACGCCGAATGTGGGCGGGCTACTACGCAACCGTTGAGTTTATGGACAGACAGGTTGGAAGAATTCTTGATGAACTGGATCAAGCTGGTCTCCGAGAATCTACAGCAATCGTCTTCTGCAGTGATCACGGCTACCATCTTGGCGAACATGGGTTTTGGCAGAAATCGAACTTTCATGAGGAAGTCACACGCGTCCCTCTCATAATCACGGTGCCGGGTATGCCATCAGGACGAACTCAGTCGCTTGTTGAGTTAGTTGATATTTTTCCAACACTGACAGACCTGACAAACATTGAAACACCTGCTAGCGTTCAAGGGAAAAGCCTCGTCCCTCTTCTCAAAAACCCAGCATCCTCGGTTCGTGAAAGTGCATTGTCGATCTACAACAAGGGGCAGGCCACCAACTCAGGACATGCCATCCGCACACCAAAATGGTCTTTCATGCGCTACAAGGACGGTGCAGAAGAAATGTACGACATGGAGCACGACCCGCTTCAGTTTACAAACCTGGCTGATAAGTCAGAATTTCAGACAACAAAGAAGTCACTCACGACACAACTTCAGCAGCGACTAAGCGATGCTCAAATCAACAAGTGACCGCACATTCTCGTCAGTTCGGCAGAACGTGCCACTTCTTTACCAGTTTCTCTTGCCGCTCTTACGAAACAGATTGCTCAAGTTTTTGCCACCGCGAATAGGCTGTAGCCACACGAGCCTCTAACTCCTGCAGCGACTTCTGAGTAGAGGCAATCTCCTCGGCTGAACGACGATAAAATGATGCATCACCCATCAGTTCATGAAGCGCAGCGACCTCAGCCTCGAGGGTTTCAATGCGTGCTGGCAGTTTCTCCAGCTCCCGCTTGTCCTTATACGACAGCTTCTGCGTTTTCGTTCCTGGCACATCCGAGACAGTGGTCAATTTCTTAGAGGGAGAGCCCGGTGGTTTCTTGGGCATGCCGACACCCCCACGCTGTCTTAGCCAATCTGAATACCCACCAACATATTCCCGCACACCTTCTGGCTCAAAGGCGATAACACTCGTCACAACATTGTCAAGAAACTCTCTGTCATGACTTACAACTAACACCGTACCGTGAAAATCAACCAGCCTCTGCTCAAGAAGCTCGAGTGTCTCGAGATCTAAATCATTTGTTGGCTCATCAAGTACAAGCACATTGGCCGGACGGGCAAAAAGCTTTGCGAGAAGGAGTCGATTCCGCTCACCGCCAGAAAGAAATTTGACCGGCAATCGTGTACGTTCTGCAGTGAACAGAAAGTCCTGAAGGTAGCTGATCACGTGCCTTTGATTCCCGTCAATGGTCACGAAATCATTGCCACCATTAATTTGCTCGACAACGTTTTGTTCAAAATCAAGCTGATCACGCAACTGATCGAAGTATCGAATATCGAGTTTCGTGCCCAGCCGTACAGACCCAGCAGCAGGCTCTAGTTCCTCAAGGAGAAGTCGCAGAAGGGTTGTCTTCCCACATCCATTTGGACCGACAAAGCCAACCTTGTCTCCGCGAAGAATCGTTGTTGAAAAAGTATCAATGACCAGCTCATCGGCATATCCAAAAGACAGGCCTGCAGCCTTACAGACCAGCGTACCGCTTCGTGTAGATTCCTGAATTGCGAGAGTCGCTTTACCGGGCTGTTCCCTTCGCTGCTGTCGTTCTTGACGCATCTGCTTGAGTGCACGGACACGCCCCTCATTCCGTGTTCGTCGGGCTTTAATACCCTGGCGAATCCAGACTTCTTCTTCTGCCAAACGCTTATCAAACAAAGCATTCTGTTTTTCCTCAGCTTCTAATGCCGCGGCTTTTCGCTTCAGAAACTCATCATACTCGCACTCCCACGCAGAGAGACGCCCCCGGTCCAGTTCCCAAATCCGGTTCGCAACTCGCCGAAGAAACCCACGATCGTGCGTGACAAAAAGTAAGGTACCTCGCCAAGAAGCCAGAAACTTTTCCAGCCACTCAATCGCCTCAAGATCAAGATGATTTGTTGGCTCATCAAGTAAAAGTAAATCCGGTTCAGTAACCAATGCCCTCGCAAGGAGAACTCGTCGCTTACGACCTGCTGATAGACTTGAAATATCAACACCTGAGTCGAGCCCCATGAGGTCAATAATCTGCTTGCTTTTCGCCTCGGCTTCCCACGTCTCAATCTGCCCTTCTGAGACCTGCAGGCTCAAGGCCTCCTGAACCACACCAAAGACCTGGCCGCTCAGATCACCAGGCACTTCCTGTGGAAGGAACGAGGCTCGCTTCCCACTGGCCAATACACATGTGCCGGCATCAGGTTCTTGATCTCCCGCAATCATACGCAGGAGCGTTGTCTTGCCCGTTCCATTACGGCCAAGCAGACCAATTTTCTCACCCGATTCAACAAACCGCGACACATTATCAAGGACGTGAACTCCACGGAATGCAAGAGAAAGATCATCGAGAGTAAGCAATGCCATAGCAGACGTTTATTTTCTGTTTCGTAGTATGATGCCGCGGAAGTCTCGCTACTGAAAAAACAATGAGAATTTCAGTATCTTTGCAAGAGGCTCGTTCCAGCAGGATTACTGCTTGGCATCTGTCTTTTCGATGCGATACATCGCTTTGTCTGTGCGAACGTACAACGAATTATCGATCGCGGCTGGACTTGCCATGATCGCTTCCTCAAAATCATTTTTCGTGAGAATGTCCAGTTCATTTCCTGGTTTTATAACAAACATCTCTCCCTCTCGGTTACCAACGTAGATTTTCCCGTCAGCAAGTATTGGCGACGAGGAAAAACTTCCACCAAGTCGACCTGTCCAGCGTGCCTCTCCGGTCACTTTATCTAAGCACGTGGCAATGCCCTTATCACTGAAAAGATACACCGCATCACCAACCAGGAGCGGCGATGGCATACGAGGTACACTCCGTTTATATCGCCAAAGAATTTGTGGTTGAGTTGTTTCTGTCGGCCCAAGTTGCAACGCGAGCAATTCAGTTTTCATAAAGCTCGTACTGAAATACACAACGTCATCCGCAATAACGGGCCTCGCCACAATTGAAAAACCAAGAAACCCATAGCTGACTTTCCAGAGTTCTTTCCCTGTTTCTGGGTCGTATCCGTAAATCCAGTTTGATCCAGGAGAGAGCACCACGTCACGTCCGCCAACAGAAGTAATCAGTGGAGTTCCATAGGCCTTTTTCATCTCCGGATTTTCATTCATTTCACCACTTCGATCAGTTCTCCAGACTTCTTCCCCCGTGTTCGTATCAAGTGCAACAACATATTGCACATCACTTCCATCACAGTGAAAAATGAGAAGGTTTCGCCAAAGGACAGGTGTGCTACCCGGGCCATTCTCATGATTCAATCGTTGGCTGCGGTTATGCCAAACCACGGACGCCTTCTTTGTGTCGACACACGCAGTTCCATAGTCACCAAACTGACAATACAAACGATCGTGGCCGAGCACTGGAGATGGTGATGCAAAACTGTTGAGCACATGTGTTGGCTGAGGATTATCCACTGAAAAAAGTTCTACATCCTCAAGAATCTGGCCATTGTGGGCGTCTAGAGCAAGTGCCCGAAACGTCACTGACTTGGCGACACTCCGCGGCTGATGTTTTTTTTCACCAGGTGGCGGAGGCCCTTCATTACCGATACCGTGCTCGAGAGCCGTCGTCAGCCAGACAACATCGTCGACGATCATCGCAGACGACCACGCTCGGCCAGGTATCTCTGTTCGCCATTGAATATTGTCACCGCCAGCCACTTCTTTGCCTGGCGGACCAATTTTCCATTGGTTCGGCAGATCTCTAGCTGTGGGCGCATGCCCCTGCCCATCGGGGCCTCGCCATTGCGGCCAATCAGCAGCGGCTGCCGGAACTCCCAGAAGACAGATACCAAGGCATACAAAACGAAACATGTTTCCCTCAACGTTGTGCTTCATACTTTCTCATGTTCTAGTATGTCAGATTGTCACTCGTTTGGTAATCTTACGGGAGAGGGGTGTTGTGCAGCCTCGCGACAGAATTTTTCTGCACCTGGAGGTTTCCGATGGTCGTTACATTACTTGTCTTGCTCGGCGTACTGGTCATTCTTGGGTTTTGGCTTGCTGGAATCTATAACCGACTCGTGTCCTTACGTGCTCGCAATAAAAATGCCTTTGCTCAAATCGACGTACAACTCAAGCGGCGGTATGACCTCATTCCGAATCTTGTCGAAACAGCCAAGGGATACATGTCCCACGAACGTGAAACACTAGAGGCTGTCATTAATGCTCGGAACCAGGCTGCCTCAGCAGCAGGTAAAGCAGCAGCAAACCCTGGTGACCCCACAGCTATGGGTGTACTCGGTGGCGCGGAAACCATGCTTACTCAATCGCTTGGCCGTCTCTTCGCACTTGCTGAAGCCTATCCAGACCTGAAAGCGAACCAAAATATGATGGCAATTCAGGAAGAATTGACCAGTACAGAAAATAAAGTAGCGTTCTCACGGCAGGCATTTAATGATGCCATCACCGCATACAACATGTACCGGGAATCATTTCCTCCGGTACTTTTTGCCGGCACATTTGGTTTTCAACATGCATCGCTTCTCGAGTTTGATGACAAAGAAGCAATCCAGGCCGCGCCTTCAGTGTCGTTTTAATTAATTGACAGCAATGAATCGTCTTGTTCACATTCGTTCAAAGCTCCCTGCTCACGTGCGAGGGAACGACATCGCCGACCTCATGGAACGGAGCTTGCAATGAATTTCTTTGAGCACCAGGATCGCGCTCGACGAAAAACAGGCATGCTGGTCTGGCTCTTTGTCGTTGCGGTAGCAGGCCTGATCGCTGGCACCTACGTGCTGATCATGTCGCTCTATCTGGGTGGCCTCGAACAAGCCTCACAGCAGCGTGAAGCACTTATAAACCAATTTGGACCAGATACATTCTGGAGACCAGATATCTTGCTAGGTGTTGCTCTGGCTGTTTTTCTGGTTGTTGGCGGTGGCAGTCTTTTCAAAACCGCACAACTCTCTGGAGGGGGCGAGCCTCTTGCCCTGTCTCTTGGCGGCCGCCGACTCCTGAATGACTCAGGCGATCAAGTCGAACGAAAAGTGCTCAATGTCGTGGAGGAAATGGCACTTGCTTCGGGCCTGCCTGTGCCACCGGTATTCATGATGGATCGCGAACAGGGTATCAACGCGTTTGCTGCTGGATACCAGCCAGAAGATGCTGTCATAGGCGTGACCCGTGGCTGCGTCGAGCAACTCAGCCGCGATGAACTGCAGGGCGTGATTGCGCACGAATTTAGTCATATTCTCAATGGTGACATGCGATTGAACATCCGACTCATCGGCATTGTCCACGGCATCCTGCTTGTAGGCCTTATTGGTTACTACACTCTCCGTATTGCTGCAGCATCGGGTGGCAGAAGAAGCAGTAATAACAAAGGTGGTGGCGGTCTTGCATTCCTCGGTCTTGGACTGGGGCTTATGGCAATCGGATTTATTGGAACACTCATTGGCAACCTGATTAAGGCCGCAGTAAGCAGGCAGCGGGAATTTCTCGCTGATGCGTCAGCCGTACAATTTACACGTGACCCAAATGGCATTGCGGGGGCTCTTAAAAAAATTGGGGGACTGAACACCGGATCGAAAGTGACTGTTGCCAAAGCGGCCGAAGCGTCTCACATGTTTTTTGCTGAGGGTGTTTCAGAGCTCTTCGCAACGCACCCACCACTTGCGAAACGAATTGCACGAATTGACATGTTCTGGCAAGCAGAAATGCAAGTTGAGCAGGCAACACAAGCGGGAGCCTCGTCATCGACACCGCCTCCAGCATTTGCTCCAGCAGGTGCTGTCGGTTTTGCTGGCTCAACAGCATCATCGATGCCTCCTCCTGATACTCTGCCACCTCGTTACGAGCCACAACCTGCGCCATCACCAGAGCAAGCCGTCGAGGCAATCGGCAAACCAACGTCTCAGCAAATTGCTCGCTCACACCAACTCGTCGAATCGTTACCGGAGACACTGCGAAAAGCGGCCAGAGAACCCTATGGTGCCCGTGGTGTCATCTATGCTCTGTTACTCGACGCGGACTTCACCAGCTGCCAGCGGCAGTTTGAACGACTTGCTGCCGAGGCTGACCCTGCTGTCTATCGCTCGACAATTCAACTCCATAAATTGACAGAAACACTTCCTCGAGAATCTCGGCTGCCTCTTGTTGATATCTGCCTCGGCCCCCTGAAAGATCTTTCGCCGGAGCAATATGAGCGATTCCGCGATAATATTCACGCCCTTGCTGCTGCAGATAACCGGCTGAGCCTCTTTGAGTGGACACTCCAAAAAGTTGTCTTGCATGTCCTCGACCCCCACTTTGGAAGAAAACGAAAACGAAAAACCAATGAACGCCCGGCGCCCGAAGATGTTTCAACCGTATTGTCTGCACTGGCCCATGCCGGCAGCCGCGACAAAGACCTTGTCCAAAACGCCTTCGAACGTGGCGTGGAAGCGACCGGTTTACCACCACTCGAACTCCAGCCGTGGGATCGAACAATATTCAGCCGACTCAATCACTCGCTTGATGCTCTTGGACGGCTGCCCGGGAAATCAAAAGCCAAACTTATCCGCGGTCTGGCTGAAACAGCTTCTGCAGACGGCACGATCACCTCACGAGAGATCAATCTTTTGAGAGCAATCGCCACAACGCTTGACTGCCCAATGCCGCTCATCGCCTGAACAACTGCAACCTTGCTACTCACGATCATCCCATGTTGATCTTATATTCCTTGCGGTAGGGACGTGACAGCATCGCATTGGCCTCGTTGTCACCCGTAATCTGCTCGGACGTGGCGTCCCAAGCGAGATCGCGACCAAGTCGGGCACTTATGCCAGCGAGATGACAGACATTCAGGGCTCGCATATGTGAGTGAACGTCAGAGATTGGTTCTTTCCGTGTTTTCACACAATTTAGAAAGGTGGCCCAGTGCGCCTTTCGACCATCTGCCTCCATGGGAAGATTCTTATAAACCTTAGCAATTGCATCCTCCGGAAGAGGATCATCCGCAAGCGCTTCGACAGGAGCACCGACAAGCTTGCCACGATTCACAAAGATCTTTCCTTTATCTCCCTCAATGGTCACACCGTTATCCGTGTCGTGTCGAATAATGAGTTCCACATTCTCAGGATATGTTGCCGTAAGCAGAAAAGCCGTTGCTGTGTTATAGCGGTCTCGATCTACTGGCATACCATTCTTAAACGGCACCGGGTGCGTGGCCTTCCCCCCTATGCCTGTTGGACCACCATGCTCTCCTGCTTGCCCAGCCTGTTCGAGAGCCCAGACAGCAATATCAACATGATGTGCGCCCCAGTCGGTCAGTTTGCCACCTGAAAATTCATACCACCACCGAAACTCATAATGGCAATTCGTATTTGGACGCGCACGCTTCTTCCCTGAGGAAGGCTTTCGGAAATAGCGATAGTCAACAGCAGGCACAGGCCCCAACCATCGATCCCAGTCCAGTTCTGCCGGCGGTGTCACCGTAGGCAAAGGACCACATGTCGGACCAGCCCCAATTGCGGCTGTTACCTTTTTAATTTTTCCAACCCGCCCGTCGGCAACCATCGCAATCGCTTTTACAAACTCTTCGAACTGGCTTCTCTGTTGTGTTCCAACCTGAACAACACGACCCGTTTCCTTCTGAACCTTCCGAATGAGCTTTCCTTCATCAATTGTCAAAGTGAGCGGCTTCTCACAGTAGACGTCTTTGCCCGCAAGCATTGCTTCAACTAATGGTTTTGTGTGCCAATGATCTGGCGTTGCAATATGAAGAACGTCGATGTCCTTTCGGTCAAGAATGGCTCGGTAGTCGGCATACTCCTTCGCCTTTCCATCACTCAGCGTGTTGTTCGCTGCAGATACACGACCGGCATCAGCGTCTGCAATGGCGACAACATCAACCCATTGAGATGCCGCACGAAGGTTCCCTAGCCCCATACCACCAGCCCCAATGAGACCAATTGATACTCGGTCATTTTTGGACTGGCTTTCGTCCGCAAGTGTTTTTTTCTGCCACCCGAAATACGGCACCGATACCGCTGTCGCAAGAGAGGTTGTGGTCGTGAGAAACTGCCGTCTGGTTGTCGACATGGGAAACCTTTCAAAAGAAACAATAAAAAAATACGGACCGCTTTAAATACGCATTGATACCAGCTTGGAAGCCAATGCGATACCACGCATTCTTACTCAACTTTATTTACCATTCATACAGATAAGAGCAACCGCAACGAACTGCTGACTCCAAAATGTCGTACAAACTCACGATCTTACACGGATCCTCGGGAATTTTATCGCGATGCATTATCATCGATTGAACGGTAGACTTTTGCTACTCTCTCCTTGATTTCAGGAAGAGCTGCTTCAGCCGCTGCGCGGCCGAGATCCATTAACTCTTCTCCCGCGGCAAAATCATCAAACGTGTGGGCCGATGTATCCGGCGTAATCACGTAATCACTACCGGAGCGGTGGATACCGGAAAGACTCCGGAGCGAAACATCATTCACGCGAAGCAACGTCCGCAGGTACCCAGGCGACGTTAACGCATCTGGCCGTCGTGGATCGCGACAAAAGTCTGTTGATAACTTTGTTGTCACATCAACAGCAAGAACAAAGTTTGCGCCCTGCCGACGCAAGCAGTGTGACGGCACATTCGCGAGCACTCCACCATCGACAAGCGCTTCATTACCTCGAAGAATTGGCTTCCCGAAAATTGGGTGATTGATACTCTCCATCACACTTGAGACCACATCGCCGGACCGTCGAATTCTTTCTTGCCCCGTCACCAGATCTACGGTAACGAGTGACGCCGGAAGTAACAATTCATCGAACTGTACATTCTGAAGGTGCTCACGGAATTTTGGCTCAATCCACCCCATACGAAACTGTGAGAGCAAAAACATCTCCCTGCTCTTCGGTATTTTCCTCAACCACGTCGGCGGTGTCATTTCCTTGAGTATTAACTGCAGCAAAACATCGGGCGACTTCCCCATCGCATATCCGGCGGACATAATGGCACCAGCACTTGTGCCCGCGACTGAATCAAAATAGATGCCTTCACGGTTCAGCACCTCAATCACGCCAAGGTGCGCAACTCCTTTCGCGCCACCACCACCAAGCGCAAGGCCAAACTGAAGGTCATCAACACAATGCACGCACCGAGTCACATCGTGCTTACGAAAAGATGGCTCTCCGGAAGCATGTTCCCATTGCACCCGCATATCGCTGCCTGGAAGTGGCAGATCGTGAGAGGCGTGCCTTGGAAGCCGAACTGATCGTTCATGCGTCCAAACGACCTGGGAGTGACCGGCCAAACGATGCCGGTCGTGGACAAAGGTACCAAGCCTACTTTCAACAAGCCCTTGATCCTGATTATCAAAGAGCCAGAGAATGTGTTCACACTGGCTTAGTAGGGACGGCTCTGCCGTCTCTACATCACAATCAACAAGCACTCTGACTCCCTGCGTCACGGCGTCCGCGACACGGTCACGAAGTGGCTCAAGATCATTGCCATGAACCAGTTCTGCAAGAATATCATCCGCTGCCCACATCTGCGGCCTATCCGTCACCACCTTGACCGTCGCGCCCCGATCTTTGAAAGCCTTGACCATTTGCGGAGCGAGGGCTGCATGCTCTTTCCGTGTCCTTATCACCGCAAAGACTGCACGAATAACCTGACGCCGCGTACCGAGCAACTCACCTCGTAACCACCGTCCCAAAGTCTTGCTTAAATTCACCGCGAACTGAGGCACCTGTTCTACTGCTTCGGCGAAATGATCATGATTCAATACCAGCAAGTCTGTATCAACGACGGCCTTAATTGTCGCATTTCTCGGTGAACCAATCAGCATGGAGAGTTCACCAAAGTGAGCCCCACGGTCGAGCACATTCAGCAACGACTGATCACCTGTATCGTCTTCAAGAAGCACTCGCACACGGCCACTTGTAATGACATACATCGTCCCCCCAGGATCACCTTGCCGAAAGAGTACCTCTCCACCCCGAACCTCCATTGGCCTGGCTTTGGAAAGAATAGAACGAATGTCCTGATCACTGAGACCATCAAAGGCAGGCGAACCTTTCAGAAACTCAAATTCACTCTGCTCAAATTCACTTTGATTGTGCTCGGTCATAATGACATGTCCTTGTCGTCTTCCTAGTGAACGTGGATTCTCCCTTTTTCGCCTTCCAGGCCCGGCAGGTCAAATGGAACCAGTAAAAGACCGACTGCTGATGCCGATTTGCCATTGACCTCGTGCATCGGAAAAAGGTACTTCCCGCACTGAATGTATCGATGTGGAATTCTGTCGGACGGTAGAAGGGCCTGAGTATGGCTTCCTCAAAAAAAATCAGCCGAAAAAGAAAACGCGAGGTTCCAATGATGGTTCGCTGTAAGCGATCATTCAGAACTGGGATTAAATCGCTGGCGGAAAGCTCTTGGCTTAAATTCACAACCGGAGTTGTGCTGTTGACAAGCGGCCTCGATGAGGCTGCAGAAACTCTATTCGAAGATATCTCTGCACTCGAACTCGGTGCACATCACGGAGTAATGGTGCTCGGATTTGTCAACGTTCTCTCATCACTTCCTGACATGCTTGATGGACTGACGGGAACATTCCTGGCAGACGACGAAGAAGAGGCCGATGGAGAGGTCGCTCAGAAATCGTTTCACCAACAAGAAGCCGTCCCATCAGAGCCTATTGAAGCCGAACTCAAGAAGGCTGCTTAGACAAACGCCTCGCTTTTGCGTGGCCTTCTCGCCAACCCTCCGCACTCTGGCAGTTTTTAAAATGGCCCGAAACTTCTGTACGTTGTCATTCGTTGAAAGAACATCACGGGCTAAGCAGTCCCTAACGCCAGAATAACAACACGACACTACTGAGGATCCAAAACAATGAAATACACTTGCTTACTCTCCACGCTTGCGTGCGTAACAATAGTATCTTTAGCTGTGACAACCTTCGCAGCACCGTCAAAAAATAACGACCCAGCTGCCCGCAAAGCTGAAATGCTCAAGAAGTTTGAT
>CEQX01055311.1_pt1 | contig 11129 bp, 6 predicted proteins | sample 356261 | NCBI WGS metagenome assembly CEQX01 (sample SAMEA2621076, study PRJEB7988) | marine metagenome | isolation source: saline water (ENVO:00002010), including | reverse complement strand
GAAATTCTTGGATTGAAGGATTTAGATAGAGCAGGATGGTTAAGATCTGGTTTAACAAATGTTGAATCTGTAGCTGCACATTCTTGGGGAGTAGCATTTTTAGCATTCCATCTTTGTCCTGAAGAACTAGATAGAACGCGACTTTTGGAGATGGCAATTTGTCATGATGTTGCTGAAGTTAAGGTTGGAGATATCACTCCTCATGACGGTATTTCACCGGAAGAAAAAGTAGCCATGGAAACAAAAGCAATGTTGGACATTTCTTCTAAATTACCTCGTGGCCAAGAGATGCTTGAACTATACAAAGAATATGAGGCAGGAGTTACTCCAGAATCCCGTTTTCTCAAGTTATGTGATAAGTTAGATATGGCCTTACAATCGTACGAATACCAAAACAGAACAGACGTAGATTTGTCTAATTTTCGTAAAACAGCAAATCGACTTGTAGTAGAATTTGGGTTCCCCCATTTGTTGAGAAATTGAGTAGCTCCGCCCGGATTCGAACCAGGGTCACCAGGTCCAAAACCTGGTATGATGGACCACTACACCACGGGGCTATTGACTGCCCGTAGACCATATGGGATTTGGTACTTACGGGTGAATTTTTCATTCAAGTTGTGATATATTTGGTTTGAACATTACAATGTAGACATCAATTGTAATTTCTTCATCAGTATCCGTTCCCAGTGGATCTAATCCTAGGGGTGCATTGACATCTAAGTCTAAATCAATTGACAAATCTCCTTCTCCCCATCCTGTTTGAGTCCAATTTAATAGTGCTTGGTATTCATTAATTGCTGAAATATTCAATGTTTCACCATCGAAATTAGGATATATAGTAAGATCGAGTTCGATTGGTAGACAACTACTATCTTGTCCTGAAAGATTATTGTTGGGGTCATTCCATTGAGCTGTGAGTTCATTTTCGATAATATCTCCTGCTACTGAATCACATTGGCCAGAAATTCCAGATTCTTCTTCTGATGTGACTATAATGTCAATATATCCAATCATGAATCCATCAGGAATGTTAATCTCAGATAGATCAAATAGTACATTTCTCGTTTCATCATCTTGGACAGTTTCAACTGCTTGCATGGTTTCATTTTGAGTAGAGAATGTAATTCTGTATTCATTGAGTTCAGAAAATTCAGATATAACGTCTGTCCTGTAAATCACGGTATCATACCCTGTGTAACTTAGTAATATTAATGCCGCAATAAATGAGAAAATTGTAAATTTATTACCTGCACTATTAGAAGTAACATTGGAAATAATATCTTTCAAATCGCCGTTAGAACTCATTTTATCACCCTACAATAGAAGAATACAGGAAACACAACACGATGATTATTACAGTTAATGCTCCCATCGATTTAGAAAATAGTTGCAGGTCATTATCACTAATATCTGGTTCGTGAAGTTCATCGAGAGAGGCCAATTTCTTGGAGATACTCTCTCCTTCTGCGATCAATGTATTCATAATTCGTTCTTCCCACCCTATGAAGATAGCAACAACCATAGCCAGTATTGCTGAAGAAATCATTGAAGAAACAGGCAAAAACGATTGTAGTAATTCAATCATTGTAGATGAAACAATCAATAGCATCAGTATGACGATGATTCTTGTCATCCATCTATTCTGCTCTGCCTCAGAATCGATTACATCAAAATGAAGAAGAATGTACATTACCATTAGAGGTGTAAATAGTAACAATAGTGCTTCTGTAGTAAACTTGTACCAAATATTATAGCTTTCAGGGAAATTTTCGCATATAGTATACATGCAACTGTCTACAATGTCAAGTACAGCAAAGTCTGCAATGCCACTTATTAGACCAACTCCAAGTATTAAGTAGATAACAATAGTAAATCCATTTATTCCTTTACTACTAGCTCTCCAGGTTTCTCCAACTCCTAGCGACAAGATTGCAATAGTTCCCAACGAATTGGTTACAGTATATCCTATCCAATTTGGAATGTAAGAATGAGATCCAACGCCTGCTTCAATAGTAAATCTAGCAATAAATTCATCGTTAATTGAAATGAGTTGGGCTAGCCACCAAGTCATCTGTTGGCCGAAGAATGCTATTAGGATGATTCCTGCTGCTAGAGACATTCTTCGAGCAGTGTCATCTCCTTCTAACATTTCTTCTGACAAGAATCTGAAGTAAACTGGAATCGAGATGATGAATGCTGGTGTGAATAGAATTTGCCAAAATCCAACGTATTTGTATTCGGTTAACATCATCGTGATTATAATGGCTAAACTCCCAAGGAATGTTGCAGGAGCAACAAGTTTGATTGTGGAAGATTTTTGGAATATCGGATACGGGTAAATGAATGGAAAAATTGCAACAATTACGAATGCAGATATAGTGAAAGAGAAGAATAGATATTGGAAAAAATCGAATTGAGATGTGATGTCTGTATTTTGCCACCAAGATGTATCTCGAATTGAAGCAGCAGCATAACGTAATCCAAAGAATACTAGACACCAACTCAACATATATCCTGCAAGACGGTCCATCCAGATTCTATTTTTCGATCTATCCAAAAGAATGAGACTTGTTACACCTAATAGAAAACATACAATTGCCGCAACAGGAACCATAGATTCCTGTTCGGCCATAACTGTCCGAAATTGAACTAGGTTATACCAATTATCACGAATGAACAAAAATTCGATACGGTGAAAGACGATATGTAATGTTCGATTAATATGGGGGTTAGGGTTCAGGCATTTCTACTAGTATTCGTATTGATGTTAATGCCGTGGAGTCCCTTAGATATATCAAAAACATCTGAATCTGTAAATGAATTGGAAAAATCAATTGAAGTTCATTCTCCAGCCATATTACCACATTGGGAACCTGGAACTGCGCTGATAGATTCTTCTCTTCTGAATCTAAATTCAGATATTATTTCTGTGATTGTTCTTACTGATCGACTTTTAACATTACATGAGTGGCAAATAGAACATGGTATTTTGGTACATCAGTCACCTTCAAAAAGTTCAGACAAATTAGTAGATGTATTTCCAACACAAGGAATTCTAGAACATCGGACAGTAAACTTACCTGGCTCTATAGTTGCCAAATTATCAGGAATTCCCGGAGTTAGAGCAGTTTTTCCCGATCCTGGAATACCTGAACCTTCTGGTTTCGGAGTAGATGTTGCCCCTACTAGTGTTCGTTCTGGTGAACTTCATGGTGCAACTGATGTATGGGATAATGGCCGTAATGGTTCAGGAATAATTGTTGCTGTAGCGGATAGCGGAATTGATTTTGCTCATCCTGACCTTAATGGAACTCAAGCTCGCTATAACAACGCAACATCTCCGTATCATGACTGGCCACTAATGCATGATCCGATGAGTATTCTTCTTTGGTTACGTGATGCTAAAGCATATCCTGAAGATGATAAATCATGGTGGTCAGATACTAGTGATACTGATGTCGACTCTAATAATGATTCAGAATTAGATGGGACAGGATTCAAGATTGATGGTATTTCAGTATCAATTTCTGGAGTATACCATATTGGTGAACACCCTGATTCAAAATTAGTTTCAAGAGCTGGAGGAGAAGTTCCTGTTTTAGTAGTTGATTCGACAATTTCTGGAGTATATGATACTGTATATGTTGACCTTGATAGAGATGGTAATTTTAGTGATGAAATTCCAATGACAAAAGGCAATGAGACAGCTGGTTTAGATCTAAATGATGATGGATTATGGGATAGGTCAGCAGGATTGATTTGGTGGATATCTGATGGAGTAAATGGGGTTCCTTACGGTGATATTTATGCTGCTAGAAATGGATATCAAAATAGAATTCCTGGAAATGGAGATTTAGTTTTATTCATGATTAACGATGTAAATGAAGGAGGAGGAAATCATGGTACATTATGTGCATCTGCAATAAATGCACAGGCTCAAGTTTCAAATGGTAAAGTATTGGGCATGGCACCTGGTTCCAAAACTACTGCTGTTGCTAATTTGTATTCATATGGGTCCATGTTGGATTCATATCGATTCATTTCTGAAGGATACGATGGTAATTCTTCTACTGATGAACAACCTCATATCGGTTCATTTTCATTTGGATATTCCGGCACACATAATGATGGAGCAGATCCGAATAGTATGTACTTAGATTGGTTAACTCGAGTACATAGTCCAACAACGACCTATTTTGTAGCAACTGGTAATGGAGGACATGGGTATGGTACTACTGCTGCACCTGGTGGTGCACATGGTGTAATTTCTGTAGGAGCATTTAGTTCTAAGACCGGTGAATCTAACGGTGGTACATGGGGCCAATCAACATCTTGGTCAAATCGTGGACCTAATTCTGTTAGTAGATTAGATCCTGACATAGTTGCAGTTGGATGGTCTGCAACAGGTGATAGAACATTGAATGAAAGAACAAATGCCAATGATGCTCATACAGTATGGGGGGGAACATCTCTAGCTACTCCAATTGCTGCTGGACTCGGCGCACTAATTATTGAAGCATGGAAAGATGTTCATGGGACTTATCCAACATCAGAACAGGTTAGAGATATTATGATGTCAACTGCAGATGATAGAGGTTATGACCCCTTAGTACAAGGAGCTGGATGGGCAAATGTATCTAGAGCAGTTGAAACAATAACTGGGGAAAATGGAACATTATCCGTTGAACCAGCCTCATGGATGACTGGAATGTTTGATGGTGCTCATCGTGATGCAAATTTGAATTTGATTCGTCCAGGGGAAAATCAAACAATGTCTCTGACATTATCTAATCCTGGATCTACTAATATTTCCGTAAATCTTCAACCTCAAATCATGGCTCCTATGCAACATTGGACGATGAACTGGAATAGTACTGAAACATCACCAAATGCTACATGGGATGGTTATCAAGCAGACACTCCAGATATTCTAATTCCAATTCATGTAGATGCAGATTCCAACTATACTCTACCTAATGCAACTACTCTGATTCGTGCTAGAGCAGCTATGGATGGTGCAGGATTTGATGGAAATCAAAATAGCGAATCAGAGAACAGAGTATATCTTCGATTATGGCGTTGGACAGATCGTGATGGAGATGGAATGTTCCATGATGATCAAAATAACGATAATTTTGTTGATTCAGGAGAGTGGACTGAAGATAGTAATGAGTTTGCAATGCTTACTGAGCATGTATATGCTTCAGGTCAAGTAGAGGTTCGAATGGGGATGCCATTAGAAGAATCAGATGATGGATTATTACTAGCAGTTTGGAGAGAAAATATTAGAGCAAATCAAATAGATCCTTTACCTATAGAAATAGATTGGACTGCCTTTGGTACTGTCAATGACTCATGGGTAAATGTTACTTCAAATCATATCATTCAATCTAATTCATCAAGTCAAATAAATGTCTCAATCAATGTTCCAAATAATGCCAATCCAGGATTAAGACAACATGGAATTAAGATGTTATGGAATTCATCTAATAACGATTCTTCAATCTCTGAGTGGATGTGGCCAATTATTACCAATGTTGCTTATGTTGGCTCGTTTGATAGTAATCCTATGCCATTAGATGGAAATATGTCGAATCAAACATTGTATGAAGAAACTTGGATTCAAGGTGCACAAAGATGGGGATGGAGAGCTGAATCAGGAGATTGGAAAATGTTCACTATTGATTGGCCTGCTGGATATACTGAAAATGGAACCGCATTGATTGATGTTGATTGGGATGATAATCTCTACACAGATATTGATGTTCATTGGATGTCAGAGACACTACATCCTTACAGTTTATCAGATCCACAAGCTTACGGTTCACGAACAATGAGAATGGAATCTAGTTCTGCAAACAAACATTCAGGCAGTGGAATTTATACTTTTGAGACAAATACCGGTTCTTCCCATGAATTCCTTACTGCTGCCTCGACTCCAGGCATAAAGCAAGTGATGTTACATTCTGCAATGCATGGAGTTGGGACAAATGACAACCCTGTTTCTATCGATGTTGGAGTTATAGCTCCGTTGGATGGTGGATTTGGTTGTACTATAGAAGATTGGAGGTTTGCAGACCGCAATGAATCAGTTCGCCTTGGATCTACAATGGATATTGATATTATATCAGCAGAAGCAGTTGGTTGGAGTCAACCTACTCTATTGAGTGGTCAAACGGTTGCACAAGATAATCCAGAAGATCGTACTTCTGCATCATACATACATCCGTTTAGTGTAAATGATCTATCTGAAATGACGATTTCAACTACAAGCTTTGATATTTCTGATTTAGATTTGTATATAGGTCGTGATATAAATGGAAATGGTGTGATGGATTGGGGTAATGAAGAAAGAGCTAGTTCAGGACAATTCAATTCTGACGAATCTGTATTTATTGATAATCCTCAGGATGGATTATGGTTTGTTGCAGTTCATGGTTTTAATGTTGGAAATGTAAATGGTACATTCAAATTGAAAATAGATACAGTAGCAAGTGGCACAGGATCTAACTCTGGACTGAATGTTCAGAATATTACTGAAATAAATCAATCAAATATTTTCAACTCATGGCCTAATGGTTCTAATGAATTAAATGGAGAAATACCGACTTCTGCATGGGTTCTAAATTTGTCAATGTTCAGACCTAGTGAATCAGGTATTTGGTCTGGAACAATAGATTTGACTCTTGATGGTGGAGCAGAAATTCGACTGAAATATATGTATAATTTAATTGAACAATCTCCTGATTTAGAATTTACTTTTCCAGATAACGGAACAATTACTAATACTACAAAAGATGTGAATTTACATGTCATTGATACTGACCTAGGATTCAATTTGACAGGATTAAATTGGACTCAAAATGGAGTTTCAGAATTGTTGAATGTTACTGTGGATGTACAGTATCTAAATGGTTCATTTTCAAATCGAACTACAGAGTGGTACCACTTTAATGGACAAGATGTTAATCTCTCACAGGAAGCATATTCAGATTTATTGAATGATAGTCTTCGTGAGGTTTGGATAAATGGTACTATGTCTCCTATTGAAGGATGGCATTTCCATGACGTATCAATATTAGATCATGGGAATTTGTGGAATACCACTAGTCTTGCAATTGAGTATGATATTACTTCGCCTGTAATTGGTTTAGCCAATTGGCGTCCAATTTCGAATCAATCATTTATTGGTGATATGCGATTAATTACTGAACCAGGAGTTGATGTTTGGCTTAATGGAACTCAGTTAGACATAGATTCTACGGGGTCTACTTTGCTTTCATTGGAGTTGATGCCTTCTCACTGGGTTAGAACCTCATCTGGAGGGTTAGATTGGATCGACGTGAATAGATTTGAGATATTAGTTCGGGACACTGCTGGAAATTGGAATACTAAACATTTCCAAATTCCGTATGATCCTCATCCTCCTGGAATTGATGGACAACCAAGAGATGAAATAATTCTAGATGGTATGTTTTCAACTGAACCATTCGGACTCCAAAACATTAGCAAAGAGCAGATGTTTTTAGGAATAAATGCTACTCGCGGAGACATTCAACTCTTGGTTCCATTTGATTCTCGATTAATCTGTCTTAGCTTAATTGAGCCATTTGGAAATGAGGTTTCGCAAAATTGTATCTCTCTTCCAAATCCTCCTCCATGGATAGGTTGGGATGCAGAAGGTTGGTCTGATGATGCAGTTGATTTAGGGCTTAGTGAACATAGAAAATTAAGTTTTGATATCGATTGGTCAAATTATTCGGATGGATTGTATTCAATTTTTGTGGATGTAGAAGATTGGGCAGGTCATTTGGGTACATCCACATTTTTGATGGATATCGATCGTCAATCTCCAATTATCCAGTGGATAGGATTCAATGAAATCGTAGATCGTACTGAAGTTGTATTGTCAACATCCTTTGGTGAATGGTCAAATCACTCGATTTACTTGAATGGAAAAAAGATTGCTAATGGAATAGGGTCTTCTTATACTGGGGATATTCTCCTTAATCGAACCGGACAACATACTGTATGTATTGATGCAACTGATAGAACACATTCAACAGAATATCCAAATATCGCACATGATTGTCGTGAAATTTTACTTGATCCTACTAAGTTTACTCCTATTGTTGATGCACAATGGAATGGAAGCACTGTCTCCAATCCTTTAGTATCATTTAGTGTATCTAGAGGATGGGGTCAAAATGCATCATGGGTTCACTTAGCATCTGATCAATCTACAATTCAGAATATTTCACTATGGAGTTCTATTGATCATCCGGGAGGGATGATTCCGATTTCAGTTGATTTGGAATTGGTTGAAGGTATGAATGAAATACGTTTGATGGTTGAAGCAGTTGAGAAAATATACTATTATGAATTAACTGTCGAATTAGATACTACTCCCCCAATTTTAGAAATTGTTACTCCTAATAATGGTAAATATTCGGATAATAGGATTAGATTTGTAGGGGTATGCGAACCTAATATGGAAGTCAGAATAGATTCATCTTCGTCAAACGTTTCTGGAATTTGCGATATATCTGGAAATTTCGACATGAAAATTTCATTAGAACGTATTGATGGCGAACACCCATTGGTTTTCAGATCAGTAGATGATTTAGGTAATATGGTCAGAGTAGATCAAATGGTTACATTAGATTTCACATCTCCAGAAGCATTACTTGGATGGTATTCAGCAGAATGTGAACCTAGATCCGCTTCCAGAATTATTGGAGAAACTCCCATAACATCATGTGAGATAATTGGTGAGGTAGCTGTCATCGATAATGATTTGAAATCATGGAAAATCAGTCTTCTAAAAGATGGAACTGAAATTTCTTCCAAAGTTGGTAATTCGTCATGGAATGGTACTATCACAATTGAAGCAAATAATCCTACAGAAGGTTCGTGGACATTAAGTATAGAGATGGAGGATTTAGCAGGCAATAACGGGACCCTTTCTACTTCCATAGATATTCAAGGTAGAGAGGCAACATCCTCAGAACAATTCCTTGCATTTGGTTCAATATACAATACTCTAGCAATTGCAGTCATTATTTTCATTATTACAATTTCATGGGTTTCAATTCGAAGAATACCTGATAAATATGATTCCGATATCAAAATCGATCTAACCGAGGATTGATGTCCCAGTTACTCTGCGCTTGTTTCATGGACATCGAACACATAGCGGTCATAGGATCGGGACAAATGGGAAATGGAATTGCGCAGGTGGCTGCCTGTGCAGGGTATAACGTTACAATGGTAGACATTAAACAAGAATTTGTGGATAAGGGAATGGAAACAATAAGTCGTTCACTTCAAAGATTAGTTTCCAAAGAACGAATGTCTCAAGAGGAAGCAGATTTAGCAATCTCAAGAATTCAAACCTCTACAGACAATAATTCATGTGAAAATGCTGATTTGGTTGTAGAAGCGATACCTGAGATTCCTGAGTTGAAGTATTCAACATTCTCAAATCTTGATTCAATTTGTAAAGATTCAACAATTCTTGCTACAAATACAAGCAGCATCAGTATTGATTCTATTGCGGCTAGCACTTCTAGACCAGAAAAGGTAATTGGAATGCATTTTATGAATCCTGTTCCAATCATGAAGTTAGTAGAAGTAATTAATGGTTCTAATACTTCAAGTGAAGTTACTTCTGCAGTCTTGTCTGCAGCTGAAAAGATGGGAAAAACACCTCTGATGTGTAACGATTCACCCGGTTTTGTGTCTAATCGCATTTTATGTCCTATGATTAATGAAGCAATCCTCACTTACCAAGAAGGAGTTGCCGAACCTGAAGCAATAGATGGAATAATGAAACTTGGAATGAATCATCCAATTGGTCCTCTTGCATTATCAGATTTGATTGGAAATGATACTGTATTACACATAATGAATGTATTACACGAAGGATTAGGTGAAGACAAATATGCGCCAGCTCCTTTGTTGATACAAATGGTAGAAGACGGAAAATTAGGTAGAAAATCAGGCGAAGGATTCTACAAGTACTAACATTATATGTCTGATTCATATTGAAAATTCAAAAGAATCTTTACCTGTATTTACGTGCGATAATCATGCCTCCTACTGTAGATCCTACATCTGGTATTCCAATAATGGGACAAGATCAATCTAATCAAGTTGTACATTCAGCACCTTCGCCTCAAAATCTTTCTCAGGGTCAACCGGTTCAATACCAACAAACACCTCAACAAATGCACCAGCAAAATTTGTTTAATTCCGTCAACTCATATAGTGGCCTTCATTCGACTGAACCTCAAATGATGAATACTGCACATGGTACTCAGATGGTGTATCCGCATATGCAAAAATCAAAAGTAGCAGTATTATTATTAGGAATTTTATTAGGCGCTTTAGGTGTTCATAATTTCTACCTTGGATTTACTTCTAGGGGAGTAGCTCAGTTGTTAATCTCCGTTCTCACTCTCGGTATTCTTGCATTTGTTCCTGCAATATGGGCATTAGTAGAGGTTATTGTAATATTTACCAATGATAATGCCATAGATGCAAACGGAATTCCTCTTAAAAATTGACGATTGGTAGAATCCAGCGAATAAATAGTACATATCCAAATATGGCAATACAAGCCAATGTCCAAATTCGTGTCATAGAAGATGGGAATTGTGGTAGGTTAGATAATTTATTATTCTTCCAAGACCAAAGTGATCTGATTAAAACTATTACGAATGCACCGTAAATTAATGGAGAACCAGGATTGAAATCTACGGCAGATACTGGGTCTAAATGACTTATTGCAACAAATCCTCTCGTCATTCCACAAAACGGACATTCTCTTCCAGTAAGGTGGTAAAAAGGGCATAATTTGAGTCCATCTACATCCCCATGAGGTAATACAAACGAAGTTGCCAATGCTCCTCCTGTAACAATAAGATGAATCGCACCCTCAGGAATTTTCTGTGGCTTCATAATGTCCCCTCTGACCCTTCGATTCGGCTGAATGATTATATCCTCTACTGTTAAGTGAGCCATATGGCACAACCAATGCAACAACCAATGCAAGCAGCAGCTGGCGCCCCTATGCAGGGTGCAGTTTCGGACAAAGACTGGCTAACAACTCTTCTTCTGAGTTTGTT
>CEQX01152093.1_pt1 | contig 11156 bp, 9 predicted proteins | sample 356261 | NCBI WGS metagenome assembly CEQX01 (sample SAMEA2621076, study PRJEB7988) | marine metagenome | isolation source: saline water (ENVO:00002010), including | reverse complement strand
TCAGTTGGTTACAATATGTCACAGCGGGTAAATTCGTAGACTGGATAAGAAAAAATCAGAGTATACAGCCACTCATTGGAGCATTAATGGGACTTACTCCTGGATGTGGGGGCGCAATTATTGTCATGCCCATGTACACTAGAGGGTACGTCACCTATGGAACAGTAATTGCGACCCTAATAGCAACTCTGGGGGACGCAGCTTTTGTTCTGATAGGGGCTGTCTTCCAGGATGTCTCATTCCTTGCACCTGTAATTGTAGTACATCTGACATCATTCACTGTTGCAGTATTATGGGGCTTTGCAGTAGATAGATTGGCCGTAACGCCCTCTTCACCTCTAGGCATCATCTGGTCCAAATCCAAGGAATCTGATGTCAAAGACAGATCTGACCTAGGGAAGGATATGGAGATAATTCAGGATATGCCCAGAGAGATTCCAGATGGATTTGGCTACAGAGTTCTACATCAAGGATACAGAGTTTGGTGGATAGTAACAGTAGTCGGCTTTTGCTTGGCTATTCTTCTATTGATCTGGTATGCACAAGATCCCGATTATTCTCCCGATCTTGTTTGGGACATCACCACTCGCGATGGTATTATCACATGGGTCGGATTTACTGGAACTCTGCTATCCATCATTCTATATATCTCATCCAAGAATTTTATTCGGGACGATACAGAAGCCACAATAGGGGATAAATTGAATTCCTTTGATGAGACATTGGTACATGCAGCATCTGAGACTGCTTTCGTTACTTTCTGGGTTGTCATGGCATATCTAATATTCGAATTCGGAATGATTCTATCCGGAATTTCAGAATCCGATCTTTCAGATCAGGGATCAGGAATTGGAGCGGTTTTGATTGCCGCGGCAGTGGGCTTGGTTCCGGGATGTGGCCCTCAAATTATCGCTATATCTGCATACGTCGAGGGGCTAATTTCCTTCCCAGCTCTGGTTGCAAATGCAATTTCTCAAGACGGAGATGCATTATTCCCTTTGCTTGTTCGTCATAAGGTAGCCTCAATATGGGCAACAATCCACACTACATTACCAGCTATTCTGGTAGGTATAATGTTCTTTTGGGCGATGGGTGAATACCCACGCCTTACAGAGATCCTACGACCCTGAGAAAATGATCAACATCTTTCTGTGTATCTAGATTAATATGGAGAAATTCATCTTCGACATCTATCTTATTGGGCTTGATAATGCTATTTAGAGGGGAATCAGAAGGAGCCTGAAGAATCTTTTCGATGTCGTCATCGTCTACTATCAAAGGATGCCCTCCTTTGCCCCCTCTAGAGGGGCAAGAACTAGATTTCATGGCTGTTAGTAATTCAAGAGTAGAAATCGAAAACCCTGGTCTATCAACTGGAACGATAAGGATTCTGAGATCTCCCAACTTCTTTTCCTTTAGGTAGTTCAGTCCTTTCTTAACAGAGCCGGTTCTGCCGAGTTCTGGCTCCTCATTAACGATAATTTCAATGTCTCCAACAGAGTCTCTTATCTTCTCAACAAGCTCCTCTCTAGTTACAACAATTGGCCGGAGACCAACCTTGGCCAATCTCGATAATATCCACGAAATCAAAGAGACTCCCTCGACTTCTATGAGAGCCTTAGGCTTTCCTAGCCTACTACTCCTGCCCGCAGCTAGAATAACACAACCTATCGCATTACTCATCTTATTTACCACGAATCATTTCTCTGCTGATAATCATTCTCTGGATCTGGCTGGTACCCTCAAAAATCTGGTATATTTTCGCCCCCCTCATCCTTCTAGCCACAGGATACTCCTCCGAGTAGCCGTATCCTCCTAGGACTTGGACTGCGTCTGTAGTAACCTCCATGCACATGTCAGCAGCGAACCTCTTAGCATGAGCCGCCTTTAGAGTAGCCCTCTCTCCTGAGTCTAGAGCGCTGGCTGCACTGAGAGTTAGTAGTCTAGCAGCCTCAATCTTTGTTGCCATGTCTGCCAGCATGAAGGATATCGACTGATGCTTTGAGATTGGCTTACCAAAGGTTTCCCTCTCCATGGCATACCCCCAAGCCTCCTCCATCGCCCCCCTAGCATTTCCTACAGCGGCAGCGGCTACTGCAGGTCTTGAGTGGTCAAATGCCTTCATTGCGTTCATCCACCCGCCGTTCTCAATACCGCCAATCAGATTAGATTGAGGTACTCTAACATCTGTAAAATTGACACCTCTTGTGTCAGAACACCGCTGACCCATATTATCCTCCTTTTTGCCAAGCTCTATTCCAGGAGAGTCTGCATCCACAATGAAACCGCTTAGGCCCCCGTATCCAGCTGTTTTGTCAGTATAAGCCAGAACGAAGAACCAATCTGCATATCCAGCACCCGATATCCAGGCCTTGCTTCCATTGATTACGTAATCATCGCCAACTCTGACAGCCTCAGTTTTCAGTGCTTGAACATCAGATCCAGCATCAGGCTCGGTAACGCAGTAAGCTGCCAGCTTACCTGCAGTGACTCTTCCCAGATATTCTGCTTTCTGCCCCTCGGTTCCCCCTGTCAAAATCGGCAATGAAGCAAGCATAGTGTGGTAGGCGGCTGTACCAAATCCAGGATCTCCCCTTGAGAGCTCCTCAGAGATTATCATCTCATCCACACTGGACATTCCGGCACCTCCGTACTCCTCTGGAATTGTGACGTTCAAGAGTCCTAATTCATGGGCCTTGGCTATAGCATCCCTTGGGTACGTACCATTTCTGTCCCATTCCTCCGCATAGGGGGTTACCTCCGCCTCGCAGAACTCTCTAGCCATATCTCTAATCATTATCTGCTCTTCGGTGAGATTGAAGTCAACCATGAATGCTGGAACGGGTGGTTGGTCTTAGAGATAGAGGTACGCCATGTACAAAAAGTAGCCAGCCACCATAGAAAAACCGGTCCTCCGTCCAATCTCTCTATCATCCAGTAACATTGCCGCGACAAGGCCAGAGGTTAGTAGCATCACCCATATGTCCCTTTCAGCAAATCCGGGATTCACCGGAACCCCTCCTCCTACCAGCGCTGTTACTCCCAATATCCCAAGAATATTCATCATATTAGATCCCAAGACATTACCCACGGCAACACCACCTTGCCCCCTTAATCCAGCAACTATCGTCACTGCTAGCTCGGGAAGGGAAGTTCCCAGAGCAACCACAGAAAGTCCGACAATAGCTTCAGAAATTCCCATGCTTGTGGCGATTCCGGTGGCTCCTTCTATCAGTAGATCGGCACCCTTCCAAATCAGAACTCCCCCTACTGTGGTCACTAGAGTTGCTATCGCGATATTATCGGGAACCCAGCTATCTTCAATCTCTGAATCTTCCTCCTCAGTGTTAAAGTAAGAGTAGGCATAGTATCCAATCAGGCTTGCCAACATCAATGCACCAAAGTAGATACTAATCTCACCCAAGTAAACGGCCCCCAGAAGTAAAAACGAGGCGAACATCATCGCCTTAGCATCTCTCCTGACTCCCTTCCCGGGGTCGTTAGCCGCACCGAGCATTGAAGCCGTTCCAAGAACAAGCATCACATTAGCTACATTTGAGCCCAGCACGCCACCAACAGCCAGATCTGGTTGATTTCCAGCAACTGCCTCTAGAGAGACCGCCAACTCTGGAAGAGATGTCCCTATGGCTACTATGGTGAATCCTATCAGTAGGGGAGGCACACGCATCCTCTTGGCGATTACAACCGCTCCTTGTACTACGACCTCGCCCCCAGTCATCAATAGGACGAAGCCAGCCATTACTAGCACCCAGTCCATGGTTACCGCGTACCAATTACACTCATGACCGTTTCCAATCAATCAGGCTCAATTACACGATCTGATTATGTGTCTGAGGACCAAGTCAGCAGTTGGGACGGTATGGTCCTCGAGAGATGGTGAAAATGGTACCGGGGTATCAAGCGCACCGATTACGACAGGAGCGCATTCGAGACTCCAGAAAGATTGCTCTATGATCCTGCTACTTATCGTATGCCCGACTCCTCCTGTCCATTGTGCTTCCTGTAGGATAATCATCCTGCCCGTTCTATTTACGGACTCAATACAAGTTTTCTCATCGAAAGGCTGTATAGTTCTCAAATCAATTACTTCTGTCTCATAGCCCTCCAATGAAGCCATTCTGGAGCCCTCAAGAGCAACATGAACCATGGCGCCCCAAGTGATTATGGTTAGATCACTCCCTCCTCTGACTACTCTAGCCTTTCCGATGGATAGCTCCCCGGTGTCCAACCTTTTCTTCACAGACTCAGTGTCAACTATCTGATTTATCGACTCCCCCCATCCTGTTTTACCTCCTCTCAAGCCGTATAGGCCAATGTGCTCCAAGAAAAGGACAGGGTCAGGGATGGAATGCCCCTCCACCATAAGGTCATAAGCATCTTGAGGATTGCTCGGGAAAGCGATAACTAGGCCAGGATCGTTAGAAAACCAAGACTCTATCATATTTGCATGGAACGGCCCACTTCTTGTCTTCGCACCCAATGGAATTCTCACAGTAAGTGGAACCTCAGCACCCCATCTCCATCTCAACTGGGCTGCATTATTGATTAGAGGATTCATGGCTAATGCAGCGAAGCCGCCAAATTGAATTTCAGCGACTGGCCTCATACCTCCTAATGCCGCTCCAGTGGCAGAGTGGATAATGATAGCCTCTGAGAGTGGCATATCTAGAAGCTTATCCTCATGCCCTCTTGCTTTTAGAGGCAGATTCATTCCGAAGGCTCCCGCAATTTCCATATCCTCTCCCATGAATACGACGTCATCTCCATAGGATTCAGCAATCTCTACCATCGCATTTTGAATCGCTCTACTGAACGTCCAAGAGTTCGAAGCATCTGAGAAAAGTAGAGACTTCTCTCCAGGTCGCAGAGGCGATTCAGAGATTGAATGCTGTTCCTCCAAATCACTGATTTGTTGTGAGTGACTTCTGGCATCTGTCAGACTAGTTACTCCCTCGCCAACAGAATGGCCTTCTGGCCAAGGCATAGATTCCATCTCACCTCTGCAATCGTCAACCATCCGCCTCTCTTCTGTTTCTATCCTGGTTAGTAACTTCTCACTGCACCCGTTCCTGATTAGATATTCACGATGGTTGGGAACAGGGTCCTTGTCTGCCCAGTAATCAAGCAACTCCCTATCGACATAACCAGGAGGATTTCCAGAAGGAGAACCAAGGTACAAATCGTCGTGATGATGAGCATGCCCGCACCCCCTCATGGTCTCTACATGTATCAATGTCGAACCTCCTCCTGACACAGCTATCTCTCTGGCTACCGCAGTGGACGAGTAAAATTGTCCAGGATCAGAACCATCAATACTCCATGAGGGAATCCCCATCGCTGGCCCCTTGTCTCCGAAGGTCTCAGCACCCGACTGACCAACTACAAATGTATCTAGGGCTATCTGATTGTTCTGTATCATGTAGCATATGGGCAGTCCTCTTGTACCAGCGAGATTCATCGCTTCCCAGAACTCGCCACTGCTACTGCATCCTTCCCCAACAGGAGCCAGGTGGAAACGTGAAACTCCGAGTCTCTGTGCTGCTAGAGCTATTCCTGTGGTGGTTGCACTAGCTGTAGGGAGAGGGGCAGTAGGGGGCAAAACTCTCTTCTCCCAATTTCCAATGTGCAGGTCCCGTCCTCCTGATCCAGGATGCCCCCCGTCCATGTAAGATTCCGCCTTTCCCATCTGTGCCGCAAAGACCTCTGTAGGAGTCTGCCCCATTGCCATGGCTAGACCGGTATCTCTGATCATTGGGGCTATGACATCAGCGTAATTAACATCCGAACTCGGTAGGTCAACCGCTCTTGTCATCGCAGACGCACACGCAACTATTCCCTCCTGCCACGTTGACCTGAATCCCTTGCCGGTAAACTTGCCTCCATCTTGAGTTTCCAGTCCATTGGTAAACAGATCTTTCAGATGCTCATCAACCACTCTCGTTCTCAGCATCCATCTCTGCCAATCTAAACGCTGTTCGATTGTTATGGAGTGGTAATGTGCGATTCTGCGTAGGCAAATCCGGAGATCAATAACAAGTCTGGTGGACCTTCTAGAGATATGGGCGACTCCTTTTCTTCTAGGTAATACTTCCATATCCCTAACATCAATCAAATGTGGCTCTAGAATCCTTTGGGACAGATTTTCAAGCATCTTTTCCTCGAACTCAATACAGAATTCATGGAATTCATGCCCATCAAATAATGAGGGGGGTGACATTGAGTCCCAACACCCGGCAACAATGTCCAGATATCCTTCGTTCCTCTCTGAAACGAATCTAAGGAGCTCCGAACGAATTAGCTTGGAATTTACTTTACTAGGGAAATTAAGGCTTTTCAGAGGTCTCCAGTTATCGGTATAAATCTGAGATAAACCAGACTGGATATGAATATCCTCCCTAACGATATTTTCATTTGTTGTATGCAACTCCTCCTGAGAATCTCTTACCTCAACCTCTCTGTTCAGCTCATCATCTGACAATTTAGCCGATCTTTCCCATATCTCGACAGATTCCTTCCTTCCCTGACCCGTGGAAGACCTATCTAGAGTAACTCTGACCCTTGTGTCACATTCCTCACATTTCCTGTCTAGTTTCGTTGTCGAGGAACTCCTTATTTTCCAAACCTGATGCTTCCCGCAATTTGGGCATTTCCATATCCCCTGGCGTCTAGACATGATACTCCGAGATATAATTAGTACAACAATTATTCGTTTCACAGTTTAGATTTCTACCACAATTTAAGAATTTTTTCATTTTTTTCCAAATCAATCATATTTTTTTACTATAAATACCATAAAAAAACGTTGTACTGAACTAGAATAAACCGTATTTAATACTTGATAATTGAAGAATCGACTGTATCAGACCATAGATGTACTCCGCCTTCTAAATTTAGAATGCGTCCAGAATCGTATCCCGATTGGGTCAGAAATCTTACTACCGCACCAGATCTACCTCCGGTTCTGCAGTATACCACAACATCTCTTTCCGTGGGAATTTCTTCATATCTTCCTGGGACAGAAGTGTGTGTGATTCTCAGATCAGTGCCCTCTAGGGATGTTATTGACTCCTCCGATTCAGATCTAACGTCGAGCAAAAACGGATTCCAACCCTCACTTTTGCGCTTGACAAATTCAACAGGCGATATAGACTTCAGATATTCTCCCTCCTTTCCAATTCCAGAGACACGGGCCCTTCCCGGGTCAGAGCTGAATGACAGGACCCTAGTAATCATTGTTAGGGAATCTATTGTCAGAAGCTTGCCACTCATCACTTCTCCAATTTCAAGTATGACTTTGATAGCCTCAGTAGCCTGAATAGTTCCAACAATTCCTGGAAGGACACCAAGAACCCCTGCCTCTGAACAATTTGGAGCTAATTCCGGAGGTGGTGGCTTTGGGAAAAGATCCCTGTAGTTGGGCCCGTCTCCAAAATTGAATGTCGATACTTGGCCCTCAAAACGATGGATGCTACCGAATATCCACGGCTTACCTAAAATTTCACATACATCTCCAATAAGATACCTAGAGGAAAAATTATCCGTTCCATCGATGACTATGTCGTAGTCGTTAATCACAGACAAAGCATTGCTCTCGGTCAACCTGTCCACAATCGGAAGCACGTCAATTCCGGGATTCAGCAAAGAGATTCTCTCAGCCGCAGATTTTGCTTTTGAATCTCCAATTGAGGATGTGGAATGGATAACTTGCCTCTGAAGATTAGACTCCTCGACGAAATCATCATCAATTATTCCGATTCTACCGACCCCCGCAGCTGCTAGGTACATCATCGCAGGAGACCCTAGTCCACCTGCTCCAACTACTAGAACTGATGACTTGAGTAGCTTAATCTGACCTTCTTCGCCTACACCAGGTAGTACCAAATGCCTGGCATATCTTTGGCGATTATCGTCCGAAAGGCCATGTTCCATATCATGTCCTGTAGGCACTAAGGACATTGTCCTTATCCTCCAAAAATATCAATGTTGGCTCTCTAGCCACTTCTCGGCATCGATAGCTGCCTGACAACCCATTCCCGCCGCAGTAATTGCTTGACGATATCTGGTATCAACCACGTCCCCGGCAGCAAAGACACCTTCTTTGCTGGTCATGGTATTCTCTTTGTGAAGTATATATCCACTGGAATCCATCTCAAGTTGCCCATCTAGGAATTTCGTAATTGGTTTGTGTCCAATGGCAATAAACGCGCCTGTACAGTTGATATTCTCTTTACTGCCATCTCGAGAATCCTCCAAAACAGCTCCAGTTAGTCCATTCTCATCTGAAAGCCAGGAGATCACATTCTTGAATGTCTTTATCTCTATCTTCTCATGATTTGCAGCTCTTTCATACATTACTTTGGAAGCTCTAAAAACATCCCTGCGATGAACGATAGTAACCTTTTTAGCAAATCTAGTAAGAAATGTCGCTTCTTCCATAGCAGAGTCGCCCCCTCCGACAACGATTACCTCTTCATCCCTGAAGAATGCACCATCACATGTCGCACAGGTGGAAATACCTCTCCCCTTCTGGGCGTCTTCGCCTTCAACTCCGAGCCAGATCGATTCAGCTCCAGTGGATATGATTAACGATTCAGATTTGTATTCTTCTCCTTCTACCCAAACAGAATAAGGCCTCTTACTGAGATCAACCCTTTCAACATTCTTGTCATGGACCTCAAGACCGAATCTTTCAGCCTGCTCACGTAGTTCCATCATCATCTCAGGCCCTCCAATTCCCTGGGGATATCCGGGAAAATTTTCAATGTCAGAGGTCAGCATTAATTGTCCTCCTGACATGTATCCTGCAAACATTAGGGGCTCCAAAAGGGCTCTAGCAGAATAAAGTCCAGCCGTATATCCAGCAGGCCCCGAGCCAATTATTATCACGTTGCGTACCATACCTGTCACGAACGTCCCAATGGGGGGACGTAATTCAACTATGCCTCTCTAGTTATCACTCAATCATGGCACAAAGTGCCCCAATCGCAGATCTAGAATGAGGCTCTAGTCGGGGTTCAATATGTTCTGGCTCTGCACCGGGGCCGATTATTCCAAGCCCTATGGGCTTTTCATGAACAACCTGCAGCTCGATAATTGACTTGATGACTGCCTGCCCCATTACTAGACCATGTTGAGTCTGTCCTCTCTCTATTATTCCGAGACACGCAGCCCCTCCTATGTCTTCTCTGGATAACAATCGATCCAAGGCCAAGGGTACTTCCATAGCTCCTGGTACCCATACAACTTCTTCAACTGCAAGATCGCACTTGGTCGCTTCATCGGTCGCCCATTCTAGCATTCTCTGAACTTCTGACTGGTGGAATGATCCACACACGATTGCAATCTTCCCCTTCATGATGATACCTCCATATTTCTGATCGTGTCGACAATTGCTTGGGTTCTAGAATCTATTTCGATATTCACCCTGTCTCCCTCTGATTTGGATTTGATTGTAGTTATGCGAATCGTTTCTGGTATTATATGCAAAGAAAAATAATCTTCCGTTACTGTCCCTATTGTTAGTGACATCCCATCAATTGCAACATATCCTTTCTGCAGAATGTAGTCAGAGAACTCTTCTTTATTTTCGATTAATAGATTAACGGACCCTTCATTCTCAACCTTTTCCATTATTTTAGCAGTAGTAAGGACATGGCCAGAAAGAATATGCCCTCCTAGCTCATCCCCCAGCTTCAAAGACCTCTCCACATTTACGTTATCTCCAGTTTTGATTTCCCCCAAGGTAGTTCTATTGAGAGTCTCTTCAATTATGTCAAAATGGACAATGTTCCCGTTAATAGAAACTACTGTCAGGCAAACTCCATCGAGGGACACACTCGCTCCTATTTCTAAGCCTTCTTTGAATCCTCCAAGATCCACACTTATGGCCCAAAAACTCCCTTTATCTTCCACGCTCTGTATTGAGGCGACCCCGGATACAATTCCCGTGAACATACTAATCTTCCTCGTAGGGGCCACCTTCTGAATTTGGCCAGAGATCAAGAATTCGTGCAATTATCTTCCGCGTCCCGTCGAGATCATCTGATAACCCTTCCACTCTAGTTAACTCAACGTCTGAGAACCCATGTTCGTCTAACCCAGTTCTGATTGAATCTATGGAATGCTTCTGGTCATAACCCAGAGCGATTACATTTGGTTTCACGACATTTAGAATATCAAAGATAGGAGTGCCTGGAGAGTTTCCAACGATTGCCTCGTCTACTGGCTTCAGACCTTTAACCATCCTGCATCTAAGCTCCTGGCTGGTAACTGGTTCATGTTTCTGGGACCTAACAGTGTCATCATGTGCAACAACAACCACAAGCTCGGTCCCGAGTGATTTGGCCTGTTCCAAATAGTGCAGATGCCCAGCGTGAAGAAGATCGAAAACACCCACTGCCATGACTCTGACCATATAATTCCCCCCAACCATCTAAACTCAAGTCTTTGCTTCACACCATATCCATCGATTCCATGATATCATTTCCTGTTATCATTGGAATTCCATGCTCCTTGGCATATTTCCTGGCTTCCTGCAGTGATAGTGCACCATCGCCATCAGGATCGAGCATCTCCGCCCCTATCGTACAGGGAATATTTCCGGAGAGCCTAGCTATGGCGACTGCCAATTCTGTATGCCCCTGCCTCTTTGAGAGTCCGCCCGGGGATTCTCTGCAAAGAGGAATATGGCCCGGGGTTCTGAACTCCTTTCCTAAAGCTTCCATAGCTTCTGAGCTCGAGAGTTCATACACTTCTCCGGCCAACTCACCAAATCTTCTCGTTGTCAATGCCCTGTCCCTGTCAGTAATCCCAGTATACGTCTCCCTGTGGTTTAGGGACAGAGTAAACGCCGATCTGCTATCATACTGAAGGTCATTGGTTATCAACTCTCCAAGTACCGGATTGTCTTCAACTATGGAAGGAGTTGAGTGTATGTCCTGAAGCCAAGGGAGTCCAAACTTCTCACCTATCTCATCACCAATTGCGAGGAAAAGTAAACCTCCACAGTCTTTACGAAGTCTTCTCATTATCTCTGGAGTCGCTTTAGCGGCAGGCCAAAGAAGATCAGTCTCTCTTTCCCTGAAATCCGAGTCAAAAATCATCACAGGATTCCCCAAGGAGAAAGCTTCAATCGC
>CEQX01025903.1_pt1 | contig 11174 bp, 8 predicted proteins | sample 356261 | NCBI WGS metagenome assembly CEQX01 (sample SAMEA2621076, study PRJEB7988) | marine metagenome | isolation source: saline water (ENVO:00002010), including | reverse complement strand
GGAGGAATCACTGGATTCACAAATTCTAATTTAGATTTAAATGTACCAATAATTGAGTACATTCATTTATATTTATCTCATTTTAATCTTCTATTATTTTCTATTATTATGTTTAAGAAGAAATTTATTATTACAAAAATTAATTTTATCAAAAGTATAATAATTAATGCATCTATATTTTTCTTAATTATTATCTTAAACAATAAAATAGGATCAAATTATTGGTTCACACTTAATAAGCCCAAAGGAACTAACTTAACTAATATACTGCCTGATTGGCCAATTTATTTGTTTGTTATGATTATTATAGGTATCATTTCTTATTTTATAACGTATAATTTATTTAGAACTAAATGAGTATGTTTTACCACACATCACCATCATCTACAAGAGTCCACAAATAGCAAGATGCTATTGTCCTAAAAGGTTTCCAATCAGATGATTTAGAAATCATAAATTCATCTGAAGGCAATTCATTTAAATCAAATATTTCTTTGAAAGCTTTTTTAATTCCTAGATCGCCTAATGGAAGTATATCAGTTTTAAACATTGTAAACATCATAAACATATCTACAGTCCACTGACCAATACCTTTAATAGACAAAAGTTTTTTTGCTATTTCCTGATCTGGCAAATTATTAAAATTGGCAAGATTATCATTTTCAATAAAAAAATAAGATAGATTACTGATATAAGAAATTTTTTGTTTTGATAAACCTATTTCTCTTAATAAATCTATATTAATTTTGAGATATTCATCAGCATTTGGCTGTTTATTTTTGAACAAATTGATAAAACGAAGATAAATTATTTTTGCAACCTTACCACTTAATTGTTGATAAATAATTGTTTTAGATAAAGCATCAAAATAATTTTTATTTTTTTCAAATTGGGGTATAGGGTTATTCTTAATTAAGATTTCAAGTTCTTGAATCTTAGAAAGATGATCAATTGCCTTTTGTATAGTATTTTTGTTCATTATTAGTAATATTTTTTATATTTTAATAATCCGTAAAATATAAATCCAAATAATACTTCAAATGAAATGAATGCAAAAAGATTAAATGCAGCACCATCAGTAAAGCCGTAACTATGTAAGCCTACACTTAATAAGTTAACACCAAACCAAGCAAGTGCGACTGTTATATTAGCTAAAACTAATCCAAGGGCATAACCCTCAGCTTTTACCATACCTGAAATTTTTAAATGTATCATCATTAATAGCCACATGACAATTAATAGTGCACCATTTTCTTTAGGGTCCCAACCCCAAAATCTTCCCCATGATTGATCACCCCAAATACCACCTAATATTGTACCGAACATTGTAAAAAATAAAGCAATAAATGTCATCGCAAGCATGTTATTATATATTGTTTTTAATTGGGATCGATTTTTAGGATTAAAAACTGCTTTCAAAAGATAAAGATGACCAATTAAACTACAAATCACTGTCGCAGCATATCCTACAGTAATTGTAGTTACATGAGTAGCAAGCCAAAAATTAGAATTTAATACTGCAACTAGTACTCCAAGTGTATCACCATCTGCTGCGTATCCAAAAGAAATGTAATGTAAAATGATACCAGAGATACTTCCAAGATAAAGGCTTAGATTATCTTTTTTTATGTATTCGAGTATAATACAAAAAAATACAGCAATTAATCCTACAAAAATGACAGATTCATATAGTGTTGAAACGGGTGGCCTTTCAAGTATTGTCATTCTAATAACAATGCCAGATAAATGATATAGAAAACCTATACCAATCATCAGAAATGGAACTAATTTTAGTTGATTTGGAAATTTTTTAAACATTGAAAAAATAAACAGACTGATTAAAGACAAAATATAAAATATTAAGCTCCATATGAATAAGTTTGATTGGTTATAATTAACTTCTCTTTTCAATAATTTTGCACTTAATTTTGTTTCACTTGAAATAACTTTGAAATAGTCTGTTAAATATGTTTTTTTATATTCATCATTATCATCAAAAATACTTTCTAATAATAGTAGTAGGGAGGAACTTGTGCTATTTGTACTACCAGATATTTTAATTTCGTCAATCACATTCCAGACCGATTTCCACTCATTTTCTGTAGGTATGATTTTTAAAATATTTGAACTATTAAGTTTATTAGATTGATTGCGAATGAAAATTTCATTTTCAAAAATTGCTATAGTTTCCATAATATTTTTTAATTCAAATAGTGTCAGTTCATTTTCACTATTTGAATCTATGGATTGTACTATTTTTTGTAATTCGTGATGAATTGAAATTTGATTTCTTATATAATAAGAATAACTAATTCTATCATTGCTAGATACACCGAAAGCTTTCGCAATAGTTGGATTAGAAATTTGAATTATTGGGATTACACATGATGCGCTGTTGAATAAATCTAAAAATAATTTATGTTTTATGTTTAAATCTAATATTTGCTTTTCAACAAGAGTTAAAAATTTTTTATCGGTTTGACTAATTCTTTGAATTAATTCTATGTTATTTTGTGTAGATAATCCGGTATTGATTTGATTAAAACTATAGAGAAGTTTTTCAGTTTTATCCAGATTTAATGCATTTACTACATCAGGATTTTGTATTTTAAATATTGACTGATTTAAACTTGAAGGCTCTTGTCTTAAAACTGCATATAGCCAATCAATGGCACTTATTTCATATTTTTCTTCCTGGTAAATAGTAAGATTAGTTTTTCCATAAATTTTTAACAATTGATTTCTTGCAAAAGAATCTAAAGGCTTAATACGACCTTCTTCTTGAATTGGTATATGCAGAAAATTAAATGTTTCAGATTGAATAGACGTGAAAAAGAATAATAATATTAGCGTTATATATCTTATCATTTTTTTAATAGTCCCGGTATTCTAATAATCATCTGCAATAACACACCAATACACATAATAATGCTTGAAATGTAAGGAAAAAGCCTACCATAATTTTGCACTACAGCCAGTACAGTTGCTTCTCTACCATCTCCAAGCTCTGCATACGAAGCTTGATATAGTGTATAGCCTTTATGTCTTAATGGGGCATTCATTTCAATCAATACTCTACGTGATGTTTCATTTTCATTTAAAAATACTTTTGAACTGAAACTTTTAGCAATTTGTGTACCAGGATGCATCACTTTATCAAAGTCTAATAATTCAATTTCAAAGGGTAAATATGTTCTTACTGGTCTCAATAATAACGCATAATCCATATTATTAATTGTAATAATTTCCGGCCTTCTTTGTTCTAGTTGGTATATATAGTAACCATTTATTTTGTCGTCATCAGATATAATCTTATAGGTGACACCCGAAATATTTTTGTTCATTTCTGTTTCAGGAAATTTTTCCCTTAATTCTAGTCTAACTGCGTCACCTCTCAAAGGCGATAGTGTATCGTTAACTCTAGATTCTAACTTTGAATTCAAGAAAAAATCAATTATTTCAATTTTAAATGGTAACGTGTTGTATTCCAATAATTGATTTTGCTTTAACAAATTTTCGCTAAAATTAATTACTTCAATGCTATCTTTGTGCTGATCTAAATTTAATACAGTAAACTCTTTGTAATAGAAACTATGCATATAATCAGATTTTTCATTTTCGATTATTACCATATTTCCTTCAATGCTAAACACGCTTGTTATACCTGAACCAATTAGTAAAATTAAAGCACCTATGTGAACTGTTAGAATACCAACTTTATTTTTTCTCCATGAATTAGGTTTGAGAAAAAATGAGAATAGGTTCATAGATAGAATAATCATTGTGAGCAAACCACCTGGCAAAGGAATGCCATATACCCACAAAATCATGCTTGTAAAATATTTTTTTTGGGATGCAAAAAGACCAATATCTTTTTGTTCTATGGTGCCAAAAAAAACTAAAACCATTAACCAAATTATGGTAAATACAAATATTTTAGGATCTGAAATTCTTTTAATTAATTTATTCATTTTTATATTAGGTAATATGCAAAAAATATGCCAATTGTAACACTATAAAACGATAATGACAATATGACTTAGTTCAATTGATGAATTGATTTACAAAATAATTCAAATTCATATTTTAATTCTTCTAACACTTGTAAAGAGCCAATCATTTTAACAAAAATTGTTTCTTTAATAGAATTTGAGTTTTTGTAATTAGGTATTATTGTAGCAAGCATGCCTTGATTATTATTTTGATTAACTAAATCAAAAACATAGTATTCTCCAAGCATACTAGATTCGATTAAGGCTTCATTCATAATTCCATTGAGATTTAATGGATTAAGATTAATTTGTCTTCTCCATCTATTTACATTAGATTCAATTCCCCCAGCATCACCTGGAAAAACTGTAATTGATAAATCTACTAAATCACCATTTGAGGTTTTAATATCATAACTAGCTAATCTAAAATCAGTTGGTTTTTTTTCTATCCAATTGTTAGGAGCAGTCCAGTTCAGACCAGATTTTTTTTCTTTTTCGTTTTGCTTAGCAAGTAATGCGTCAGTTTTTTTTACTTTATAAACATTCACTTGTTTTTCACTTTGACATGAACAAACAATTAAAACAATTAGAGTATAGAATAGATTGACAGAGTTTTTTTTCACTTAATTATTCAAAATATTCCCAACGTATATCACGTAAAAAATATTTTATTTCTTGCTCACTATTTACATCAATAGAAACATAAAATTCTGCAAAGTCACCAGGGTTGACAGAAGCGTCAGAGATAATACCAGAATTATATATGTATTTTGTTCCCGAAACGAAAACTGAATCAATAGCAATAATATTTGAATTTTCATCATGTAGGCTATAAATCACTCTTGCAAAATCAGCTCTTTTTAAACCATTATTTTTAATCGCACCTTTATAAGCTCTCTTTGATTGATAAACTTCTTCTATTGCATCACCAACAAACTCTAAATTTGCTAAAGGTGGTAGTATATCTTCTGTACTAACCACTTCATCTTTGTTAATTTGAAGTTGTCCAATTTTGGTTTCAACAATTAATTGATCAATATTTTCATAAATGATTACACCTTGAATTGTAGTACCATTAGATAATTGTATTTCATGTTTTATACCTGGATTTTTTAATAACTTCAAGACTTCAGTATTAAAATTTGGAGTTGAAATTTGAGATTGATATTGAATTACTTGTTCTTTCAACATTGCAATTTCTGATTCTATTTCTTCTAACTTTGGATCAACAGTATAAAATGGCTTTGTTTCTTCATTGAATAATGAACTGTTTGTGATTTTTACAGTTTCATTTTTTTGCTTCGGTTCTTTTTTAGCTTTATTTTTTTTCGATGATGAGCATGAACTTAAATTAAAAGATAAAGCCATCAGTAATATTATGTTAATATAAATTCTCATTTTTCTAATTCTATTTGATTATTCATAGCATTAAATGATACTTCTCTTAATATTGCTTCATAATCTTGCATCATGTCCATAGACAAAATTAAATCTACAATATGGTCATAAAATATATAGTTTTTTGCATCATTTAATAAAATTATTACTTTATCAATGACAGCAGGATCACCAAAATTTGCCAGTGATTTGATGGCTTTAATTCTTATATGATAAGGTAAACTTTCAGTTAACGCAACTTCAATTATTACTGGCTTTAATTCTACATTATTTTGTTCACTCATAATATCCATCAATCTAATCAACATACTATAATATTGCTGTTTACCAATTTGATAAGATTCTAGTAATGCTAAAATCATTTGCTGGTTATCCAAATCACCCATTACTTCTAAAGCAAAATCATTCATGCTTTGTCTTGTGTTTGGATCTCCCAAAAGTTCTATAAAATAATCAACTAATTCTGTTGCTTCTTTTTTAGCTAATATATCAACCGCTAATTTTCTAGTAATAAGATTATGTTCTTTATTTTTAGCGATTTCCATTAAAACAGGTATTGCACGATCATCACCCATATTGCCAAGTGCGATTGACAATAACTGACTATTTTTTTGATGATTAAGTCTACTAATTTCATATAATTCAAGCAGGGTAATGATTTGATCATCTGTTCCGTTTTCTCCAATTGCATTTACAATGACTTCTCTTAAATCCATAATTTTTGATTCACTTTTCTTAAGCGCTCCAGTTAGTGCATTTATAGATTCACTATCTCCGTATTTTGCTAATAGTTCAATGGATTTAATCATCATATCTAAATCAATTAATTCGGCATTTCGTATTGATTTTTGTATTGCTTCTATTACTAAAGGATCTTTGCTTTCTGCTAAAGCCTCCAGCGAAGCCATTCTTACATCATATTGAAGATTAGAATTGTTATAAGCATTAATAAGAAGTGTAATAGGGGCTCTTTTCCCATCAACCAATAAATCTCTTTGTACATTTACATCTTCCATTGTTTGTATTTCAGGGTCATTAAATGAAATACGTTCAACTTTTCCATTTCTCATGACACATGAACAAAGAAATAAACATACAAATGATAATATATATACTTTATTTTTCATATTTTACAATACTTAAACTCACTTTAAAGGTAAGGAATATACAATAAATCAAGCAAATATATCTAGTTGAATTAAAATAATCAGTTTTTCTACCAATTATTTTGTGTAAAAGTTTCATCTTCATTAAATGTAGTAACAGTAAATTTTGTTAACCAATCTCCTAAATGAATGAATTTTTTAGAATCTTTTTCTTTAATGCCAACTTCATGATAATGACCCATTAGCATCGTATTGATATTTTCTTTTTTCATTGTTTCAAATGCATAATTTTCTAATTCATTTTTTAAATCTTCTTTTAATGGTGGATATTTTGGACTTAATTTATTTTGAGTATTAGAAATTTTCTTTGCAAAATAAGTCATAATTGACATTGGAACCATCCTGATTAAAAAAACAAAAAGTGAACTACGGATAATATTTTTCATTAATCTGTATTTATGATCGTTGATTAAAACCCCGTCTCCATGAGTTATTAATATTTTATGCTTATTTAATTCAAATGAAAAATCTCCCTTATGAACTTTACAACCACATTTTTTTTCTAAATATCCAAAGTCCCAATAATCATGATTACCAACCACATAGTGAATATCAATTTTATTTTCATTTAAAGATTGTAGACTATTTATTAAATCATCATAATTTTCAGGTATACTAAAAAACGATTGTAACCAAAAATCAAAAAAATCACCACCAATTATTAATGTACCACCAGTTTTTTTAATTTTAGCAAATAAATCAAATAATTTTTCTCTTCTTTTACTTTCTAATTCATTTTTTGAAAGCATGAAATGGTTATCTGATATGAAATATATTGGTAATTGCATTTTCATTTATCCTAATAAATAAATAATGTATATATTTAATTATTTTGTTCCTAATTTCTGGAAACCTTTAGTCATGTTTATATTATAATTAAATATAACAAAATCAAAACTATGAAACTTACAAAATATATATTTTTAATTTTTATAATTCCTATTTATTGTCAATTTGGAAAAAATATTGTTCAATACAAAAGTTTCGACTGGCACTATATTCAGTCTAAATATTTTGATATATATTTTTATAATGATGATTTTAACTCTGAAAAAATTAATGCTAATGCGGAATTTGTGGCTAAAGAATCACTAAAATCTTATGATATTATTTCAAATGCTATTGGCTGGAAGTTAAAAAATAGAATTCCAATTATTGTTTATAATTCACATAATGATTTTCAGCAAACTAATGTTATTGATATGTTTATGCCTGAGGGTGTAGGCGGTGTGACAGAATTATATAAAAACAGAGTCGTCATTCCCTTTGATGGAAACAATCAACAGTTCAAGCATGTTATTCACCATGAATTAGTGCATGCATTTATTAATGATTACATTTATAAAGGTAGTATTCAAAATATGCAAAACAATGATGTAGTACTAATACCTTTATGGATGAATGAAGGGTTAGCTGAATTTTTATCATCATCATGGGATACTGAATCTGAAATGTGGATTAGAGATTTAGTTATTAATGGTGAAAAATTACCTAAATTAAATGAATTAAATGGTTATCTTGCATACAGAGGCGGACAGTCAGTTTGGAAATATATTGTTGAAGAATTGGACACACTATACAATCAAGGAAAAACTGATGCTCCTACAATAATTTCATCCATTTTTTCTGCAATTGCAACATCTCCTGATTTGAACACAGCATTGGAAAAGTCTTTAAATTTGGATTTAGAAAATCTTGAATTAGGTTGGCATAAATATCTCAAATCAGAGTACTGGCCAGATATAAATAATCGATCTTATTTAAATGATATTTCCTCAACTTTATTTGATTATGATAAAATTAACAGTAATTATGATATTGGACCCTCATTATCTCCTGATAAATCAAAATTAGCATTTTATTCTAACCAAAATGGTATAATGAGTCTTTGTATCATCCCAAGTGACTGCAAAAATTGTAACACTAAATCTATTACAACTGTTTTAAAAAGTGGTATGTCAATAGAATTTGAAGAATTGAATATTCTAAAAGCAGGAATATCATGGTCACCTAACAGTGAAAATATTATTATATCTTCTTCTTCAAAAGGAAAAGATTTACTTTACGTAATTAATGTTAAAGATAATAAAAAGTACAAACATACGTTTGATAGTTATAATTTTGGATCTATTTCTCAACCAATTTGGAATCCAATTTTCGAAAATAAAATTGCATTTGTAGCAACTAATATTTCACAAAGTGATATTTATCTTTATGACCTGGACAATAAAAATGTTACTCAACTCACAAATGATATATTTACTGAAAAAGAAATTAGTTGGACAAATAATGGTAAAAATATTTTATACAGTTCAGATAAATCAAGTAAAAAAAATGAATTATGGTCTATGCAGTATGATTTGTTTAAATATAATTTAGATAGCAAACAAATTTTTCAAATAACCAATACTGATTTTAATGAACATTATCCAATATCAACTAACAACGACAGTCTACTATTATACATTTCAGATTATAACGGTATTAATAATTTATTTAGAAAAAATCAGGTTGATTCATCTATAAAATTATTAACCAATGTTTATACAGGAATATCACAAATAACCGCAGTAGAAAATGACATTTTCATATCAAGTTTAAATGATAAAAAATTTATTTTATCAAAACTAGATACCAATGTAAAAATAAATAATTTGGACGATAGTTTAAATGTTGAATTTGCTAAATGGCCTACGCAAAAAATTCAATATGATTTTACTAACTTAAAAAATAGGTTCGATAAAAAAAGACATAATTATAGAAATTATGTTTTCGATAAAAATATTTCTGAGTTAAATGAAAAGCCAAAAAACGAGAGTATCAATTTTTCTCAAATAGATAGTACGGGTCAATACATTGTCAAAAAATACAAAACAAAGTTTAGTTTAGATGTAGGTCAATTATCTATTGGTGTTGGATTAAATGCAAGTAATAATAATTATGCGCAAAATGGTTTAGCTGTGTTTCAATTTAGTGATATTTTAGGAGATCATAAAATATATATTGGCACTGAATTAGATGTGAATTTCAAAAGATCTGATTATGCATTAGTTTATAGATATTTACCTAAAATGATTGACTGGGCGTTTATGTTTGCTCATGATGGTTTCACAATAAGAGAAAACAACTATCTTGATGAAGATGGTTATCTATTAGAAAATCAAACATTATATGAAAATATATCACTAGGAATAGATGCAAATAGGCCTTTATCTAGATTTAATAGATTAGAATTTAATTTAAGTCAATATTTTATGCTTGTTTGGGATGAAGTAATAAATACAGGCTCGCAATTTGGGGGAATTGAAAGCAGTGATTTGATTTATTCTGGAAATTTATCTACTTTTAGTACTCGGTATGTTTGGGACAATACTAGATGGTTTTATACTTATCCAAATAACGGAAATAGATTTTATTTGAAGTATAAAACTGACCCAACTTTAAATAAAGATATTAATTTACTGAGTCTAGATGCTCGTGCTTATAGACCTTTATTTAATGGAGTTAGTTTATTTGTTAGAAATTTTTTAGGACATACTTGGGGTGAAGATAGACAATCTATTTACCTTGGTTCAGAGCCTTCAATTTATTCATCTAATCCATTTACATCTGACTTCTATCTAAATGAGTTTAATTCTAACAACTCAAATCTTTTGACATTATTTAATTTCACTGAAAATATTACTCCAGTAAGAGGTGTGCCTTTTATGTATAAATCTGGTGATAATCTTGCATTATTTAATTTTGAATTAAGAGCACCTTTTTTACTTTATTACTTTCCTGCAATAAAATGGTTTGGTCAAATAAATGGTATTTTATTTATTGATTTAGGCGTTGCATGGAATAATGACCAACCTTTACCAAAAATATCAAAAGCATCAAACTGGATAAAAAGAGAAGATGACCCAAATCAACGAACTGGATGGGTAATGTCATACGGATGGGGTCCAAGATTTATATTTTTAGGTTTACCAATTAAACTTAACTATGCATGGCAATACAATCCAATTACAAAGGCTAAATCCAACAGAAGATACGAAGTGACAATTGGAATCGATTTATAATTTGCATAAAATATAGAAAAATCATTATATTAAAACGTGCAAAACGTGTAAATAGGAGAAATTTTTATGAAAAACTTATGTTTAGTGTTACTAGTAACAACAATCTTTAGTCAAAATAGTCTTCATATTGATATGGACAAATCTTCAATTAAATGGAAAGGTACAAAATCTACTGGCTCATATCATGATGGATTAATAAATGTCAAGACTAGTAAATTAGATTTTGATAAAAATAATCAGTTGATAGGTGGTGAAATTATTATCGATATGAATTCAATCACATGCACAGATATTCAAAATAAAAAATCAAATCGATCACTTGTAAAGCATTTAAAGGATGATGATTTTTTTGGAACCGAAATATTTCCTATTTCAAGACTTGTCATAACAAATGTTGAGAAAATTGATGAACAAAATTTTAAATTGACTGCAGATTTAACCATCAAAGAAAACACACATCCAATTGAATTTATGGCAAACATCATATATAATGATAATACTGGTTTAGCTTCTGGTAAAATCGAAATTGATCGTTCTAAATACAATGTAAAATA
>CEQX01035764.1_pt1 | contig 11182 bp, 8 predicted proteins | sample 356261 | NCBI WGS metagenome assembly CEQX01 (sample SAMEA2621076, study PRJEB7988) | marine metagenome | isolation source: saline water (ENVO:00002010), including | reverse complement strand
AACATGAACTTATTGGTAAGACTAGCTGAAAGTCTGTTCGCCCTCAGGCCGGTGGTACGCTTGAACTGCATGGCCTCAAAATAATTTGGATGACACCAATAATTCAGGGACCAGACACTCTTATTTGTTCACACCAGTAATTGACATGGTGAACATAAATTGTTCCGCACATCCTGCCTATCAAGATGCCGCTCGTGATAAATAAAAACAATGAAATTGGCTACCTATGCTAGTCAGTTTTCAGGCAGCTAACATCTATTTACCCTACTAACACAGCTAGCTAAACTCCCTGAACCGACCATAAAATGTTTTCCTGATTGATTGCTACGACTGAAAAAACGCAAAAATTCTTACACGCGATCCTTCTCAAAGTATAGCCAACTAGTGTGGAATCTATTGCATGAAGTTTTCGATAAGACGCCTTATCCGTTTTTTAAAACAAAAACCTCTGCCAACAATTCAAAGCCACACATTTCAAAAGAGAAATCCGGCTTTATTTGCGGCAGTACAACCGAATCCTTTGACAGCAACTCTTGTTTCCCAAGTATGTCGATATGACGCACTAGAATCTTCTAGATTTCGAAACTGGATTGCACAATTAAACGAGCCTTGGTTCCCCCATCGGAAACTTTGGGAGTTGGCTTTCATCTGCGAAGCACTGAGTGAAAGAAATCTTCTCAACGAAAACTGCAGAGGTCTTGGCTTTGCTGTCGGAACTGAAAAATTGCCCGCCCTATTTGCGTCAATGGGCTGTGATATTACGGCAACTGACCTCCCTATAAATGACGATCGAAATGATAAATGGGCCAAAACAAATCAGTACACAGGTAGCCTTGATGGATTGAATAAAGACAAGCTTTGCCCTCAAGAATTATTTTCCCAAAAGGTAACTTTTCAGCCGGTTGACATGAATCACATTCCAGCCAGTCTGCGGGATTATGATTTCACTTGGTCGACATGTTCTTTTGAGCACTGTGGCAATATTGAACTTGGATTACGGTTTCTAGAGCATCAAATGGCTTGCCTCAAACCTGGTGGCATTGCCGTTCACACAACAGAGTTCAACCTTACTAGTAATCAAAATACTTGCACGAAGGGAGACTTTGTCATTTACCGTCTTTGTGATATTGAAGCAATTATCGAACGACTTAAAAACCACGGGCATGCTGTGGAACCAATTGACGTTCACAGTGGCGATCATGTCGTGGATCAAATTATTGATCAACCGCCCTACAGTGAATTTTCTGAAATGGCGATTTCAAAGCGGAAACACATGCGACTAAACTTAAAAGGGTTTGTGTCGACATCAATTGCACTCATTATTAAAAAGTCTTTTTAAACAACTTATGACAGATAGAGAGTAGCCACTTGTTAACATGATTTCTTACGCACAAAACTTTGAAGATGTTGTTTTAAATCGAGTGTTTCATAATGTTGATCATGGTCTATATATAGACATTGGTGCATTTGATCCTGTAATCCACTCTGTCACAAAACACTTTTACGATAAAGGCTGGTCTGGGGTAAATGTTGAACCAATCAAGCGTTTCTATGAGAAATTTGAAAGAGATCGACCACGAGACTGGAATATTAATACGGGCATTGGATCGGAAATAGGAGAAGCCGAATTCTATGAGTGGGGCGATTCAGGATTATCAACCATACGTGAGGGCTTTGATCAGTCTGCAATGAAGAAAATGGGCTTTGATCGGACTACAAAAAAAATATCGCTCACCACGTTAAGGGACATCACAAAACAACTACCAGACGGTGAAATTGATTTTCTAAAAATAGACGTAGAAGGTGCTGAGAAAGATGTACTGCTCGGCGCAGAGTGGAGACACTTTCGACCACGAGTTGTTCTGTTAGAGGCCGTCAAACCAAAATTGCCTGGGTGTGATCCCTACTCTTATGAACCAACATGGAATGAGTGGGAAGATATCCTTTTTAAGAACTCATACGAATTTGCATTATTTGATGGATTAAATCGCTTTTATTACAGATGTGAGGAGCCTGAACTTCGCGATCCGCTCTCCTATCCGGCAAACGTAACTGATGGTTTCCAATTGGTCGCCGACCATGACTTAGTTGCTCCGCCCAAGAAGTCGTGGATATGGAAAAATCTGTCTCGTATCAAATGCCCCAAGTATTCCGGAAATAAGTAAAGACGGACCTGATCCTTTGACTTATTGGCTATACATTGACTTACCAGATCAATAAATTGTGCATCAATGAATGAAGGACTGGGCGGAAGAAAGAGAAAAAATTCGGGATTGCTTTGAGTCAACACAATTATCAGAGACCGCTCGACAGATTACAAAAGTTTTCCAATTAGAGTTAGTCGAAATATTGATCTTACCTTTTGATGAATAGTAAAACTACAACATCGTTCACTTAGTCTATCTGCCCGTGATGAGCTTCATCAAACTCATCCTGCAATAACAGCCCCTTACTAAAACCATACCTCTACTAGGTCGAAACGTGAGTGCAATTTATGTTTATCCAGAATTAGAAACCATCTTTATTCATATGCCAAAGTGTGGTGGCCAAAGTATACAAAAGTACTTTCACTCGATAACAAACTCGAAAAAACAATTTCATGGTCATATTCCAGAAGAGTATCGTAACTACTGGAAATTTACTGTTGTCAGAAATCCTGCCGATCGTTTGATCTCCGCGTGGACTTACTGTCAAAAAATGCATTGGTTTCCCAAGCCCCGAATCTTACCGCGGTGGAAAACCAGCAGCTCTCTTCATCGCTTTCTCAAGTTACTAGAAATGTGGAAGACTCGACCTGTAAGCCCGATTAACTTCAGAGAATTTAGAGAAGATCCTGAATTTATGACCTTACACCATGCTGCCCCGATGACTCACCCTGACAGATGCGTAGACAGTCTTGACTACGTTGGACGTTTTGAGGTATTTCCCAACGTCATTGAAGAGTTATCTAAACGCTTCGGCTTTAAATGTGATAATCAGCATATCAATCGAACAGACCATGCTGACTTCAGAAACTATTACGACTTGTCGCTCAAGAAAAAAGTGAATCAATATTTTGCTAAAGATTTTTCAAGGTTTTGTTATCCACTTCTTAAATTAGAGGCTGACTAAAATATTGTTTTTTATTTAGACGATAATAAGATTAAAAAACTTAACAGCATATCCTCTAGTGAAGCCCGTGGCTGCCCATGCTCAAACTAGCAATTTTAAATGATTTTCTTCGTGATGCACCGAATGGTCTTGATAATTGTGTAGCAAACCGAAGATGGCTTGCGGCAAAGACAATCGTACTTGGAAAAGGCCAGTATCAGGTTTTCGAGTACGGCTATGATCAAACGAATGAGCAACATACAGACATTGCCAAATACATGGATTCTCTTGGCCTGCGCTGTAGACAAGAGAGCTGGTCCACTCTATGGGATTCTGATCCCTCTGATCTTTTTTGTGAACTACTTTCCGATAACTTGACTAACCCTGACTGTGTCGTTGGTTTTGGATTGCCCAATATCTTAGTACGAGCTTTTGACAAACTAGCCATTCCATTTGTTGATTTTGAAATTTCTCCTATTCGCTTTCTTAGCGATCTCCATGTAGATGCTAGAACAAATATGAAGGCCTTAAAAGAAAGTACTCTATGGGAGCACCCATCAGAAGAAATTTATCACCAAGCAGCATCTATTGCTGGCTGGGCAGCTCGTCAATGCCCAGATTCTATACCTGAGCATGCTGGCCGAGTCGGTGTGATTTTCGGACAATTAGCCCAAGATGCTTCATTAATCTATGAAAATAAGATGGCGAATTTTTGGGATTTTAAGAACGAACTCAAAGAATGGGGTAATGATTTAGATCACATTCTGTTTAAGCCACATCCATATGATCAACATAACGTTCACCTAAAACATCTCGCAGCTATATTCCCTGATCTGCAACAAACGAATATGAATTGTTATCAATTGCTAGGCTCTCTTCGCATACAAAAGGTGCTAGCTTTATCCTCAAGTGTACTGGAAGAGGCACATTTTTTCGGATATGAGACAAAGCGGTTAGTCATGACTCCCCGGCGTAGAACCAAAGAAGCATACAGCCTCGTGTCAAATCTTGGACTTCTAAGTACTGATGTTCTCATGCCAGCAATAAAAGATGCTAGGCCGTTAAATTGTCAGGCCGATCAAACAAATCTACGGGACCAATTCGGTATTAACTGGGCTTTTCCACCAACTGTGGTCCCTAGTGACTTCAACAGTAGTACTAGCTTAAAAATTTCAGCACAATGCTCTAGGGCGTTTTCCAAAGCAGTGAGTCTATTTCAGAAAGCTGCTTAAGAAATGTTTTGGAAGAAACTATTTAACTCCAGAAAAAAACTGATGACTCTCGCCGATGGTGAAGTGAAGGACTTTAGCTATCAAAGTGGTGAGAGACAGATTGCTGATCTATACAAAGAGATTCGCCGAGATCACCGTGCTAGATATGAATTGGCCGATAGGATGTTACCAAGCAATTGCTCTGTAGCTGATGTCTTTTGTGGAAATGGATACGGCACAGATTTGCTTGCAAAAAACAGAAGGGCGCTGGGAATTGATGGGAGTATAGATGCTATCTCATTTGCTCGTAAAAAATATTCGGAAAATGGTGCGACATTTGATTGTCAATGTTTTCCAAATTTGAGCTTGGATAACTTTGATAGTATTATTTCATTCGAGAGTGTTGAGCATGTAAGCAATGGTGAAGATTTTTTTCGATGCCTAATGGATAAGGTTCCCAGTAAGGGCTATCTGATTTTTTCAACCCCAAATGAGACCCTTCTTCCATTTGATCCAGCTATACAGATACATCACGTCCGTCATTACACCCTAGATGAAGCACTTGGTCTTGCAACAAATAATGGCGGTCGCATTGAGACTTGGTTTGGCCAGAATGTTTATCAAATAGCCAACGATGGTAAACTGACTGTTCTCAATGAAAACTCAATGGAGCTTGAGTGTGAAAAACCTGGCCAATTCACAACAGTTGTAGCTAGAAAAATATAAATAGCTTTTAGAAGCAGCCTTTGAATTTTTCTTGTTAAACCGAAAACTTCTTTCACTACTCTCTGGCTAAAGTTCCAAACCTAGAGATGCCCGTTCCTTTCTTATTTCAGGATCAACTCACTTATTTCAGGATCAACTCAAAGACTCTACAACTGTAGAGGTGGTAGTGATTAAATGTGCTATTCAGGACTTAAACGTGAATACAGTAGTGCCTGAAGGACTTTGGCTCAATATTTTCAGGTCTTTTAAAAACTGGATTAATGACCAATTACCTTCAAAACTTCTTATTTTCTTGCGACGCCCAATACCATTTATTGAAGATCATTGAGGCCTAGTGATTTTCTAAAAATGTCTAAAGCGTATCAGCAAAAAGCACATTCCACCTTAAGGACGAGTCCGCTCTTTCACAAGCAGAACCGACCTCTCAACAAAATTTATGAAATTCACTTTGTAACTAGACCCAATCAGCTCTGCTGCAACTACAGTCAGTCGCCCAGAAGCTGGCCTAGATGGGCCGCTACGTCTTTCCATGATCTTAACTCTGCTTGCAAAATATTTTCTTCCTGATGCTTTCGATATTCTTCATCTGAAACTAATCTTTTTATTGACTGCACCCACTCATTGATGTCCTCGGGTGCGACATAGTCAACGCGATCACCACATACTTCAGGCAGTGAAGAAGAAGAAGAAACAACACCGTATTTCCCAAACCATACAGCTTCGCCAACAGGTAGCCCCCAGCCTTCGACAAGGCTTGGATAGGCAAAGAAAAGGCATTTCTGATAGAGCACTGCTAAATCAGCGTCCGTTGCTCGCGGAATAATTGTTACGACCCGCTGCAATGCCGTATCTGATTGGAGAAGTTCTTGAAAGCGATCGATCTTCCAGCCGTATTTTCCGGCAAATACAAGCTGCGGTGTCTTGTCTCCAAGTTCCTCCAGTAGACGCTGCCATGCTTTGAGAAGTGCAATTCCGTTCTTTCGGACTTCGATTGTTCCAACACAGAGAACAAATGGTTTTTCGATTTTTTTTAAGAGTTCTGGTCCGGGTGGTTGAACATGCTTTTCATTTCGACGATAGCCCTCGAATTCGTGCGCTAACGGCCAGGTTTTAGCTGGCACATCACTATTGAAATTACTTAGATAATCCAAGAGATCATTTTTTGTTGCCTCAGAAATACAAATGTACTGTGACGCAAAAGATCGTGAACGATTTAAAAAAACCGTAAACTTCTTTACCAAACTATCGACACAGTATTGTGGATAACGAAACGGAATAAGGTCATAAATAACTTGTGTTACTCGACCTCCACGCTTGAAATGTCGTCGTGCGAGATTTTCAACAGCAGATGTATTCCAATTTGTTCCGATCATCACAATATGATCTATATTTTTGACACCTCGTAACGTCCACGTCTCAATTATTTTTTGGTCTTGAGCATTTTCTTTTGACCGCGACGGCAGTTTCATTTGCGCTCGTGCGTAATCAGGTAAAAGACGCCCAATAATTAAAAGCTTGACTTTTCGTAGTATGCGACTGAAAGATTTTTTTTTATATTTTTCTAAATAGTCATTGAGCTCCCGCTTGGAAAACGCTGCACCGGTTTTTTCTACACCAAGTTGAGTGAGCATTCGATCTGCACTGTATGTTTCATTAGTGAATAGATCTTGGGCGCGGCATATTTTTATTCTGCCCAATCGATTGATCGCATAGGCACAAAAAACTTTATTCCCCCCTCTTCCTAAAGGCAAATGTTGAAGTACCCGAATCTGCACTCGCTGGATTCCCGTGACCGAGCCATTTCTCTGTGCAAATTTTACTAAATCAGTAATGTCAAAATAATAGTTCATCGTTTCAATCAAATTGTATAGATAGATATTTTATATTTAGACTTTTTAGAAAAAAATGCCCTGAAGGCGGCCTCTCACTCTTAAGAACAACACCATAGTGCAGATGATACAAAACTTTCGAATATCACAACGGGTGATGATTTATGAAGGAGCATGAAACCTGTGTTTCCAATGTATTCATGAGTGTGCGGAATGGATTGTGAACTAGAAGATGAGTGCTATTTGTCTTGGCTTAAAGAGAGAGCGTGCTTATGAGTGGCTTTGGCTTGTAGTCTCCCCTTAGGCTGGACCATCGCATTCACATGTATCAGCCAAAAAAAATCTTTAATATTTCCTGACACGCAATCCAAATAGGCTGATCTGTTCTAATACCGTTATAATTAAGTCACTAACTTATCGAACTTCTAAGGACCCGAGGCCAGCGTTGTGTTTGAGTTGAGGCCCAAGAACAAAAAGTTACGCTTTACTTTTCGGTTAACGCTAACAACTATTTTTCTCACTCTGTTAGCTTTATCCTCACTTGCAATCGGCTTTACTTCTTTTCTTTTTGGGCGTCAAAATGCTTCTGACTTGTCTGCACAAATCATTGAGCAAACATCAAATCGAATTGATCTTCGGATTCGATCACTGCTAGATGTTGCCCTGTCTCACAGCAAGATCAATGAGAATCTCATCAACGCAGGTCTGCTGCGTCTTACAGAAGCGCGACACAGTGAACTACTAACTTCAAAAGACTTTCCAGCAGTTTCGTCTTATTTCCTTGAAGTGATGAAGGTTCATAAAGAACTTGCGTACCTTTCACTTGCAATCGAGGACACAGGTGAATATTGCATGCTTGAACGAAAGCAAGAGAACATCACCAGTCGTCGTTTTATACGCAACGCCGACAACCTTATTGAGATACATGACTATGAGTATCACCACGACGGTGAAGTGACGCATCGCATCTCAGAATATAACGGTTACGATCCACGAAAACGTCCTTGGTACGTTGCTGCAAAGGAGGCTGGTAAACAAACTTGGCCTGACAGCTTTGTTTTCTGGGGAACGAATGAAGTCAGTACCACTCCCGGTAAAACATGCGCAACACCAATTTATTCAAAGGACAGACTGCAATATGTCTTAACTGCTGACTTCGAATTACGAGACCTTTCTAATTTTCTGAAGAATAGAATCCACGTTGGCAATTCTGGAAGAGGTAGGCCTTTTATTATTGAGCAAAGAGCAGATGGCACTCGGCGTGTTGTCGCTCACCCTCGGGCTGAAATCCTGACAGAGATGACGAAGCCACCGCAACAGGATGGCGAGAAAATACTTTCAGTCGTCCCAGGGCAGGAACTCCAGCCAACCTTGGTGCCTATCGAAACATTCCCTGATACCGTTGTCCGGGCTTTTGCTAAGAATATTCCTGAATCTTTTTCAAATGAAGAACGTGTGGTCTCACTTTCATTCAATGTCGGGAATGAGCATTTTATTGGAAGTTATCAGAGGCTTCGTGGCTCCAACTACCCAGATTGGATCACGTGCATGGTAATGCCAACGTCTGATGTGTTGGGTTCTGTGCAACGCAATAATCTTGTCAATCTTATTATCGGCTTGACTGCCTTTGCCTTGACTTCATTAATGTGCATCCTGTTATCAACTCGTATTTCAAGCCCTCTCCGCAATGTTGCAAGCGAAAACGAACGGATTGGAACATTTGATTTGACAGCCAACCCAGTTGGACGCAGCCACATAACAGAAGTCGACCAGCTTCTTGTTGCGACAGAGTCAATGAAAAAAAGTCTCCGATCATTTGCAAAATATGTACCTACAGAACTTGTGCGTGAATTGGTATCTTCACAAAATGAAGCTCAACTCGGTGGGCAAAGAGCTACGCTTACGGTTTATTTTTCTGATATCCAAGACTTTACTTCGATAGCTGAAAAACTTTCTGCCGAAGATCTCGTTGACCACTTGGAGGATTACTTAACCGCGATGAGTGAACAAATCACTCATGATCACGGTACAATTGATAAATATATTGGTGATGCAGTTATGGCATTTTGGGGAGCACCCGTCCCCAACAAAAATCATGCAGCCGATGCGTGTCGGGCTGCTTTGGCAAACCAAGATAAACTACAAAAACTCTGCAAAACGTGGCGTGGCCAAGGCAAGCCAGAACTATGGACCCGTATCGGTATAAGTTCTGGAGAACTTGTCATCGGAAACATGGGGAGTGAAGAGCGGCTCAACTACACCGTCATCGGGAATCCTGTCAATCTTGCCAGTCGGCTCGAAAGCCTGAATAAGGTTTACGGAACTAAAATAATTATCAGCCAAAATACTAAGGAACTTATTTCAGATGTTTTTGTTGTTCGCCCCCTCGATCTTGTAGCTGTAAAAGGCCAAGAGGTTGGCAACTTCATTTACGAGCTAGTCGGCTTCCGAAATGAAGCCACTAGAAAAACGGTTGAATTGGCTGATGAATACGAATCTGCTCTCAAGACGTACATTGACTCACGCTTTGAAGAAGCAGCAAAGAAATTTGAGTTGATTACAAGGCAATTTCCTTATGATGCTCCTACAGCATTACTTCTTAAACGTTGCCGTCATTTGTGTGAACACCCACCATCGAACTGGGATGGAGTGCATAGAATGAGTTTCAAATAATGCGAGAAGACTTATTGCTTGAGGAACTCTGCTGATGAGAACACATGACAACTTTTATTTTATTCTTTTTAAAAAACTTGTTGTGATTTCGCTTGTAGCATACCTGACCCCACGAATAGCTTCTGCTACAACTGCAAACAAAATCTCACACCCCAACGTCATCGTGATTTACACCGATGATCAGGGATATGGTGACGCAAGCTGTTTCAATAAAGACTCACAATTTGTAACTCCAAATATTGATCGACTGGCGCAGGAAGGCGTTCTTTTCACTGATGGCCATTGCTCTGATACGGTGTGTACACCATCGCGTTATGGCCTCTTAACTGGACGCTACAGCTGGCGAACTGAATTAAAACGCGGTGTCTTTCAGGCAGAGAGACCCTGCTTGATACCTGATCAAAGAATGACTGTTGCTAGCTTCCTCAGAGCCAATGGATATCAAACAGCCATGGTAGGGAAATGGCATTTGGGTATGGATTTTCCTGGCACCAGAACAACGCGTGACTGGAGCCAGCCTGTTCTTGATATGCCTCTTGATAAAGGCTTCGATTATTTTTGGGGAATTCCAGCATCGATGAACTATGGCGTGCTTGCCTGGTTCGAAGGACGGTTTGCCAAAGTTCCACCAACTGAATACACATCAAAAAAACCAAACAAAATTGCAATCGATGATTATCGGATCATGCCACCTTATGAGAAATTAGCATCTGTCAAAGATGCAAATACCTCAGGGAATTTCTCTGGCAAGCTTGAGGTTGCACCAGACTTTATTGACATTTCCTGCCTTGACCGCTTCACCACACAATCAATTGAGTGGATGAGGCAACGGAACACCGACAAGCCGTTCTTTCTCTATCTGCCGTACACATCTCCGCATAAGCCAGTCATTCCCATGAATCGCTTTCAAGGTCAGGGACATGCCGGTGCCTATGGCGAATTTATAATCGAAACAGACTGGCACATCGGGCGCATTTTGGATTTCCTTGAAGAAGAGGAAATTTCCGAGGATACATTCATTCTATTTACGAGTGACAATGGTCCTGAAACAACTTGGAAAAAACGAAAGGAACTATTCCAGCATGCCAGTAATGGGCCATACCGGGAAGGAAAGCGATCTATCTATGAAGGAGGTCATCGGGTTCCGTTTATTGTCAGATGGCCAGCCGGTATTGTCAGACCGGGCCGAATATCTTCATCACCAGTCTGCCAAACTGACTTATTCGCAACGCTCGCTGAAATAGTTGGCGACTCTCTCCCAAACAATGCAGGAGAAGACAGCCAGAGTTTTTTCCCTGCACTGACGAAGGCGACCACTGTGAATCGTGTACCCATGATCCATCACAGCAGTCGTGGTGAATTTGCAATTCGTGACAAGCAATGGAAGCTTGTGATGGGTTCCGCAAAAAAAAGAAAGCAGGAACTCTACGACCTATCGAATGATCCCGGTGAAACACACAATTTGTTGGAAACACAAAGTGAACGTGCAGTGGCACTTCAGCAGAAATTGACACGTATTGTTCGCTCTGGTCGCAGCACCCAAGGGAACCCAGTGCCAAACGATACGCCGTATTGGGATGACCTATTTTGGATGACAGAGGCCGAGTATCAGCAACCAGGTCAAGCCATACAAAGCGTTGAAAAGAAAACAAA
>CEQX01156402.1_pt1 | contig 11194 bp, 7 predicted proteins | sample 356261 | NCBI WGS metagenome assembly CEQX01 (sample SAMEA2621076, study PRJEB7988) | marine metagenome | isolation source: saline water (ENVO:00002010), including | reverse complement strand
CTCATCGGCTCGCCACCTGCGATTCGAAGTTGTTCTCTAACTAAATCCACACCAGTAACCATCTCGGTAACCGGATGTTCCACCTGTATTCGAGTATTCATTTCCAAAAAGAAGAACTCTCCTTTTGGAGTTACAAGGAATTCAACTGTCCCTGCGCCTTCATAATTAACAGCAGCCGCCGCCGCACATGCTGCTTGACCCATGGCTTCTCTCAGTTCAGCATCCAGTGCAACGCTTGGAGACTCTTCGAATACTTTCTGGTGTCTTCTTTGAACACTGCATTCTCTTTCTCCGAGGTGAATTATACGTCCATATTTATCTGCTAAAACTTGAATTTCAATATGGCGACTTCCAGTTAGGAGTCTTTCAACATAGATTCGGTCATCGCCAAATGCATTCAGTGCCTCCCTCATCGCCGCCTTTGCTTCACTCTCTAGATTTGAAGCATCGTGAACCGCACGCATTCCTTTACCACCGCCACCAGATGTGGCTTTGAGTAAGAGGGGATATCCTACAGAAGGAGCCACTGCAAGGACTTCTTCTAAACCGCCTTCAACTTCTTCACCCGGAATAACAGGCACTCCTGCAGCCTTCATGGTGATCCTTGCAGTCATTTTGTCTCCCATCTTGGTAATGGCATCAGGAGATGGCCCTACCCAAATTAATCCTGCATCCATAACCGCCAGTGCAAAATCCGCTCTTTCTGAAAGGAAACCAAAACCTGGATGAATTGAGTCACATCCATTATCGATTGCTATTTTGAGAATTTGTTCTTGGTTAAGGTATGTCTCAGCAAGGCCCTCACCTTCTAATTGAATGCTAATATCTGCAAGTTCAGTAAACATAGTACCCGCATCATTTGCAGCATTGATTGCAACTCCTTCGATGCCTGCTTCCTTGCAAGCTCGTAAAATTCGGCATGCAATCTCACCGCGATTGGCGACGAGAGTGCGCTTTAGCATCGAATCACTCCTCTGGTTTCCAAGATGCACCGCGTTTCTCGAGGAAAGAAGAGAGACCTTCTTGTCCCTCATCACTACCTCTCATTCGGCTAGTAAAGTCAAGTGTCCATAATCGTAGTGATTCATCATCGCCAGACCATCGGTCAAATCCAACAGTCAATTCTTTTGCAGCGGTGACCGCACATGGCCCTGTTGAAAGAACTTCAGAAATGATTTTTGAAGGGTCTAAGGAATCATCAATCGCATCGATCATCCCTATACGTAGAGCCTCAGTAGTATCCATCCTACCAGCCAGCATTGCATGGCGGCGGAAATTTGCACTACCCATTCTACGATATACATACGGCCCAATCACAGCAGGAAGAATTCCCAATTTCCCTTCAGATAATGCAATCTTGACTCCGGAGTTACAAATCACATGGTCAAGACATGCGATCAAACCAGCACCTCCTCCTAATGCGACTCCTTGAACCAATCCAATGGTGAAACAAGGGTGTGCCCAAAGTCCATTGAATAATGCATCCAACCTTTCTGAGTCTCTTCGGTTTTCCTCAGGAGTATTAGCTCCTGCATCTCGCATCATGTTGATATCTGCACCTGCACAGAAGTGCTTGCCCATTCCTGCTAGTTTGAGTACTCGCAAGTAGGGTGTTCCATCTTCTGATGTGAGATGGCCTTGGACCCCAACTGAGTTCTCAGCAGTCCAACTGAATACTTCAATCAATTCGGTAATCATTTGAACATTCAAGGCATTGTATTTGTCAGGTCTAGCCAAACTTACGCTAGCAATGCATCCGTCTATGTTCAATTGAATAAGTGAAGTTGCGGGTTGATTATTCATGTCTAATTCCTCAATTGCAAAAATTAAAAATCCAATTACATTCTAAATACGCCAAATCGGTCATTTGGTAACTTCGCGTTTTGACTAGCAGCGATACATAATCCAAGTACATCTCTAGTATCTCTTGGGTCGATTATACCGTCATCCCAAATACGAGCTGTCGAGTAATATGGGCTACCTTCGGTCTCGTACTTTTCGAGAATTGGGGCTCTGAAGTTATCCAATTCTTCGCCATCCATTGGCTCCTTACCTTCTCTTGCTCTTTGGTCTTGTTTTACAGTTGCAAGTACGTCAGCTGCCTGTGGCCCACCCATGACAGATATTCGGCTATTAGGCCACATGAACAGGAATCTAGGGTCGTATGCTCGCCCGCACATACCGTAATTTCCAGCGCCGTGTGAGCCGCCGATTATCACTGTAAACTTTGGAACGTTTACACAGGAAACTGCAGTTACTAACTTTGCACCATCCTTGGCAATGCCGCCTGCTTCATACGCCTTACCCACCATGAAACCAGTAATGTTCTGCAAGAAGATTAGAGGTATTCCTCTTTGTCCGCACAACTCAACAAAGTGCGCACCCTTGAGAGAGGATTCAGAAAATAGGATTCCGTTATTTGCTACAATTCCAACCTTGTAGCCATGGATATGAGCAAAACCGCAGACTAGAGTTTGGCCATATCGTGCTTTGAATTCATGAAACCTACTGCCATCGACAATTCTAGCGATTATCTCTTTGATGTCAACAGGTGTTCGATTGTCTGAAGGAATTAGTCCGAGTAAATCTTCTACATCATGGAATGGTTCTGCAGATTCGATTCTATCAAATGGTGCTAATTCTCTTGAACCTAGGTTTTCAACGACGTTGCGAACCATTCGCAATGCTTCTGTTTCATCCTCTGCAAAGTGATCGGCCACTCCGCTTTGAGCGGTGTGAACATCAGCTCCACCCAACTCTTCAGCCGTGACCTCCTCACCCGTAGCAGCCTTCACCAAAGGAGGCCCGGCTAGGAAGATTGTACCATTGCCTTTGACGATAATCGACTCATCGCTCATCGCCGGAACATATGCTCCGCCAGCAGTACAACTACCCAATACAGCAGCAACTTGAGGAATACCATCTCCAGACATCCTTGCTTGATTGCGGAAGATACGTCCAAAGTGGCCAATGTCAGGGAATACTTCATCCTGCATAGGAAGGAAAGCACCACCTGAATCAACCAGGTAAATGCATGGTAAATTGTTCTCATGCGCTACTGTTTGTGCACGGATGTGTTTCTTGACTGTCATTGGATAGTAGGATCCACCTTTGACTGTAGCATCATTAGCTACAAACAAACACTCGCGGCCATGCACCATACCGACCCCTGTTACGATGCCTGCACTATTGGCACGTCCGTCATACAATTCGTATGCAGCGAGCGGTGAAAGTTCGAGGAACGCAGTCCCTGGGTCGATGATTTCCTCAATACGCTCTCTCGCCAACATTTTGTCACGGCTTCGATGCCTTTCGACATATTTTCCGCCGCCACCTTGGCTGACTAATTCTAGCCTTTCGCGTAAAGTTTCGACTAATTCTAAATTATGAGTTCGCCTGTTTTGGAAGTCCGTATCGGCTCGGTTTACTCGTGTTGGTAACCTATCCATAACTGCCCCTCCACACTGACCGAAGGATGAGTTCGACTTGAATCAACCGCTTAGACACCCAGTATCAAACGCCCTATGTCCCTTAATCCTGGAGCCATTCCTACAATCATAACAGCTAATACAATTAGAACTCGTAAATGCTGTTGCTTTCTTTCGATACGCATTTGAGAAAACAGCCAAATTATCAGAGTCACAATTGATGCTTTGACTAGGAAGAAAAGCCATGCTCCTTCTCCAAAGACATCCAAACTATCTCCAAATTGGATAACTGCATCTGAAACTGGATGTTTCTCAGAGTATCCAAACCAATCTATACCCACCATTGTTGCCAACCCATCACAGAGTTGTCCAAATAGCATACCTGCAACCATTGGTGTAGCAAGTATTCCTTTTGGAGTTAGCATCTCAACTGGATGTTCTGAGCGGTCAGTACTCTCCCATTCTTTCAAAGTTAGACCATCAGGGATCAATCCTACCTCGTTACCTGTCAAACGCAACTGAGCTAAATCCTCTTCACCTTGGCGCCAAACTGCCCATGTTATGATAAGAGGTAATACAACTACTACAAGAACAGGCCAAATTATCTCGTTATCTCTTGGCATCATTCCACCATCTTGAACCCAAGGTGTTGATGCGAGTTGAGCCCAATGTCCAAGACCCATTGTTATCAGCCCAATAGCAAATGCCAGCATAGCTCTAGGTATTGCTTGCCAATCCCAAGTGTTGTGAAGTACTACGGCAATCATTACCGCTCCAGCAATAGAGCCACTAAGTACCCAGAAGTGCCCGATATCGTGCTCGTGAACATTTGGTAAGACCAGTAATCCAGTGAATGCAATATACGCAAATAGAAGCATTGCCAACATGGAAATGTGACTCTTACGACCTATATGTCCAATCACTGCTGAAATGATTAGCCAAGCCGCTAAATGGATGTGAATCAGAGGCGAGATGAATAGTACATCCACGCCCTCTGCAAAATAATCAGCATCTTCCATCACTCTTAGAACTGGAGCCAAAACAACCCAAGACATCAATGCCCAGACCATTTTGTCATCGACTGGCAATTGCCATTTGCGAAATAGTGCTTGGAAAGCAATAACAGCGGCAAGCATAGTCAAAATGTAGACGAAGGTATTGACTCCTGAATAGCCTGCATCGCCACTTTCACCTGCATCTTTGACAATAGGGTCCCAGATGTATACTTTGAAGAAATCATCCCAGAATATTTCAGGAGCAAACAGCAGACCTGCGAGAATTATTACTGCAACTAAGCCAAATAATCCAAGAAGAATCCGCTCTCCTTGGGAGAACTCAGTATCTTCCATAATACTACCTCAGTCTAATTCGGGTGATGATAGTTACCCGTAATAGATCACTCTTCTTCTTCAGAAGCGACACGAGGCTCGTGTACTTCGACGAAGGATACCTTTCCTGCTTCGACCGCATCCCTTAGGACGGTTACTAGGCGGAATTTTTGCATTGCTGCATTAGTATCGAAAAGCATAGTTTGCGGTACGATTACCGAGATGTCATCTCCATCAAAGGATACTTCGAATCCGTCGTGGCCAGTATTAGCCTCAAGGAGGGCAGAGACTTTCTCTTCCTTACCTTCGATGACCTTTACAATCTTGTAATCATACTTTAGAGAGCGACCAGACATTGGGTGGTTGTAATCGATACGTGCACGGCCAGCAGCCAGGTAGGATAGAGTTCCTTGGCGACCTTCAACTTGAACTGGTCCGCCGATGTAGAGTGACTTAGGGTCACGTACATGTCGAAGAAGTTTGTCGATTGAGATTGTTTCAATCTGTGCTGGGTCTTTTTCTCCATAAGCATCCGCAGGTGCTATTTCCAATGAAATGTCTTTGTCTGCCTCAGCTTCTAGTAGGCTTGCTTCGAATCCTGCAATCAGGTTTCCTGAGCCAACAACGCATACTAGTGGCGTGTAACTACGCCCCTCTTGGTGCATCTCATGTTCCTTTGCAACATCTTCTCGAGTTGTTTCAATTAAATCGCCGGACTCTGCGTTGTACAAATCGTACTCCACATGGACAATGGTTCCTTCTTCCATGGTATCTCACCTATCGCCCCCTACGGGGGCATTCCGGCGACAAACCGTCCCTATTTCAATCAGTTGGGTCGCGACGGGGAATCCAAATGGCCAGACTAGCCAATAACATAAGGCTCCATCCACCCCATACCAAATGTATTCCAGGAAGGTCATAAACCATGATTCTAACAAGGTCACTACCTTCCATTAAAGAGCGCGCTTGAGTACCATCCATTATCAAAACCAAGTCTCCGTGCCACATACTTACTCGGTCTACTTCAGAGCGAGACCTCGAGTCAAAACGTATCACTCCCGGCTCAACTGTTTCGATTAATTCACCATCACCGTCATAGACATTGATTACTGCTCCGAGATAGCCATCGCCTACTTCTAAATCATCTACGCTTTGAGTTACGACTTCAACGAATTCGAACTGATAGTCGCCCCACTCAACTTTCTCATCTTGAATTAGAGTAACGCTATGAGAATAAGTTCCTCTATCGATGATTGTGGTGCTCATCACATGCCCGATAACGAGTAGAACCAAACCTAAGTGTATGAAATGGGCAAAGAAAGTGATTTTTCTTTTACCGGAATTCTCTCGAATTAATGACACAGTCGCCGGTAGAGCCAACAAAGCAGGAAGTAAAACTACCATCCCGATTTGACCTCTGCTGAGTGATGCACCCAGAATATCTGAAGAATCATATCCTAGGCCATTCCCAAATTGCCATGCGAATAACAAGATCAACGGAGTTGAAACTAGTAGGTAGAAAACTCGTTGTGGTTTATCCCTCAGACTCCACATCACGAATGCTAACATTACTGCAGCGATGAATGGCGCACCATACAACTCATGCGCTGCAAATTGAATTGAATCGATACTAGAAATTAAGATCACTAATGTCAATATCAGATATAATCCAACAGCAACTACTGGAGTCCACAGGGCGATCCTTTGCTGGAATTTGCGTTCTTTGAAAGAAAATCTCGATGATTCACCTTCTTCTGCGATGAACCACGGTGAGATGAAAGTCGCCATACCTACTGCACATATCCAGATATCGAGCATTCCTGACCATGAGGCTGCAAGGAATAGTATCACTCCGCAACTTGCCCAACCCCAAGCTTTGAGACGATCTTTTTCAAAGATTAATCCGAATGCGAATAATAGTGAAAGTAGTTCGAAGAGCACCATTCCGTGAATAAACCTCAATCCAACCATAACCGCTGGAATTGCAAACCACTTCCAATCATGTCCATCTGACAAGGACCTAATTCCAGATTCTACAAATGGACCCAGTCCTAATAGCACAAGCAGAGTTGGAGAGAAACCATCGAGTACATCCCCTCCACCTATTACTCCGATGACTGCGGTAAAAGGCAAGAGGAAGAGCCACCATTGGGAAAACTTAGTTCCCAACCTCGTTGCAAGAAAAATACCCATTAATTGGATTAGGCCCAACAAGTAAACCACAACTTCAATTCCACTAATATCTGAAAGAACGACCATCATCCTACCAAAAACATCAGTTGGTGGAGAGCCTGCTGAATTGATGACGAATGTATGAACGCTGACCGCCCAAACTCCACCTGCTCGGGTCACCATCGTTGCAAATAGTGCGAGTGCCCCTGATGCCATCGCAATGCCTGCCCAAATATGGTCTGGAGTTTTTCCAGGTCTGGTTCTAAGATGAAGTAGAACTACAATGCAAATCCATGGTAATAGTGAACCGGTTTCAACCGGATCCCAAGCCCAATAGCCGCCCCAGTCAAGTATGAGATAGGCCCATAATCCGCCCAAACCAATTCCCAAAGTGGCAAAGAAAAACGAGGGCCTTGCAACATGAATCAAGCGTTCTTTGATACCCTTTGAGTTCGTAAGCAAGGAAGATATTCCAATCGAAGTTAAAGTCAGACAAAGAGAATAAGCTAAGAATATCAAAGGTGGATGAATAACCATCAAGTCAGTCTGTAGAAGTTCGTTAAGACCAGGCCCTACTCCAGTTGATGACTTGAATGGCTCAAGTATCCAAGCGACCAGTAACAGAGATAATGCAAACCCATTCATCAATCTTAGTCTCAAAATGTGAGTTTCTTCGTTTTCCCCAGATAGTGGATTTCTCCAGATGGTCGATAACAATGCCATCCATGCAACCCAAAGTAAAATCGGCCCTTCTCTTGCAGCCCATGTGGCTGCAAAGCGGTAACGCAATGGTAGTTCTTCACCGCCATACCAGGCCACTAAATGTATGGAATCAAAATTCAAAGTAAACATGGTTGCTAACGCAAAAAATGGTAAAGCCATCAACCAAGTTAATCGGGCATCTGGACGATAGGTTACCCATGCTGCGATTGTTACCGCAAAAGGCATTATCAGGGATTCCATTAATTCACCAACCGAAATGTTTGGCGCGTGAATAACCAAAGGAAAGTAGTACGCTAACTACTCCTTTAGTATACAAAATTGGATGCCTGACCAACAATTTTAATCCGATCCAAATCTTATCCAAAGGAGACATTGAACCCAATTCCTCTGGCAGACAATGCGCCATATTGGATAGTTCTTGGTCGGAAAGGTCGTAAAGTGAAGTTTTACCCTTGAGGATTTTGTGATATGGAGGGAAACGCTTCTTCCAAGCTTTCACGTAAGGTTGCATTTTTGCATTTGATAAATCATCTGCAGAGATAGCTGCAGAGATGGTTAAAGCAGCCTCTCTACCAGACCAAAGGGCAAGATGTGAGCCTCCTTCGAAAAGCGGTGAAGTAAATCCTGCTGCATCTCCCACCAATATGAGTCCGTCACCTGTTGTGATTTCTCTAGGTCCAGAAATCGGAATTGTGCCGCCAAATGGCTTTGGTTTGATTCCTTTCTTTCTCCATTCAGGGTTTTGAATTTCCTTTCCTTTTAGATAAGTATCTTCAACGAATTTATCTAGATATTTTATCGCTCCTCTTTTGTCGGTAGTAACCAAACCTACGTTCGCCCTACCGCCCTTTTTAGGAATCATCCAAACATATCCATGTGGTGAATATTCGGGCCATAAGTAGAAATCTAGATAGCCGTCATTTTCAACTTCTGTCATTTCATATTGGAAGCCAGCAATTACCTCAATGGTAGTGCCCATCCCCAATAATTTTGTAGCGGCACCCGTAACTCCTGAAGCATCAATAACAGCCTTACATTCAATTGGAAATTCATTTCCTCGGCCGTCAATTTTCCAATTGATAAACTTATTTTTGCTATTGTAAATTCTTTCCATTGAAGTGACACGGTGTGAAAGGTGCAAAGTAGCACCTTTTTCAACGGCTTCACTGCATAGCCACTGCTCAAACTTGTGCTTCTCCAAAACATATCCTTTCTCTGTCAGAAGCTTGGCTGTACCATCTGGGAAAATTACTCTGATACCTTTACAATCGAGAGCAATGACTTCCTCAGGCAATTCGAGATCTAAATTATCAATCGCCATCTGAGAAAGACACTCCCCGCAATGCACCGGAACGCCAACCTGCGAGTCGGCTTCAACAATCATTGTCTTGAGACCGGCACGAGAGGCATGCAGAGCGGCAGAACCGCCGCCCGGGCCCGCCCCAATTACCAGAACATCGCAACTCGCCATGCCTCCCCGTAGGGGAGGCGGGACTTCAATGAGTCGGCACAGAACAAGTATTCATGAGGAATGTCTCGTAGCGGTATCATGGCCTGGCGCAATATGACTCGTTGGCTCGCCCACTTGGAGAGCAAAGGAGAATTGATTCGTATCAGTGAACCGGTCGACGTCGAACTAGAAGCGGGCGCTATTGCAGATCGTTTAGTGAAAAGCGGTGGTTCTGCTGTAATTTTCGAAAAGCCCCGACTGCCAAACGGTGAAATCAGTGAAATCCCACTTGCGATGAATCTCTTCGGAACTCACGACAGGACATTGCGCGCTCTAGGCGCATCGCACCCCACCGAAGTTGGAGAGCGTCTGGTCGCGTTGATGAAACCCGATATTGGAGGAATTGTCAAGAGGCCTTGGACGGGACTACCGCTACTTAGAGATGCAATTTCAATGCCTCCAAAGAAAGTCAGGAAGGGGTCATGCCAGCGTATTAGGATGGAAACTGACGTCACTAAATTACCAATTCCAAAGACCTGGCCTATGGATGGTGGGCGTTTTATCACATTACCACTCGTAGTTACTAAAGACCCCAATTCTGGCGAACACAATCTTGGAATGTACAGAAGTCAGATATTTGGGCCAAAAGAGGTGGGCCTACACTGGCAAATACACAAACATGGAGCAGACCATGCCGCTGCTTGGCCTGAAGGTAAAATGCCAGTTGCGATTTGTATCGGAGGACCTCCTGAGTTAATCTTCTCTGCTATCGCACCCCTACCTGATAATTTAGAAGAATACATGTTTGCGGGATTCCTAGCTAAACGTCGCTTGAGAATTACAAAGGCACTAACTCAGGATTTACTAGTTCCCGCAGATGCAGACATAGTAATCGAAGGATGGGTTGATGCAACTCAAACGAGAACTGAAGGGCCCTTTGGAGATCACTTTGGATTCTATTCACTAACCGGACAATACCCTGTATTGAATGTCACAGCCATAACTAGAAGGAAAAACGCTGTCCTTCCCGCCACCATTGTGGGTCAACCGCCTATGGAAGATGGATATCTTGGTGAAGCAATCGGTAAGCAATTCAGACCGATTCTGTCATTCCAACACCGAGATGTTCTTGATCTTCATTTACCACTAGAAACTGGATTCCACAATTTAGCTATTGTAAAGAGCAAACAGAGGTATCCAAGACAAGCGCGTAAAACATGCTTGGGATTATTGGGTGCCGGCCAAATGATGTTTTTGAAAATACTAATCGCTACTGACGATAACCCAAGTGACCTTGAGGCGTTATTGGATGCCCTTAATGATAGAGTAGACCCGGAAACAGACCTGACAATAATCGAAGGCATGGTTGGAGATTCATTAGAGCCGGCATCGACATTTGAGAATGTTCATTCGAAATTGATTATCGATGCAACGAAATTAGTTCCTGCAGACCCAAGAAGTGGCAATCCTCTCGAAGGGTCTCCTATTGAAGACTGCCCTCCATGGAGAAGAGGGGAAGAAGTGCCACCAGGAATTAGCGATGATTTACTCGGAAAAATATCTAATTTAGAAGATGTCGAAGATTGTCTTTTATTGAGAAATTCGATGCTTGTAGTAACCCTGGATATAGAAGGAACACCGGAACCTAGGACTGGAGCACAATGGCCAGATGAAGAGAGTGCTGCCGCTAAAATTACTAAAATAAACCAATTGCGTAATTCAATTTGGCAATTGGACTCCGAAAAACAACTTCGATGGCTATTTTTCACAAATAATGACCTTAATTTACATGGCGATGGAGCAAACCGAAGATTGCTGTGGCAACTAACTTCTAGGTTTGCAGTTGAAAGGGATTTCTTGGTAGAACAAGGCAGGATATTCTGGGATGCAACAACGCCAATTCCTTCCAATGATGGCCCGTCTGTCGTGAGGCGTTGGCCAGCGATTACCATGCACGATCCTGAAACATTAGAGAAGATTGAAAGATTTGACCTACCACCTTGGCCTGATAATTTGGTGATGTGATATGGATTTCAAGCAAATCGCCTCATTTGTAAAAATTGAACATACTCTCTTCAGTTTACCTTTCGTAT
>CEQX01071528.1_pt1 | contig 11236 bp, 6 predicted proteins | sample 356261 | NCBI WGS metagenome assembly CEQX01 (sample SAMEA2621076, study PRJEB7988) | marine metagenome | isolation source: saline water (ENVO:00002010), including | reverse complement strand
CCAGGGCCAGTCGATGACTGGAATAAGCAGAAGGGCCAGAAATCTACCAGAAAATCCCCTTCTCCTTCCGATCAACCCCGCGAAGTTGATACAGACGAGACAGGTGGATTTGGTAGGGATTTTGATCCAGCAGATTGGGCATGATGTCTCCGCCCTGTATCATACTAGCAGTGACCGCAACCCGAGTAGGTTAAGTATGAAATATTTCTAATAGAGCCGTAACCAGTTGCTAGGTGATCAGGAATGGACAGATTGAGGAAGAGAAATAGTGTTGCAATGGTCCTTTTGATGGTAATGAGTTTGTTCGCTGGACTCGGAGCTCCGATTGCCTCGGCTAGTGAGGTTGTGATGACGGATGCAATAGAGGTAACGCCTGATGGTGCCTTTAGCGATAGAATGGTTTCGATCGATGCTGACTCACAAGGAAATGTCCACTTTATCTGGAGTAGAAATACACAACATCTCTACTACAAGATGCTAGACGCCAGAGGAGAGGTCCTCATTGATGACACAAAAATATCCAACGCTGGAGCACATAGGGCATGGCATCCAGATGTTAGAGTCGACCATGATGATATGGTACACGTGACTTGGACTGATAAAGCCGGTCAATGGACGATAATGTATACCTTACTCGACCCATCCTTGGATGATCAAAATGGAGATGAGACAACAGATTCTGCAATTACTATTGTTAATGATTTCGAGGTATCTTCACACCCCCAGAATAGGGACTGGCCCGCCATTGATATCGACTCCGACAATGACCCACACATAGTCTGGCAGGATTCTTATGAGCCTCTTGATAAGTTCTATCAACAACCCCAGATCTATTATGCAATGCTAGATGCAGACGTGGTATCTAGAACAGTAGAATTCGCAGTCGGAGAGACTCTACTAACTCCAATAATAGGACACAAGGGCCATCCAGATATCGCAATCGATTTGGATGATTTTGTGCAGGTTGTATGGGATGATACAAGAGGAGGAAAGGTCGAGATGGTTATTCCCATTGACACATCTGGTTCTATGCTAGCGGAATGGGCAGACATGTGTGTCGTGTTCTACGGAGGAAACTTCGTTAGTGGCTCATATTTCCAAGGTCTGAAGCCCTTACTAGTCAGAGCTAATATGACAGTTTACGAGACTCTGTACGGGATAGGAGGCCATACCAGTGTTTCAGCTGCTACATCTGGCAATTGTGCCACGGCATTTGCAACTGGAGGAAGCGGGTCTCAGGGGCCAAGAAATACTGCCTTAGGACTAGTCCCAGGTGATGATAGCGGAGGTATCAGGAAGCTCAACGGTGTGATAATGAATGGTGGCGCTCTAACCATTAATTACGATGGAGGGGGGGTTGGTTCGGAATCATGGGGTCCTTCAAGCACATGGGCCTGCTTGTCGTGGAAAGATGCTCAAGGTAACGTACCTGGCAATCCTCCTACGCAACTCGATCACAAGTGGAACCCCAATGCCACGAAAATTGTCATCCCAGTCTCGGACGAACCACCATATGATGGCACAAGCTGGGACTCACAGGATACCAACACAATATTGGAGGCACACGATGCATGTGTAAATGCCGGCGTAATACCAACCCCTCTATGGGCTCAAAGTAACGAGGATGTTGGCTCCTCAATGAAAGATTTGGCTCAGTGTCCCAACGGCATTGTAAGCTCATCATCATCTAGAAACTGCCCGGGTACATCAGTAAGGCTCACCAATGCAGGCGGGCAGATGTACAGTTTTCCAACTGGAGCCTCAAGCGCGGCAGAACTACAGCTCATGGTAGAAGCATTGGTCTACCTAGCGACCAATAATTCAAGAGAGATTTTCATGACAGTTTTAGATCCAAAATCCCTCCTAGATAGTCCGCATCCAGGCTGGCAGAAGGGAGATCCAGGGACAGTTGTGGACACTCAAGCGGATACCTACACAGAAGATTTGGGCCCTTCCTTAGACTCTCTCGGATATGGGCACTTAGTGGTAGTAAACGACACAAGAATAACGCTGAATGACGCTTTCAGCCTACACCCCTCAATCGCAGTCGATACTTCTGGAAATACTCATGTTGCATGGATGGATGGTAGAGCATATGGATTCGAAATCGATGTTAATTACGAGGTATATTACACCAGACTAAAACTCCAAGGCGTAGCGGACTGGGATGGAGTTGAGGAAGGTCTCCCCTCATTTGGTATCAAGCAAATCACCGACTCCGCAATATCCACTGTCGAGGGCCTCGGCGGAATCGACTCAAACCGTCCATACGGAGCTAATTCTCACATGCCCTCAATTTTGACTGACGACTTCGACAATGTCCACCTATCTTGGCTCGATAATAGTAATGAGAGTCAGATGGAGACTGTAATGTACGCCAGACTCAATCATACACACAACTCACATCCTGACGGATTCCCCCTGAACTCTCTGGCAACATCCGTCCTCGATGAGTGGGAAGTGATTCCTGTTACCTCATGGTCGTCCAATAAGCTAGGTCCAAACTCTCCTGCCTCACCGGATCTCGGTCAGGCACCAGCATTCGCCAACGACTTAGGTAGTGGGGCCCATATTTCCTGGTCAGATGATCACAAGTGTTCCGATGAGAACAATGGTGGCAAATTTACAATATGCTACGTTCATGTTCTCACCGGGCTAGTGGACATTGGTCTTGCTGAAACAGAAACATATTATCACACCATCCAACCTAGTGGCCAAACCACATTCAATTTGACTATATCCAACCCGACACCAGGTCCTCCTGACTTAGTCTCTGATACTTTCTTCGTCTCAATGGAAGGGGTACCGAATAACTGGAGCTCAACTCTATTCTTCGCAACAAATCATACTCCGATATTCCCATCCACCCCTATTTTCTTGGAGGGAGGAGAAATTGAGCCTATCTACATGAGAATCCGATCGCCAACGATCTATCAAGCAGACGAGGACGAGTTAGCAACCATTGTTCTGACAGCCCTGTCTGAGAAGGACCCAGCAATCAGAGATGAGCAAATAACACTCGTCCTAATGGACGTTGTCCATGGTATTCAATTAGATACAAGTCACTACCAGGCTGATGTTGAACAAGGTCAAAATGCCGTTTTCTCGATATCTATAACTAACACGGGAAATGTATACGATACATTTGCGTTTTACGATCCCACAACGCTCGAGGGACAGACCGAATGGGCCCTTCCCTTCGGCTGGGGCATTTCTTTCCCAACGTCACTCTCTCTGGATCCAAGTCAGTCAGTAACTAGAAATCTTCAGGTAAGCGTTCCGACATCTCAAGAGCCGGGAACCTTTGTGATTTATCTTAAGGGGTGGTCTACTGGAGAACCCGTTCTATCAGTAGATAGAGGAACTTTCGATATTCTGGAACTCTGGGTCAATGTATCAGTTAGGACCACTGGAAATATCGTTTTCCAGCTTGGAGAAACAACACAACATGTTCTTCCAGGGGAATGCTCTTCATTCGATGTTGATGTCACCAAGCATTTCACCCCCGGGCACCTCATTTTCAGTACTCCAGGAGGACCGGATGAGAGGCCTTCCGAGATTTCTGAAAACACATGGAGATACGATAACTGGGTAGTAGATCTAGACTTCAGTAATGCTCCGGGAGGAAACGGTATTCCCGACAATGCGCCTAGATATTGGTCTCAGATAGGTATCCCCCAGACCGTCACGGCTCTGATGTGTGCTCCTTACAATGCTACTGCCGGACTAGGCACTTCCGTATCTTTCCGTGCATATCTTGAGGGAGCTCCCCAGGTTAGTGACAACGTCGTCTTATTGACAAACGTGATTCAGGTCTACGATCTAGAGGCTTCTGTACCAGATACAATTCTTTCACTACATCCCGGGCAGCAATACGAGATGCCCACTACCATAGATAACATCGGTAACGGACCTGATAGATACGATATGGCAATTCAATCAATCACCGACTCAGAAGGATACACACACGTCTGGGACATCGATATACCTAGAGTCCTATTTGACGAATTAGATAGGGATGAATCGCAAGAAATACCGATTACTATTAGCGTACCAGAGAAGACCCTAGCGGGCCAATACACCATTGTCTTAGAAGTGATGAGTGAGGAAGAATATGATGGAACTAGGATTAGAGATCTAATCACACTGCAGGTGGAGATAATAGAATTCCATGACATGAGAATTGTGCTGGACCCGCTGGTTGAGAGTAAAATAAAGACAACTGCTCCCGGAAGAACCGTCAGATTCGTTATGAATGTCACTAACTTTGGTAACGTTCCCGACATACCGACCCTCCACAATCACACCATCGACGCAGCAGGAGAGTGGGATCTCCAGCCTGGAATGAATCAACTGGATAAGTGGCAAATCAGATTCGCCTTGCTGGAAGGGTTTGACTCTGAGTTCCCGATAGAGAAGAACTGTATCGAGCTCACAATGAACGATCCGATACCGGCCGACGAATGCTATGTATCCGCCACTACCAATTCACTTACTCTACCCGAGATGCAAGCATATACGACTCTGAATATTGTAGCAATAATAGACATTCATCCAGAGGCCACACTGGCGGATAGAGAGATTGGAATCAAGGTCATGTCAGATTTTGGCTCCAGTGAGGCAGACGGGGATTATGATGAAACGCCCAGTTGGGAAGACTCCTGTACATTGGACTTGAATGGTGACGGGTTACCCGACAACTATTCTCCCAACTGTGATACTAATGAGCAAATAGTCGAACTCAGACTCAGGGCCCCTGACTTGGAGATATACTCCGTGTCGGTCGATGAGAAGAGAGGATCTGTTGGCGACATGTTATCTGTCAACGTTCAAGTAAGAAATATTGGAAACGCACATGCAACTGATGTCAATATCGTTCTCTGCTCCGGACAGAGTGAGTCGGATATCAAGAAGAATGGTTGCAAAGAGGAGAATATCGCATACAGGCAGACAATTGAAGCAATAATGCCATCCGAAGACCCCGATCCACCAATTATTACATTGCTGTATATGGTAGAGGCAGGAAGTCATGATATTGTGGTGGTACTCGATCCAGACAACTCAGTAGTTGAAACTGACGAGGATAATAACGTACTAGCAGTGAATGGAAAGATGGGTTCGGATCTCGGAATTTTAGACGTTGGTGTGGAGGCAATAGTACAATATTCGGTTCCAGCTATCATTCTGGGAGCGACGTTTGCTCTCTTCGGAGTGGTCGGGGTAGTTATGTATGGTAGAAGAATGGAAGCCCTTCAGAGGTACCAGGAAAAGAGTAGCCTTCTAGCTAATCTTTCAGATGAGGATATCACTTTCTGATTATTTGACCATCCACCAAGGAAGAGGCGTGGTATTTCCCGCGGCTACGAACTTTCCTTGATTCACAGCAAGGTCCCTGAGAAGACGTTCTCGAAGAGTGGTCATCATCTCCTCAGCATCATTCGATCGCATCCTCATACTTCGAGCGAAGACATCCAAGTCTAATGGTCTTCTAGGCTGAGTCATCAACGCATGGGCCAACTGGCGCTCCTCATAACTACCTAAACCTTCACTCAGGCTTGGGGATACTTTACTCATCACGTGCTGATGAAGCGCAATCACTGCATCACGCTTCTCATCAATCCTCTCAAGGCACTCATCTAGCTCCGAAAGAACCTGCATACCCTCAACTAGCGGGATGCTCCTTCTGGTTCCCAGCTGTGATACGAGGCCATCTAACTCTCTAGGCAGCCTTGAAGAAAGCCTGAGGGGCCCTCCCCTTGGCATCTTTCTATGCTCTGCTCTGAACAGATCAGGACCAAGATCCAATCTCAACGAGAACGACTGATTGACCGTGTAGACATTCCTAGGTGGTCCCCCCTTCTCAGAGGGGATTTTCTCCGAGTCTACAAATCCTGCTTCTTCAAGGACCTTTAGATGCTTCATCACAGCCTGCTGACTGACATCAAGCATCTCTGACAGTTGAAGGGGGTAATGTGGCTCCTTAACTAGGAATTTCAGTATATCTCTTCTGGTGGAATTTTCCAGTATGCTCATTGCATGCTCAAAATCCACCATTTCTAACCAACTCGTAGTTGTCTAATCAGCCATCTTCTAAAAACCCAACTTGAGCATACAATAATATCTGCCCAGTAGATGTGGTAACATGGGCACCACCAAGACGGTCATTAAGACAATAATCGTGATTGTAGGAATTCTATTGATTTTAGCATCATTTGGTGCATCGGTCGTGGCCAATGAGGTTGATAGGAGAGTATCAGAGGACTGTGAGGATACGGTAGGCTCAATCGGAGAGATCATTGGAGCCGACGAAGAGCAATGTCAGGATGCCAGAGATTTGAGGGACAACCTAAGGTCGGCAATTCTGCCATTAATCGTCATTGGCTCTGTTCTAGTCGTAATTCCTATAATTTCAACTTTCAGGAAAAAGAGTGAGCGCTGAGAACGTTTAGGAAATCATCCATTGTCCCAGTTTTCCCAGCCCCCCCTTTCTTCTTGGTCCTCTAATTCTGGATAATCCTCAAAATCTGGTCCTTCTTCTACATCAGTGAAGGGCCCCGGTACCAATTCCTCCTCATTTTCCAAATATTGTTCTCTGTGTAACGATTTGTAAATTTCGTCAGTGGTCATCATTGGGGTCTGTATGTTTACTTGAACTGGAGACCTTTTTCTTCTCCATCCAATTAGAGCAAGGGCCAGCCCGACAACTCCGAACGGCCCCCCGATACAGCATCCTGCAACCATCACTAGGATGGACACCGGGCTGTCTTCAAGCATCTTAGTTTGAGACTTGATATCGTCCACTAACCACAAGTCCCCCTCTTCAGCATCGTTGTACAGTGTGTATGTGCCACTGCTCTCTGGCACAAATACCCTTACTGTCCTAAAATTAGGGGAATCTGCATCTATCTGCCTATCAACATGCAAGAAACCGGGCTCAATCCATTCACAATCCTCTGAATCGATAATCAGGCGGACATCAGGCTCAGGAGAGCCTTCCTCTACTATCCGCATCACGAGATACTCCCTCTGACCCATAATGGAAGTAGCTGAGAGGCTCACGCTGACGCTCTCTCCGGGTCCAACGACAGCCTCGTTAAATTGAGCAGGATCAAGATACTTCTCACTCTGCTCAGATGCCGAGCTCCATGCTATGGTGGCCATCAAGAGAAGGAAAAAAGAAATTGCTAAGATGGTCTTGGCCCATCCCATGACATCTCGGCCCATGGTGTAGCCACGGGCTATACGCTTTCAGTATTAGTCATCAGTATCCAAGTCCGATTCCATCTAGTTTCTCAGGTAGATAGGTATCGGTAACGAAGTCAAGACCATACTTGGCCAGGGACTGCTGCTCTGCCTTTTTTCCTAATTCCTGCATGAGTTTGATCTGCTCCTGCCACCAGCCAGTGTTGAACCTAGGATCACTTAGCTCAGCCTCTAGAGCATTGATGTCCTGTTTTGATAGATCGTCACTTGGAAGATCGTATGCTAATATGTCGTCGGCTGTTATCCCTAGGTATGTTGCCTCTTTAGTCGCCAGATATTCAGAAATATGAGCGGTCTTTATAGCTCCGTAAGCAATACTGGCAAAAATTCTGAAGGACCATGGGTCACAATCAGTGAACACTACTATCGGCTTCTTCCACTCGTCACTGATCCTTCTCATTATCCTCCTTGTAGATCTAGCCGGCTGTCCCTTTAGATGAATTAATGCACATCTTGATTCTTCGTCGAATCCATTCTCTATCAACCTGTCAAACATACCACCAGTTTCTATGGCCATAACGAAGTCAATATCCTCGTCAACGAGCCTCAACTTCTCCTCTTCAACGTTATAGGGAACCCCATATCCGGAATCGCCCACATCGTCTCTGCAGTTTATTGTCATCCACTCACCCCTCCTGTTCCTCTCTTCAACAGTGATGTTGCCGATGATTCTAGCCCCGTCTTCCTCAGGTCTTAGCTTGAAATCCTCTCTCAGACATTTCGTTACTATCTCTAGGTCCTCAGCTAGATTATTACTTTCATTTTGTGAGCCAAATTTACCATTACCCCAGCCTTCGGAGATATAGTACATCTCTCTCAACGTAGAGGACTTTCCAGAGTCAATCATTTCCTCAATGAATTCTGTGATGTGAAGAGTCCTCAATAGCTGTCTGGCAGACCCCAGTTTAGTCGCATCTCTGACAGTCTTACTTTTTCCATACTTGAAGACCCCAAGTCTGTTGTCAAAGGAGATATTGCTCTTTGATCGGACGGGAAGGGTCATCCTAGGGGGGTCGCCCCGTCGCATTCTATTATGCATCTCAGCCGCTACTTGATGTAACGAGTCTACGACTTGTTGCCTGCTCTTTCTGGTTGAGGCGCTCATTGTACATCACTCTCCATTCCGAACCAGTCGGTATCTGCAGATGGGGCGAGCTCCGTAACATCTGAACTTACGGATGCTTGAACACTCAAATCAGAAATACTTTGCTCGGATTCCATATCAGCAGTTTGTGAAGAAACATCTTTACTCCTGAATTCCTCCACTGCGGCCTCCAGTGCCTCAGCCTTACGTTGCTCGTCTAACAGTGCCTCATCCATCTTTGTAGCACCAATAATCTCTCCATTCCCTCTGAAGAAGATATCAGCTTCATTCCAATCTCCCTTAGTTAGCCCCGATATACCAAATTCGAGAACTGTAGAAGTTCCAGGGTCCAAGGTGTCTAATCTCCAAGCCCATAACCCTCGAGCCTCTTTCCTCCCTCCCCTGGGGTTGAACTCCATTGAGGTTTCAGAACTCTCTGGCCACTTGGCTAAGATAGTGTATGCTCTGGCCCTGGCGGTGTAGTTGTGTATTGTTATTGAACACAGGGAAAGGCGTCTTTCTTTATCCCATGTCAGAACCTCTTCAAGGAATACAGCATTCATAATTTGAGTGATTACCGGGGCCAAATCTGGCTCCTCCCTACCCAGTAGCTCAGAGGACTTCTTGGAAATTTCAGGAAGAATAATATTCACGAGCTCAAACTTTTCCTTGGCTTTCTTTCGTTGGGAGCTCTTCTTCAGATGATTTTTGAGCCCCCTTCCAACTTCCAGCATCGCCTTTCTAATTTCATCAAAAACCTCCTCATTGTGTGAGACCGCCTCTTTTGCTTCACTGGTGAATTGGACATTAGTAGAAGCCAGATGAATTAATACTGCCGCAGGTCCCTTTGGTATTCCGCTTCCTCCTGGCTGTTCCAAACCGTAACTCTTCCAGTTCACGGCTTCAAGGGCCCTAGTCAGCAAGCACCCCCCTTGCTGATACATCAGGGGGACCCTATTAGCGAATCTCAGAATCTCTATTGGCCCATCGGAGGTCAGATCTCCCCCAAAGACCAATCCAACCTCGATTTGGAAAGGATTCCCCTGACTAACAGAGGGATTTCTTGTAACTGTGGACGCAAACCGAGAATCTATGGCCTTAGAGAGCCCTTTCTTGATCAGTAGATCCTCAATTGGGGATAGGCAATCCATGGGTGGTTTCAGAAGCTTAACAGTCTGAAACGCCGCAACCATCTTCTTCGCTTCCTCTGCTTTTATCCTCTTTGGGGTTCTGCCTTCCTCCACCTCTGCTATAGCTAAAATTTCCTTAGCCGCCCTAGGACTGACTCCCGAGAAATTATGCTTTAGGAATGAAGTCATCCTCCTGTCATTGGCTTCTCTGAGCATTCTTTGCAATGTGCCGAGTTGTATCCCATGCGGGTGCGGCTTGATTTCCTCGACTACCCGGGGTAGTTTATTGCTGGTCCTAATCCAGTTACCCTCTTCAACAACAGAGCCCTCTTTGTCATACACAATAAGTGATATCGAAGCATGAGGATTGACAATAGATGTCATTCTAAGATATTGATAGACAGACTTCCTCCCTCTCTGATACTTCGCCTTCATTTGTGTCCTTATCCTGAGCCCATGGGATATCTCATTTCCAGTTTTATCGTCTATCCATATGTCTCTCCTCTCCCCGGATTTGATCGCCTTATTCTTCTTGGTGTCCACACCAAGGTCAACATATACCGCCGAAGAGTCACTTTTAATCTTCGAAACTACATGAGTTTTGGAGCCTGTAGTCAACTGACTATACATCACGACCCCAGTTATTCCTATTCCTTGTTGGCCTCTTGTCTGTCTGATGGCATGAAACCTAGAACCGAGGAGGAATTTACCAAACACATTCTCTATTGCATCTCTTGGTATACCTGGGCCGTTATCTTGTGTGGTTAATTCCAGCTCATCTCCTTTCGTCCGCCTTATCTCTACTCTGATATCGGGTAGGATACGAGCCTCCTCACATGCATCCAGAGAATTATCAACAGATTCCTTCACTGCAGTAATTACCGCCCTCGGAAGGGTATCGAAGCCAAGGAAATGTTTGTTCTTCTCAAAGAACTCACTCACTGATATCTGCTTTTGTTTACTAGAAATTTCCTCTGCCTCATTCATGCGAATCCCCCCCTCAGGTCCTCCCAATTCCCTGATGGAACGGGGCCTGCTTGTGGTTGCACAGCCCCGCACACTGATACCTATTGAATGATACTGACTTCGAAATCCTGAAAACCCCTTTTTCCACCATCAAAACATTCTCCAGATTGATGATGAATTACACCACCTTATATGCGTTGAAAGATATTTGATACAGTCTTTCATTAACTAAACTTGAATCCGGGGGATTATGAATAACAGAGTTGTAACTATGACAGTGTTAGTAATCGCCAGTATTTTGGCATCACCAGTTGTTGTCGCAGACGATACTCAGGACATACCAACGAACGCACAGAACACAGGAGTGCACGACTCTCTCGTGGCAGCGCTCTCGCATGCGGGGCTCGTTTCCGCCCTGCAGGCAGACGGCCCATTCACGGTCTTCGCACCAACCGACGATGCATTTGCCGCCGCAGGAATCGATCTCTCCACATTCGACACCGACGAGGAGAATGCGACCCTCACTGACATTCTGCTATACCATGTAATAAGTGGCGCGGTTGCATCTTCAGACGTCACTGACGGATTGTCTGTGGAATCACTCAATGGTGACGATGTCTCATTCACAGTATCCGGGGGGTCAGTCATGGTAAATGACGCAACAGTCACATCAGCAGATGTAATGGCTTCGAACGGAATTATCCACGTAATCGACAAGGTAATGATGCCTCCAGCTGACTTAGGAGACATACCAACAGTAGCCCAGGGAACTGGAATCCACACATCCTTGGTT
>CEQX01028263.1_pt1 | contig 11239 bp, 8 predicted proteins | sample 356261 | NCBI WGS metagenome assembly CEQX01 (sample SAMEA2621076, study PRJEB7988) | marine metagenome | isolation source: saline water (ENVO:00002010), including | reverse complement strand
TTTTTAATAATATAAAAATCTGTTTAATTATTTACTTTTAACCTCATTAAATTTATATGAAAACCGAATTATTTTTAAATAGACACATAGGTCCAAGGAAAAAAGAAATTGAATTAATGCTAAATAAAATTGGTGTTGATTCTCTTGAGACTCTAATTAAAGAAACAATTCCGGAAGATATTAGATTAACTAAGAACATCAAACTTGATGCAGAGATGAGTGAATCTGAATATTTGATGCATCTCAAAAAGGTATCTTCTAAAAATAAAGTTTATAAAACCTACATTGGTCTTGGTTACAATAGATCATACTTGCCTGCAGTAATACAAAGAAATATTTTAGAAAATCCCGGTTGGTATACAGCTTACACTCCTTATCAAGCTGAAATTGCTCAAGGCAGACTAGAAGCACTCCTAAATTTTCAGACCATGGTTTCTGATCTAACCGGAATGGAACTGGCTAACGCTTCATTATTAGATGAAGGCACTGCTGCTGCTGAAGCGATGTCCTTACTATTTTCAGTAAGAAATAGAGAACAAAAGAAAACTAATGCAGTTAAATTCTTTGTTTCAGAAGATATTTTCCCGCAAACACTCTCTCTTTTAAAGTCCAGATCAAAACCTTTAGGTGTTGAACTTATAATTGACAAGATAGATAACATAAGTTTAGATAATTCTTTTTTTGGAGCAATTGTTCAATATCCATCATCAAGTGGGGTTATAATTGATATTGAACCGTTTATAGATAAATGTAAAAGTTTTGAAATTAAAGTGGCTGTCACAGCTGATATATTAAGTTTGGCATTATTAAAAGATCCTGGTTCTATGGGTGCAGATGTGGTGGTTGGAAGTACTCAAAGGTTTGGGATTCCATTAGGCTATGGAGGGCCACATGCTGCATATTTTGCAACAAAAAAAGAATTTAAAAGAAACATCCCTGGCAGAATTATTGGTGTCACAGTTGATGCTGATGGACAAAGGGCTTTAAGAATGGCTCTCCAAACTAGAGAACAACATATTAAAAGAGATCGAGCAACGTCTAATATATGTACAGCTCAAGTTTTATTGGCTGTCATGGCTGGAATGTATGCTGTATATCATGGGTCTAGAGGACTTAAAGAAATCGCAAATAAAGTACATAGTCACGCTTCAACTCTTTCAGAATTACTATCAAATATTGGATTTAAAAATTTAAACAATAGTTTTTTTGATACGATAAGGGTTAGAGCAGAAAAGCAAAATATTATCAAAATTGCTGAAGAAAAGGAGATTAATTTTTATTACCCCGATGAAAATACTGTTTCTATTTCGATTAATGAAACAACTAATCTAAAGGATTTAAATGATATAATTCAAGTATTTGAATTATATAATAAATCCAATTCACAAAATATTATTTCATTGACAGAATCAAGAAATATACCTGAAAAATACATCAGAGAATCTTTGTTTATGAAGGATGATGTTTTTCAAAAGTATCATTCTGAGACAAAACTAATGAGATATATTAAATCCCTTGAAAATAAAGATCTCGCATTGAATAGGTCAATGATTTCTTTAGGCTCATGTACAATGAAATTAAATGCTGCATCCCAAATGCTACCGCTAAGCTGGAATAGATGGGGTAATATACATCCATTTGCACCTATTAACCAAGCTGATGGATATACTTATGTTCTAAAAAAATTAGAAAGACAGCTGGCTGAAATAACCGGCTTTGATTCTGTTTCTCTTCAGCCAAACTCAGGAGCCCAAGGAGAATTCGCTGGTTTAATGGTAATTAGAGCATATCACGAAAATAATAATGATAATCATAGAAATATATGCTTAATTCCATCATCCGCTCACGGAACTAATCCGGCAAGTGCTGTAATGGCTGGCATGAAGGTGATAGTCATTAAATCCTCAGAAAATGGAAATATTGATATTGAAGATTTAACCAACAAAGCAATAGAGTACAAAGATAATTTAGCTGCTTTAATGATTACCTATCCCTCTACTCATGGTGTTTTTGAGTCAGATATAAAAAAAATAACTGGAACTATTCATGAAAATGGTGGTTTAGTTTATATGGATGGAGCAAATATGAATGCTCAGGTTGGATTAACCAGTCCAATGGCAATAGGTGCTGATGTATGTCATTTAAATCTTCACAAAACATTTGCAATACCTCACGGTGGTGGTGGACCAGGAGTTGGACCCATATGTGTGGCTAAACATTTAACTCCATTTTTACCAGGTAATCCAGTAATTAATGTTGGAGGTGACAAAGCAATTGATTCGATTTCAGCAGCACCTTACGGTTCTGCAATGGCATGTTTAATTTCTTACGGATATATATCAATGCTTGGATCAATTGGACTCAAAAAATCTACTGAAATAGCAATTTTAAATGCAAATTATATCAAAGAAAGATTAATTGACAAATATCCTATTCTTTATACTGGTGATAATGGAAGATCTGCGCATGAGATGATTATTGATTGTCGTGAATTTAAAGCCAATGGAATTGAAGTTAGTGACATCGCAAAAAGACTGATGGATTATGGATTTCACGCACCAACTGTTTCTTTTCCAGTTGCAGGAACGATGATGATTGAGCCTACCGAAAGTGAAGATCTAGATGAATTAGATAGGTTTTGTGATGCAATGATTTCAATAAGAAATGAGATAGATAATTGTAGTTTAAAAGAAAGTAATAATTTATTAAAAAATGCTCCACACACATTAAAAATGATTGCAAATAACGAATGGAATTTTCCATACACTAGAGAAAATGCTGCTTTTCCTCTAGAATTTACAAGGGAAAATAAATTTTGGCCAAGTGTTAGAAGAGTTGATGATGCATACGGAGATAGAAATTTAATTTGTAGCTGTGGACCTATTGAATTATATACTGATTAATTTTCTTTAAATTGGATTAATTTAATAAGTTTACGTTACCTAAAACATTATTCATAAAATGAATATAAAAATAACCGGAACTGGATCTTACATTCCTGAAATTATCCAAGACAATTCAAAATTTTTAGAAAGAGAGTTTTACGACAACGAGGGAAACAAAATTGATACGCCAAATCATGAGATTATTCAAAAGTTTCAAAAAATAACAGGGATAAGAGAAAGAAGATATGCAAAAGAAGAGCTTAACAATTCTGACATAGCATATCTTGCTGCAAAAAAAGCAATTGAAAACTCAAATATTGATCCTGAAACAATTGATTATATAATTTTTGCTCATAATTTTGGGAATCCTAGTAATAATACAGAGCAAGTAGATGTCTTCCCAAGTTTATCAGTTAGAGTTAAAAATCTACTAAAAATTAAAAACCCTAAGTGTGTTGCTTATGATATTTTATTTGGTTGCCCAGGTTGGCTTGAGGGAATGATTCAAGCTTACGGTTTTATCAAAGCTGGAATGGCAAAAAAATGTTTAGTAATTGGTGCTGATACTTTATCAAGAGTAGTTGATGTAAATGATAGAGATTCTATGATTTTTGCAGATGGTGCAGGTGCTACAATAATTGAAAAATCTAATGAAAAAGGAGGAGTTTTATCTCATAATACTGCCTCATACACTGATGATGAAGTGTTCTATCTTTTCTATGGTAAATCTTACAATCCTAACTCAGAACAAAAAACAAAATATATAAAAATGAGAGGGCGTAAAGTTTATGAATTTGCTTTAACTAATGTACCTGCTGCAATGAAAGAATGCCTTGATATGGCAGACACAGATATCTCTGAAATAAAAAAAATTTTAATTCATCAAGCAAATGCTAAAATGGATGATGCAATAGTTAAAAGATTATATAAACTTTTCAACCAAGAAGCTCCTGAAAAAGTTATGCCTCTTACTGTAGATCGTTTTGGAAATAGTTCAGTTGCAACTGTTCCAACAATGTTTGATTTAATTGTTAAAAACAAACTTGATGATCATAGTATCAAAAAAGGTGATAAAATAATCTTTGCTAGTGTTGGTGCTGGAATGCATATAAATGCAATGGTGTACCAATACTAATTAATGTATAGTAATAATTTCCCTTACAAAAGATTTCGAATTACCATTGAGTTTGTAAAAAAACATATTCAACAAAATGAACTTATTTTAGATTTAGGAATTGATAATCCTATGTCAAAAATTATGAAGGAAAATGGTTTCAAAGTAATTAATACTAGTGGAGAAGATCTTGACTTTAACCAATCATGTGTTATTCAAACTAACGCTACTGTTGTTACTGCTTTTCAAATATTTGAGCATTTACTAAATCCATTTCAAGTACTAAGAGAAATAAAATCTGAGAAGCTGGTTTGTAGTGTGCCACTAAGACTGTGGTTTTCATCAGCATATAAAAATAATAACGATGAAAGAGATAATCACTTTCATGAATTTGAAGATTGGCAATTTAGACTGTTGCTTAAAAAAACGGGGTGGAGAATAATAGAAGAAAAAAAATTTACTAATCCTGTAAAAAAGTTTGGTTTTAGGCCATTTCTTAGGTTATTTACAAATAGATACTTAATTGTTTATGCCGAAAAAATAAAGTAATGAAAGTTTGTATTATTATTCCCGTTTTTAATGAAGAAGATTTTATAGAAAAATCTATAAAATCGATTATTAATCAAACCGTTAAGCCTGAGAAAGTAATTTATGTTAATGATAGTTCTACTGATAATACAAAACAATTAATTAATAAAATTTCTTGTGATTGTGATTGGATAAAGATAATAGATCATAAATCAAAGAAGGAACATATTCCAGGAAGTAAAGTAGTGAAAGCATTCAACTATGGTCTAAAAAGTTTAAATATTCCATATGATATCATTTGTAAATTTGATGGTGACATTGTATTACCAGAAAATTACATAGAAAAAATCAGAAATATATTTTTAGGTGATTCAGAAATTGGTCTAGCTAGCGGAAACCTTTACATCTTAGCAAAAGAGAAATGGGTATATGAAAAAGTTGCTGCAAAATCTCATGTTAGAGGCCCAATCAAAGCCTATAGACGCAAATGTTTTGAAGAAATTAAAGGGCTCAAATCCTGCATTGGTTGGGATACAGTAGATGTTTTATTAGCCCAGAAGAAAGGCTGGAAGATTTTTACTGATAAAAATTTAATCGTTAAACATTTAAAGCCTACAGGCAAAAAATATTCTTTAAAATCTAAGTTATATCAAGGGGAAGCACTTTACACCATGCGATTTGGAATTGTATTGAGTATTTTATCAATTATTAAGTCTTCGTTTAATACAAAAGATCCTTTAAAGATTTTGTTTGCTTCATGTGGGTTTTTAATTTCATTTTTAAAACAAAAACCTTTTATAGTTGATAAGGAAGAAGGTAAATATATAAGGAATTTTAGATGGAACGTTATTTATTCTAAATATTTAAAATTTTAGATTATCAAAATCAATATTTCCTCCACACATAATAAGTCCAATATTTTTATTTTTAAATCTTGATTTGTTTTTAATTAAAGCTGCAAGTACGACTGAGCTAGAAGGTTCAACTACAATTTTGAGTTTGTTTATTATAATATTTAACGAATCTAAAATCTCTTGTTCAGAAACCAATAAAATTTCTTGTACATACTTTTGAATTATCGGAAAGTTAATTGACCCAAGATTAGTTCTTAACCCATCAGCTACAGTATTTGTTGTTTTGTTAGTCTCTATCTTTCCTGAAATGAGCGATCTATATGCATCATCTACAGATGAGGGCTCTACTCCAATCACCTTGCAATTATCAGAAAATTTGTCTATTGCAATACTAGTACCTGCAATAAGACCCCCACCCCCAATGGGTGAAAAAACATAATCAAGATTTTGATAATCTTCAATGAACTCCGCTGCACAAGTAGAGTTACCTAATATCACCTCTATATTATTTGATGGATGTATGAAACATAAGTTTTTTTCATTCAAAATTCTATCAGTAGTAACTTCTCTGGCTTTTAAATTAGGTTCGCACTCAATTATATTATTAGTATACAACTGAACTGATGACTTTTTAAATTTTGGAGTGTTTGAAGGCATTACAATGTGGCAAGGAATATTTAATTCTTTAGAAGCTTTAGAAAGTGCATGAGCAAAATTTCCTGACGAATGAGTTATAACTCCTTTATTATTTGATTCGGGAGAAATATTTTTTATTGCATTTATTGCAGCTCTATACTTAAAAGATCCTGTATGCTGAAAATTTTCACATTTAAAAAAAACATTACATCCACATAGTCTATCGATAAAGTCAAATCTAAGTACAGGTGTTTTTACTATATATCTAGCAATGCTATTTCTAACATCAATGATATTTTGTTGGGTGAAAGACATTTTACGAAATTAATTGCTTATGAATATCCTCTGCTGACGAAATTAATTTATCTAAATCACTATTATTATTGCCTGCACAAGTTGCATAAAATGGCTGGCCGCCGCCTTTACCATTAATTAATTCGCCAAGTTTTCTAACTACATCTGAGGCATTTAAATTTTTCTCAGAAACCAAATTTTTTGATATAAAACAAGAGCAGAATACTTTATTGTTTTCTTGAGAAATTACTATTAAAAACAGATTATTAATTTCAGCACCTACTGAAAAACATAAATCTTTAATTTTTGATGGTTTTAATTGAATTAATGATGAGTAAATATTTACTCCAGAATAACTTTTTAAATTTTTAACTATAGTGTTCTTAATTTGAACTACTTTTTCATTAGTTAAAGTATCAATTTCTTTTCTCAGTGATAAATTTTCATTTGATAAAGAGCTAACTGATTCAGGTAAATTTTTTGAATTTTTAAGTAAACTTTTTATTTGGTTATATTCTTCAATTTTTGAATTATAATAATCTTTCACAGAATCATAAGTAATTGCCTCAATTCTTCTAATTCCAGATGCTATAGCTCCTTCATTAATAATTTTAAATTGCCACAATTCCGATGTGTTCTTTACATGAGTTCCTCCACACAATTCATAAGAAGAACCAAATTTTATGGTTCTAACAACATCTCCATATTTTTCACCAAATAATCCAATAGCACCTTTTTCTAATGCTTCCTTCAAAGGTACATTCCTACTTTCTTCTAATTTAAGAGAATTTTCGATTCTTGAGTTAACAAAATTCTCAACCTTTAAAATTTCATCTTGGCTAAGTTTAGAAAAGTGAGATAAATCAAATCTTAAACTCTCCGAACTAACTCTACTACCTTTTTGTTCAACATGATTTCCTAATACTTGTTTTAATGCTTGATGCAATAAATGTGTAGCAGTATGATTGCATTGAATTTTAAATCTATTTTTTTTATCAACAACAGCTCTGAAAATTTGATCTAACTTTTTCGGAAGGTTTTTAACAATATGTACTGTCAAATTACCTTCTTTAACCGTGTCTACAATATGAACTACATCTCCATCATTAGATTCTATAAGGCCAATATCACCTACCTGACCACCAGATTCAGCATAAAATGGAGTAAGATTAAAAACCAACTGAAAAATAATTCCATCTTTTTTTGAGTTAATCTTTCTGTATTTGACAATTTTAATATTTGACTCTAAAGAGTCATAACCAATAAATTCTTGAACAGGATCATCTATTATAACTTTCCAGTCATCAAAAGATACCTCTCCAGCCTTTCTAGACCTATCCTTTTGTTTTTCAAGTTCTTTATTAAAAGATTTAGTATCTAACTTAAAACCTTTTTCCTCAAGAATAAGACTTGTTAAATCAACAGGAAAGCCATATGTATCATATAATTCAAATGCTTTTTTTCCTGAAACTAAATTATTTTTTGATGAAGAAATTATTTCATCTAATAAAACTAAACCTTGATCTAAAGTTCTTAAAAAGGAATTTTCTTCTTCTTTTATAACATTTTCGATTAAAGTTCTTTGACTGTTTAATTCAGGATAAAAACCACCCATTTTTAATAATAAAGAACCAAATAATTTATATAACATGGGTTCTTTAATATTAAGAAATGTAAAACTATATCTGATTGCTCTTCTCAAAATTCTTCTTATTACATAACCAGCAGCAGAATTACTTGGTAATTGTCCATCGGCAATAGAAAATGAAACAGCTCTTAAGTGATCCGAAATAACCCTCATAGCAATATCTACTTTGGCATCATCTCCATAATTTACACCCGTTGTTTGCTGTATTTCTTCAATGATACTTTTGAATATATCTGTGTCATAATTCGATTTGACGTTTTGCAAAACCATACATAGTCTTTCAAGGCCCATACCTGTATCTATATGTTTTTTTGGTAAATCTTCTAATTTACCACTTGCTTTTCTGTTATATTGAATAAAAACGAGATTCCATAATTCAATAACTAAAGGATTATCCTTGTTTATTAGGCTTTGAGCAGAAATTTCATTTTTTTGAGATTGACTTCTTAAGTCAATATGTATTTCACTACAAGGACCACAAGGACCTTGATCACCCATCTCCCAAAAATTATCTGCTTTGTCACAAAGGAGAATTCTGTCTTTATCAACAATTTTACTCCATATGTTAATGGCTTCAGTGTCTTCAGAAACACCATCTTCTTTTGATCCTTTAAAAACAGTTACGTATAAATCATTAGAATCTATACCAAATTCCTTAGTTAGTAATTCCCAAGCCCACATAATTGCATCTTCTTTGAAATAATCTCCAAAACTCCAATTCCCAAGCATTTCAAAAAAAGTATGATGATATGTATCATGACCAACCTCTTCTAAATCATTATGCTTTCCGGAAACACGAAGACATTTTTGTGAATTTGCTACTCTTTTATCCTTAGGATTTTCCTGATTTAAAAAATAATCCTTGAAAGGAGCCATACCTGAATTAATAAACATTAAAGAAGGGTCATTTTTTGATACAATCGGAGATGATTGACCAATTTTATGATTTTTTTTCTCAAAAAATTCCAAAAACCTCTTTCTAACTTCGTTTGAGTTCATTTTAATGCTTATTATCTGTTATTATCCAACAAAAAAAGTATTATTATATTTGCATCTGTGTTTATCAGTTAAACAACATTTACAAAGATATAATTTTAATAATGCCTAAAGTTAAATATTATTACGATTCTGAGTCACTATCGTTTAAAAAAATTAAAGCGAGTAGAAGAACTGTGTTCAAAAATATCCTGATGTACCTAACTGGTTCTGCATTTTTTGGCTTTTTGTTCATATTTATAGGTAGCCAATATTTTCAATCCCCACAAGAAAGATCATTAAATAGAGAATTAGATAATATGAAATTTCAATATTCTCAATTAGATAAAAAAATGGAAAATATTGAAAGTGTGCTTGAAAATATCGAAGAAAGAGACAATTCAATATACCGTATCTATTTTGAAGCATCTCCAATTAGTGAGGATAAAAGGAAAGCTGGAATAGGTGGTGTTAATAGATATAAAAAATTTGATGGATTTGAGTATTCCAATATTATCAAAGAAAGTAACAAAAAAATTGATGTTATTCAGAAACGATTAACAATTCAGTCAAAATCATTAGATGAAATTGCAAAACTTGCAATGGATAAAGAAAAATTTTTAAAGTCAATTCCTGCTATTCAGCCTGTAAACAATGATGATTTGACAAGAATTGCATCAGGTTTTGGATATAGAATTGACCCATTTACTAAAGCTAAAAAACATCATTATGGTATTGATTTTACTGCTCCTCAAGGTACTCCAGTTTATGCTACCGGTGATGGGGTTGTAACTCGTGCTGATAATAGATCTTCAGGATATGGTAATCATATCAGAATAAATCATGGTTTTGGGTACACCAGCTTATATGCCCATCTTTACAAGTTTAATGTTAAAAGATATCAAAAAGTAAAAAGAGGTGATTTAATCGGATATGTTGGTAACACTGGTAGATCAAATGCGCCTCACTTACACTATGAAATTTTTAAAGATAAAGTTAAAATCAACCCGATAAATTTCTATTACGGAAACTTAACTGCAAAAGAATATGATGAATTATTAAAACAGGCTTCTGTAGTTAATCAATCATTAGATTAATGAAACTAAATATTGAAGAAAAAAGATACTACTCAATTGGTGAAGTTGCTTCGAATTTTAACGTTAATCCTTCCCTAATTAGATTCTGGGAACAAGAATTCAAAATACTTAGTCCTAAAAAAAATTCTAGAGGAAATAGAAAATTTACAAAGAAGGATATTGAAAATTTTAATAAAATCTATTTTTTACTTAAAGAAAAAGGTTTTACAATTCAAGGAGCAAAGGATTATATTAAAAATGAGAAATCATCAAATAAGTTAGATATTGTCAACAAACTTAAGCTGATAAAAGATAAGCTTATTGAAATAAGAGATCAACTTTAATTATTTTTTTCTTAAAAAAATTGTAATTGGCACTCCTGTAAAATCAAAATTTTCTCTGATTTTATTTTCTAAAAATCTTTTGTAAGGCTCCTTAACATACTGAGGTAAATTACAAAAAAAAGCAAACTGAGGATAATGAGTTGGTAGTTGAGTTATATATTTAATTTTGACATACTTGCCTTTTATAGCTGGAGGTGGATAGGAAGCAATTATTGGCAATAAAATATCATTTAGTTTTCTGGTTTTGATTTTTTCTGATCTTCCCTTATAAACTTGAACTGCAGTTTCAATTGCTTTGTGAATTCTTTGCTTATTAAGAGTCGAAACAAATACTATATTTACATCTGTAAATGGCTCAATTTCCTTCTTAATTACATCTTCATATAATTTCGTCGAATTTGTATCTTTTTCAATTAAATCCCATTTATTTGCGATTAATACTATTCCTTTTTTATTTCTTTCACATAGCCAAAAAATGCTCTTTACCTGTGCATCAAACCCTCTAGTTACATCAAATAACAAAATACATACATCAGAATTTTCAATTGCTCTTACGCTTCTCATTACAGAGTAAAACTCAAGATTTTCTTTAACCTTAGATTTTTTTCTTATACCGGCAGTATCAATTAGATCAAAATCAAATCCAAATCTGTTGTATCTCGTGTTAATTGAATCTCTGGTTGTACCAGGAATTTCTGTTACTATATTTCTATTTTCTCCAATTAATGCATTAATAAAGGAAGACTTTCCTGCATTAGGTCTTCCAACAACAGCAAATTTTGGCACTTCATCTGCATCCTGTCTATCTTCTTCGAAAAGTTTTACAACATCATCAAGTAATTCTCCTGTTCCAAAACCATTCGAACTAGCAATTGGATATAATTT
>CEQX01059711.1_pt1 | contig 11244 bp, 1 predicted proteins | sample 356261 | NCBI WGS metagenome assembly CEQX01 (sample SAMEA2621076, study PRJEB7988) | marine metagenome | isolation source: saline water (ENVO:00002010), including | reverse complement strand
GGTAAATTTGCAAAGACAAGAAAAGATGAAATTGATATAAGCGATTCAGAGTTTCTTGATGTTTTATCTTCTATGGAAGGTAAAGATCAAAGAGCAGCTATGGCTAAGGAAGAGTGGAAAAACATGTCTAAAGAACAAAGACAAGCCATGAAAGATGAATATGGTGGCTTGTTTAGCGGTAGACAAAGATATATAAAAAACAGAAAGAAAAATATTATTGAAACGCATCCAGATAATGATTTAATAAATAATAAAAATACTGATAACAACGCTTCTCTAGATGCTACTGAAAATAACTTATACGTTACCGGTGAAAACGCTTTTGATCAAGCTGCAAGAACTTTAATACCAGAAGGCTTTAACTATAATGATTTAAAAAGAAAAGATAAAAAAATAGTAAAACAAAAACTAGAAAAATTATCTACAATAAAAGGTAATTTAAATGAATTTTGGGCAAATTACAAAAACAGTGATATTGCTGATATAGATTTTTCAGCATTTAATGATCACCCAGACGCTAAACAATTTATTAGACATTTACTTACTGACAAAGAAGATGGTGGTAAAGGTGATTTTCAAGTTTTATTTTCTGAAAATGGAATTAATCCTGTTATAGCATATACAGACAGAGATGGTAATAAAAGAACATTATCATCTAGCCAGTTATTAGCTGGTAAAGACATGTGGAGATCTAATGGAGAAAACAAATCAGCTTTAAATGATTTAATAAATAGCAATGTAGATCAAATTATTAATGATAGAAAAACATTTAATCAAGATCGTACTCAAGGTGAGGTTGTGGGTGGAGGACAGTTTAATTTAGAAGGTGCTATTAAAGATAAAATAGAAGTAATAAAAAATACAGATCCTAAAAACTTTAACTTTATATTCAACAATATGATGGAGGAAAAGTTTTCTAACTTAAATTCTAGGTTTACAAAATACGACCCTAATGCGGTGTTTATAGTAGGTGAAGAAGGAACTGAATATGAGTCAGATGTTACAATGGAACAAGCTGTTGAAATGTATTTAGAAGAAAGATTAATGAAAGGAGCTGGTAAAGGATATAATGTTAAACAAAAGCCAGTCACTACATCAGGTGGTGGTGGTGGAGCTAGCGAATACTCAAACAATACGCTGTTCGGTGATATAATGGATTTAAGTAAAGCTACGTTTAAAAAGAACAAATGGCAGCCTGGTGATTTACTAACCGATGATGTTTTACCAGCAGCAGGGAAAAGTGTTAAGGATGGTATTGGTAAAAAATTATATGATGCTTGGAACAAAAATTCAAATGTATTTACCAGTGGTGACTTAGATAAAGACGAGTTAGTTAAAATAGTTCAACACGGTATTGCAAATAATGGTAGTTTTAAAAACTGGGACGATTATCCTAAAGCATCTAAAAGAGTTTTTGATGTTTGGCAGTCTGAGTACGGTGGTTCTAAAGGAGCTTCAGTCGCAGACGATTCACCAATAAACGCTAAAAGGGTAGAAGAAATAGTTCAAAGAGGAGGCGGTGAATTAAACGGTAAGATTATAGAAGAAGGAGCTACAGAACTAGATGTAAATGATAATGGCGATAGAATAGTTACTTTTTTCGTTCAACAAGGAACAGAAGGTTTAAACCCGGTTTCGTTTAATATAGACAGCGATGCTGGACTAAAAAGATTATATATAGCTTTAAATAGATCAACTGATAGTAATTTTGAAACAGATAGCGCTGAGTTTAATGCTATGCTAGAGAAGTTTAGAGAACAAAACAAATAAGTAATACATGTACGAATTAAATGGAAATAGAATCGATGCTGCTCAACTTCAACTAGCAGCCGATCAAAATAACATGGACTTAGAAACTTTTATGCGAACTTTCAACGTTGTTGAAGTAGGCGATGAACCTCAACAAGATGAAACGCAAGTTGCACCTATGCAGGGAAATCAAAATGTTAAGCCGTTAGAGCATATAAGTTTTGGAGAATACAACTATGATTATGAACAAGAAGGAGATGCTGAAAAACATTTAGTAAAAAAATTAAGAGAAAAATATAAAGACTTGCCTTTTGATTTTGATGAAGCTGGTATGCTTGTAGATAAATTAAAAGTAACAGCTCATAGTGGAGCAGAACAAACATTTGATTTAAGTTCTTTTTGGAATTATGGAGACAGAGCTGGTAAAAGAGACTCGTCTTATGATGACTTTATAAATTTTATAGAACAAAACAATGATGCAGATGACGACGTTGTTCAAGCATTTAAATCTAGTGGTTTATTACCTATAAACTATCCTATAATTGACACGGGTAAAAGAAAAAAAGCTGTAGTTACAGGAAGAGAAGAGCAAGAAAACATTGAAGTTGAAAAAAGAGTTATGAGGCAAGCAACGCCAAAAGAAATGAACTCTTTAGCTACAGAAACAAGAAGAATTTTAAAAGACATCTACGATAATCCTTCAAAATACGATATACTACCTTCCCACTCGTATGACACAAACAAAATTGATTTATTTATGGGTGATCACCGCGAAAAAGTACAAGACGCGGCGTGGAATATTATATCAAAAAATAAAAATTTAATACAGCTTGATAGCAAAGATGAATTTATAAAAATGCTAAATGGTGAGGTTGCTAGTAGAGGTATGCTACAAACAACACTGCAAAACGCTGCGCAAGAAGAAGAATATTGGAACTATGTTAAAGCTCAAGTAAATCAAAAAGATAAAAATATATTTGAAGACCCTTATTATAAGAATTTTGTAGATAAAGAACTGGGTATAAAAAGAGATAATAAAGGCAATATTATCGATCAAGATGATAATAAAAAACTTACTAAATATAATCAAGTTAAAATATTAAGAAAATCTTACGACGCTATAGATGACTTGCAAAAAAGACTATTAAATCCTAATGAAAATACAGAAGATTTAAGATCTCAAATATTAAAACATGAGGAAATAATTAAAGAAGCTAAAGGTGTTATAGATGGTCTTGGCGGTGAAGGTGATTACGATATTACTAGTTCTTTTTATGAAGACCAAGGTTATACAACCGCTTCAGCTGAAAGAATAGCTTTTGCTGAAAAACACACACAACAAGATCAACAAAGTATAATAGCTAATATAAAAAATCAAGCTGGTAATGCTTCGCTTTCTGATAGAGAGGCAATGGAAATATACTATAATGGCTTGTTTAAAAGATATTTTGACTTACAACAAGAGGCAAAAGATAAAACAATGAAAATTAATTTTACAATTAATCGACCTATAACTAAGTTGATTAATTTGCCCGGTATGGAAGTCACGACTTCAAAAATTGAAGGAGGAGGAACTAGAAGAGGTGGTAATACTAATTACACTTATAACTGGGAAGGTACTTATGCTGATTTGCATAAAAATGGATTATCTAGTAGAGATGCTGATGGTTGGGGTACATTTGATAATGATTATGTGTTAAGTGAAGAGGATAAAACATGGATGGAAACTCATGATGCTGCTCTAGATGATAATTTAGGCGCTAGAAGAGCTATGTTTACAATACATGAATTAGATATTGATCCAGCTACATTAAAAAAACCTAGTGGTATTGGAAGTGTTTTTAACACTAGTTTTAAAGCTTTTGGTACTCATTTCTTTGGTCACACAGAAACTGAAGCAGATGAAAATTTAGCTAGCTTTTCAGACAGAACAACTACAAATAGATTTTTACTTGATGAAATAAGTGAGTTTCAGCAAGACTATAACTATCAGCATAAAGAAAAAATAGAAAAAGGAGAAGTACAACCTCTTACATTTACACAAGAACAAACAGATCAACTAGCTAGAACAACGACTGAAAATGTCACAGAAGGTGTAGGTCATTTTGTGCCTATGTTAGTTGAGCTTGCAGCGGTTACAGCTATTACAAGAGGTACTGGAGTTCCTAGAGTGTTACAAACCATGATTGCAAGAGGTGGTAAATACAAAAAAATGCTAGGACATCTTGGTTTAGCTGCTATTGAAGAAGCTAAAATGCAAACTGTAGGTTTTAAACCAACATCTGGTGCTGCTTTTTATACAGGTGGTGTTTTAATGTCTCCTTACTTTAACATAACAGGTAGATTAGCTTGGTTAAATCCACTTTACAACAAAACAATTAAAGCTGGTCCTATTGGTGCTGCTTCTATGGAATTAGCAACTCTTACTGAAACCGCATATGAAGATTTTATGGATGTTAAAGATTTTTCAGCTGAGTTTAATGATCTATATGGAAATATGGACGAAACTACTCAAAGATTTATAACTAATTCATTTGTGTTTGGTTTAGTAGGTGCTCACAATATTAAAGCATTTAGAATGAGACCTGGTGGTAAAATTGGTTTAGGAACTGATTTAATGACAACTGGAGCTAAATTCAGGGCTATAAAAGAAATTAAACAAGCTCAAGAGGGTTTATTAAAAAAAGCTGGTATTAAAGATTATAAAGATTTAAAAGGTGAAGCTAAAGAAAAATACGACGCATACACTGAAACGATACATCAGTTTGAACGTATGACTATAGTTGAAGAAATGTCAAAAGAACTAGATGTTACAGATCCTAATTTTGAAGCTAATTTTGAAAAAAGATATACTAGACCATTTGAAAAAATTATACAAGAAGCTGTTGGTAAAGATGCTAATGGTAATTATTTATATAAAGGATATGATGTAAGGTTTGTTGAAGGAAAAAATAAAAACTTTCATGGAGGTAAAAACATGTCTCCAGCTCAGTTTATAGAAGGCGGTGGTAAACAAGGTAAAGATTTAATTATATTTAATAAAGAGGTATATAATAAAGACGGTTACAAAGGTAAAGAAATACACGAGTTTATTGGGCATGCTGCTTTTAGAGCTATTGAATCTGCAAACCCAGGTATGACGCTACAGTTTAAAAAGAACATGGCTAATATATTTCATAAGTATGATAAAGAAATAGGTAAATCTTTAACTAAAAATTTAGATAATGCTCCTGAGTCTTTAAAAAAGATAATTGAAATACTTGAATCTGGTAGAGGACGTGAAATAAAAAACGAAGAGTATTTAGCTTATATGTTAGAAGCTTTTTCAAATCCAAACCTATATTACGAACTCTACGCTACTAGTGCTGTTAAAGAAATAAAATCTAATATCACTAGCTTTATGGAAGAAATTATACCTGGTTATCAACCAAAAATAAAAACAGCTGAGGATTTTGTAGGTTTTATTGGTAGATTAACAAGAGATATACGTCTTGATGTTCCTTATGCTGCTAAGCTAACTAGATTTGTAGCTGATAATCCACTTAACGATCTTAAAGTTAAAGATGGTAGATATAAACTAAATGAGGTTGATTTATTGTCAATGGAAATAAGTCAAAACCCTAGAAGAAACGTAGAGAAAAAAATGAACTCTGCAGATTTAGTTTCTGAAAACAATAGACTAGAAGCTAAACTTAAAGAAGCTAAAAGCGATGCTGTTAAAGAAATGATTAGAGGTAAGTTAATTCAAAACAACATGCCTATTGTAAATGAATTTGTTAAAGAGTTTTTTAGAGCAGAAAAAGGTGGTGAAAGAGCAGATTTTAAACAAGAAACATTATTTGAGGTTGTTAAACTTACAAATAAATATGACGGTAGTATACCTTATGGAGCTTACATAAGAGATGGTTTGTTTGGTTATAACCCTATAACTCAAAAAGGTGGTACAGTTGCTGGTCCTATAGGTAGAAGAGGTAATATATTAGGTAGGTTTGAAAAAACTAAAAGAAGACAAGATGATATTAGTATAGATGCTGATGGTAGTTTTTTACAATTAGAAGGTGGTATATCGCATGGTGGTAGTGTTGGGCCCAATCAATCGAAAGCAGGTTTAATCGTATATAGAGAGCGGTTAGATATAAGCGATAAACAAATAGAAAGAATTGAAAATAAAATAGATCTTAACAACTTAGAAAAAATAGATTATGCTACTTATGAAGGTATAACTTTAGATTATACAATGGAATTAGTTGGTGGTATAAAAAGAGCTGATAGAATAAAAGAAGCAGAAGGTTTAGTAGGTAAACAAATAGGTAAAACAAAAGAAGTATACACGCTAGAAACAGCTACACAAAGAATTAATGATAAATACTCTGGAGAATCTAATAAAAATATAAAAGAAAAACTTCAATGGATATTTGAAGGTGAGTCTACAAATGGACATGCTAACTGGAAAACATATTATGGTTCAATGCCTCATGGTGCTATTCTTGGTAGCGGTAAATCACGTATAGAAGGTAAATCGACTAATATTTCAGATGCTTTGTTAAATGGTCGTATGTATGAAAAAACATCAAGAACAGGTGAAGAAGCTCAAGCATCTGCTTCTAAAACAGGTCAAACAGCTGGGTTGAAAGTACAACAAAAAATAGAAATAAAAAGTAAAGAACAGTTAGCAGAAAAATTTGGTATAAAGTTAACGCCTGAAGGTAAAGTTGATTTTAAACAAACAAAAATAAAGTCTCAAGGAAAAGATCTTAGAGCCATTGATGCTGGTTTTAAAGAAATGGACAAAGCTATAAGAAACCAAGTTACGAGAGAGTATTTAGAAAGAATAGGTAACGAAAGCGTTAATCCTCAACTTAGAGATGCATCAGCTAGAAACGCTTTATATCAACAAATAGGTGCTGGTAAATCTGAAGCTGTATTTTCAAGAGATCTTAGAAAAGCGTTTGGTGATAAACAATTAACTAAAAATGAATTTGTTGAAGCTCTTTACTTACATGAAAGAAACTCTAAAGATTTTATTAAAAGATATGGTCAAGAAGCTCATGATAAATTAAAAGATCAGCTAGATATGTTTATAGCTGACAAAGCTATTGAGGGTGTTGGTGAAACAACAAGGTTTGTTCAAGGTGTTAAAAAATCTAAATTTGCAGATGTACTGTTTAACCATGAGTACGCTAACATGGGTAGTAAAGAGTTTAAAGAAAACACCTCTGCTAAAAGAAAATATATAAACACTACTAAAGAGGTATTTGATTTGTTACCAGCTATAAAACAAAATTTATTAGATGGTAATATGAGTTTGATGATGGAGCTAGCTGGCTTACATAGAAAATCAGTTGGCAATAAATCAACAATACAGAAAGAAATAAATGCTTTAAAAAAATCATTAACAACTGAAGCTAAAGAAAATTTACCTAAAGAAATATTAGAGCTATGGAAGTCTATTGATTATACATCGCTAAAAGGAGCATATAATAGTAGTAACTTTACAGCTTGGAGAAAAGCAGTTGCTGTTGGTGGTAAAAAAGGTAGAGAAATGCTTGCTGAATATTATAAAGAAAATCCAGGTGCTAAGCATTTAGATGTTTTTTATAATGCTTGGAACAGAACTTTAGAGCATTGGGTACACAGTGCTAAAAGTGAAAAAATTAAAAACGAAAGACTAGGACACGTATTTAAACTTAAAAAAGAAAACTCTCAGCAAGGCACAAAAGGTGAAAGAAATTTATCACCAGGTGCGTATTATTGGATTCCTGAGCAGGGATATTTTGGTAGCAAAGAAATAAAAGACGAAGTAAATAAGTTAATAAAAGATGGTGGCTACATAAATGTAAATGGAGGTTTTACTAAGTTTAAAGCTAAAAACCCTAGAAACGAAGCAGAAACATATGTATTTAAAAAATACTCTAAATATGAACATTTAAAATCAAGCAGTGAACAAAGTTTAGAATCAGCTTTGTTAATTGCTGAAAATATGTGGGGAGTAAAAGGTGGTGCTAGTTTAAGTAAATATAGAGGTGTTTATGGCAAGCTATCAGAGTTTAACATGATTGACTTTATTAAAAACGAAAAAGGAGAGATTATTGATGCTAGAACTAGTAATGCTGATATATATAGGTTTGGTAAAAACTTAGAGCTTGCAAAAAGTATATACAGCGTTGAAAGTGGTTTTAAGAAAACACTTTATCAAGAAATAATGAGCTCTGAATATGCTTATCAAGCTAGAAATATTGAAAAGTTAATGCAAAACAAAGTCCTTCACGATTTAATAGTAGAAGGTAAAAACGCTAACAAAAAAAGAAAAGGTATAAGTATATTTGATTTTGATGATACTTTAGCAAGAACAAACAGCCAAGTAATAGTTACAATGCCTAATGGTAAGAAGTTTAAAATAAACGCTACAGAGTTTGCTAAACGTGATGCTGAATTAAGTAAAAAAGGAGCCAAATATGATTTCAGTGAATTTAATAAAGTCATAGAAGGTAAAAAAGGTCCTTTATTTGATTTAGCTATGAAGAGACAAGGTAAGTTTGGTAGTGGTGATATATTTGTATTAACAGCTAGACCACAAGCATCAGCAATTGCTATACACAAATTTTTAAAAGGTATTGGTTTAAATATTAAACTAGAAAATATTACAGGTTTAGAAAATGGCACAGCAAAAGCAAAATCAGACTGGGTTAAAAATAAATACATAGAAGGTTATAATGATTTTTATTTTGCAGATGATGCTATTAAAAATGTTAGAGCTGTTAAAAATGTATTAAACAACTTAGATGTTAAATCTGATGTACAACAAGCTTTAATGAGTAGAGATTTAAATCTAGAGTTTAATCTAATAATGGCTAAGAAAACTGGTATAAGACCTGAGATTATATATAGTAGAGCAAAAGCAGAAGTTCAGGGAGCAAGTAAAGGTAAGTTTAATTTCTTTATACCTCCTACCGCAGAAGATTTTGTTGGTTTATTATATCCAACACTTGGTAAAGGTAAACAAGGTGATGCTAATATGGCTTGGTATAAAAAGAACTTACTTGATCCATATGCAAAAGCAGAAGATGCTATTGTAAAAGATAGACATCAATTAATGAAAGATTTTTTAGCTTTAAAACAAGAAATAAAAAGTGTACCTAAAGGCATAAGAAAAAAGATAACAGAAGGTCCAGCGAAAGGTTTTACAAGAGAACAAGCTATAAGGGTTTATATATGGAATAAACAAAAAATGGAAATTCCAGGTTTAAGCAAAACAGATGCTAAACAACTAACAAGCTATGTAAATAAAAATAAAGAAATAAAAGAGTTTGCTGATAAGTTAATGTTAATACATAAAGGCGATGCTTATAATAAACCAAGCTCTAGTTGGTTAGCAGGAACTATTACAACTGACATGTTAGAACATGTTAATACTACGAAAAGATCTAAACATTTAGCTGAATGGAAAGCAAATAAAGACATTATATTTTCAGAGGCAAATTTAAATAAGTATGAAGCTGCATTTGGTAAGTCTGCTAGAAACGCTTTAGAAAATATATTAGATCGTATGGAATCTGGTAGAAACAGAAAAAAACTAGGTGGTATATTTCAAAAACTAGAAAACGAAGTTTTAGACTGGACTAATAACTCTGTAGGTGCTATTATGTTTTTAAACACTAGGTCAGCTGTACTACAAACAATATCTTCTATAAACTATATAAACTTTAGAGAAAATAATCCATTAGCTGCTGCAAAAGCATTTGCTAATCAACCACAGTATTGGAAAGATTTTAATCAATTATTTAACTCTGATTTTTTAGTACAAAGAAGAGATGGTTTAAGAATAAATATTAACGAGGCTGAAATAGTAGCTGCATCTGAAAAAGGTGGTGTTAAAGGAGCTATATCATATTTATTAAACAAAGGTTTCTTATTTACACGTTATGCTGATAGTTTTGCTATCGCTTCGGGTGGTGCTAGTTTTTATAGAAATAGATTAAATTCTTATATTAAGCAAGGTATACCTGAAGCAAAAGCTAAAGAAAGAGCTTTTAGAGAGTTTAGAGAATTAACTGAAGAATCACAACAGTCAAGTAGACCCGATAGAATATCTGCTCAACAAGCATCAGGTTTAGGTAGAGTTGTACTAGCGTTTGCTAATACACCTATGCAGTATGCTAGATTACAAAAAAGAGCTATACAAGATTTGGCAAATGGAAGAGGTGATGCTAAAACTAATTTATCTAAAGTATTGTATTACGGCTTTGTGCAAAACTTAATATTTAACACATTACAACAAGCTTTACTAGCAATAGGATTTGATGATGATCCAAAAGATCAACAGCAACTTGTTGATAAAGGGGGTAACGTGTTAAACGGTATGATGGATTCACAACTAAGAGGTCTTGGTTATGGTGGTGCTGCTGTAGCAACTGTTAAAAATATAATATACAAACTTTCAGTAGAACATGCTAAAGACAATGGTAAGTACGAAAAAGCAGCGTGGGAGTTATTAGATTTTGCCCCACCAATATCATCTAAAGTAAGTAAAGTAAGGTCAGCGTTTAGAAGTGCAGATTATGATATGGATGCTATGGAGGGTGAAGGTTTTGATTTATTTGATAATCCAGCATTTTTAGCAGGTGGTCAATTAATATCAGCGGGAACAAACGTACCTGTTGATAGATTATTATTAAAGCTTCAAAATATAAAAGATGCTACAGATAATGATAATGATATGTGGGCTAAAGTTGCTTTATTGTCAGGTTGGAGTGAGTGGGACTTAGGTATTGATGAAAAACAAATTGAAAAACTTAAGGAGGAATTAGAGATCGAAGAACCTGGTAGAAAGAAAACTGTTAGAACTAAAGGGTCAAGAACTAAAAATAAGAGATCTAAATAAATTAAAACAAGTAAAAAACAAGTAATAATAAATAAAACAAGTGAACTATGAGACAATTGCTAACTATAGTATTTTTACTATTAAATATCACTGTTTTCGCTCAAGAAAACAAAAAAAATTTATTTAAATCAATTTATGATGATTTTTTTAAATACAGCACTTTTTACATAGCTGGTGATATACAAAATCCAAAAGAAGAAGTTAAAGATTATTTTGTAAGAACAAACCCTGATGGTGGTTTATACGATATACCTGTGGTAACAGACGGAACAGATTACTATGATTTTGATTATAGATATGGTTTTGGTGTTCGTAAACTAGCTAGGTTTGATTATGAATTTAAAGGTAAACATTACTATGATGGCACTGAAAGCAGTGTGGGTTTAGCTGCTACTAATTCACCTGTAAAAGGTTTTGAATATTTATTTCATTGGGAAAAAGAAAGAGAAAGAGATGAAATGTTTGATAATCATAGATACTTTTTAAAGCACAGTGGTAAATATCATGTTGTTAAAATAGAAAGTAGAAAACAAGGTAAAGTTGACTTTAATTATAAATCAGCTGAATTAAAAGCTAAACTACCTATTGGTAACAAGTTTAGTATATCTGCAGGC
>CEQX01151775.1_pt1 | contig 11255 bp, 10 predicted proteins | sample 356261 | NCBI WGS metagenome assembly CEQX01 (sample SAMEA2621076, study PRJEB7988) | marine metagenome | isolation source: saline water (ENVO:00002010), including | reverse complement strand
GCAGATATAGAATATTAAAATTAAATTTCTTTATAAGAATTGAAAAATCAGATATACTACCCAAAGAATTCGCTTTGCATGACAATTACCCTAACCCATTCAATCCAACTACAACCATTCGATTTGACCTTCCTAAGGCAACCGATGTATCAATACTTATTTTTAATGTTCTCGGTCAGAAAATTAAAACAATTGATATGTCTCAAATCAACCCAGGATATCATTCAGTTGTTTGGAACGCTACAAACGACTATGGATCGCAGGTAAGCGCGGGTATGTATTTTTATCAATTAAGAACCAATGATTTTATAAAAACAAAAAAATGGTCTTGTTAAAGTAAACTAGCAGATTTAATAAAAACAGATTCTGTGTATTATAAAAAAAACAGATTATTACTATTAACAATTCTTTTGTTTTCAACGCAGTCTGTTTCACAAAGCGTCGATCTTTATATTAGCCCCGGCATTCAAGTTTCATATAGCAATCAATTGTCGGTTTCGTATCAATTATCCACTGGTATAATTGCTGATGCGGCCTATCCTTTTGTTCCTGCAATCACGGTAGGTCGAAGGTATTACTTCGGTAAAAATACTCCACCAAACATGAAAAGATTTAATTACATTGACGTGCAGACAACCGCTTTCTTTGTTGGCGTTGGTGTAGGACGAGTTTGGAACAATCAATATGGTAGTTTTACCAAATATAAAATTTACGGTGGCGCCTTTGCTTTATTATCCTATGATCGTATAAATTTTAATAATGATATTAACAGAAACAATCACTTTGGATTATTTGGTGTGTTCCCCGTACCCATTAAGGGTTCAGGTCTCAACATTCCATTATCTGCAATATGATAATCGCTGATGAAGGGTTAATATTTTATCGACTAAAATGAATACTTTGCAGCTGCGATAAAAAGATCTTGAAACGCAGCAACTGTATTATCTATTGGTTCAGAATAGCCCCCCCCCATTAAAATTAGGAGCGGATTCTTTCTTTTTCGTGCAAAATCAAAAACCATTTCATTGCGTGCATTTAAACCTTCAGCAGTTAATAATAACTTTCCATACCTATCACTGGCTAGGGTATCGACACCAGCTTGAAAAAATATTATATCACTTTCTACTGACTCCAGTTTAGTTAAGCCGTTTCTAAGAATACTTAGATAAGTATTATCATCGGCACCATTCTCAATTTCAATATCAGTATTACTTGCTTCTTTTTTAAATGGGAAATTTTGTTTACAATGAACTGAGAAAGTATACGCCTTGTTATTATCTTTTAGTATTGATGCCGTACCATCGCCTTGGTGAACATCAAGATCTATAATTAACACTCTGTTATATTTGTAATCTTCTATGGCTTTGATAGCACAAATTGCCAAGTCATTAAAAATACAAAAACCCGAACCTCTGTCTTTAAAAGCATGGTGTGTGCCACCCGCCATGTTTGCTGCCACAGGTGCACCCTTGGATAAATCAGATAGTGCACACAAACTACCTCCTGTTAGTAACAAGGTTCGGTCAATTATTTTATTTGACCAGGGCTTAAGACCAATTTCGCGAACCTGTTTTTCAGACAAACTTGAACTCAAAAACGCGTCGACATAATCTTTGGAATGCGCTTTATAAATATCTTCTATGCTTGCTGGATTTGGATCTTTAATAGTGATGAGATGAGATGATTTACTAGCCAACAAACTTGCTTTGATCAAATCGTAGCGCTCTTTGGGAAAGGTTGACTTCGAATCAATTCCTTTAGTATATAATGGATGATAGTAAATATTCACAAATATTGAGATGCAGCGTTAATTTGATAAATTTAACTCAAAAAAGTTTTTAATATAGTTTTCACCTGTGTCGTCTAAGCAAAATTCAATATTCAAAGTACAAACAGTTAAGCCGTATAAGTTTAGACTACTAAACCGTACAAAGTCCTTTTCAGTGGTAACAATTAGATCAGCACCTCTTTCTTCTAGTACTTTTTTGAAATGGTTGATGTCGGTTTGTTTAAATTCATAATGATCGAAGAAAGATATTTTTTCTATCACATTAAGACCGGTATCATCTAAAGATTTATAAAAACTTTGGGGGTCTGCAATCGCGGAGACTGCAACGGCTTTTGCATTGGCATTTGGCTCAAAGACAGTTGAATCTCCACTTGAAAAACCGGTTGAATTAACCGAACTATAGAAAATCGGTTTGTCTGTTTTTTTCGCAGCACTTAAAACTTTTCTGTGCGGTTTTAAATTATTTGATTTGGTAAAAATAACAATATCTGCTCTTTTTAAATGAGACAAAGGTTCTCTCAATAAACCATGGGGGATTAACTTGTAGTCTGATAATGGAGCTTGGCTATTTAGCAAAACCACATCGAGGTCTCTTTCCAAAGACCGGTGTTGAAAGGCATCGTCTAAGATAATTATATCTGGCTTAAATTTTTCAATAATATAGGTTGCTCCACGAAATCTATTCTGATCTACGACCACAGGAACATTGCTAAGTTTTTTGGCAATCAAAGTTGGTTCATCGCCAAAATTTCTCCAATCTATATCTTTGTTTATTCCATCAGAAACCAGCTGGGTGCCGGCTGTTTTTCTTCCATAACCTCTACTTAAAACTGCAACTTTATAATTGCTATTTTTTAGAAGATTGGAAAGATATATAACAGCGGGTGTTTTTCCGGTCCCCCCTGCTGTAATGTTTCCAATGCTGATGATTTTTGCAGGTACTCTTCTTGAAACGAAGAAATTGAAATTATAAAAAATATTTCTCCAAAAAATTACCCCCCAATAAAAGATGGTTATAGGAAAAAATAAAAACTTAGCTCGTGTTTCAGTTATCCTTGACCAGGCCGACATTTTCATTTACTCTACTTTCAAGTTCATCGAGTGATTGCTTTAAGCGCGAAGAACATTCCTCATATGAATCATCTTTGGTAAAAATTAATGGCTCACCAAACAGTAACCATGTTTTTGCAAATGGCTTTGATAGATAGAAGGTATCCCAATTTTTAAAAGACCAGCGACGATTTGATTGTCCAGCAACGGGAACAATCACTGCACCTGTTTTCTGCGCAGCTCTTATTGTTCCAGGTTTTGGGATTTTAGCAGGCCCTTGGGGTCCATCGGGGGTTATAGCAAATACATTTTTATTTTTTCTCAATATCTCGATCATTTCAATGTATGCTTTTTTACCACCATCGGTTGATGATCCCCTAATTACGTTCCAACCCAGCTTAGCACCAATTCTTGCAATTATTTCAGCATCAGGATGATGATTGCCCGCCAAACCGTAAAAACCCTTTTTCGAAAGCCCCATAAATACAGTCAACAAGGTATTGTGCCATGATGCAATAATTACAGATTTACCTTGATCTACTGCATCTTGATAAAAATGTTCATTTTCAATGGTCCACTTATTGGTGTTGTAAAAAAACCTGAGCATAGGTGGTCCTAATAAACTTCCCAAGAAAACTAAAAGTTTATTTTTTAATCTTTTTTCATTTTTTGGATTAGCCATTTATACCCTACTCAATATTGCATCAGCTGCTCTATCGTAGACACCAGGAATTCCTAAAGACCTTCTTACTTGGCTCATACCGTCTAACATTCTTTTGCGCTCGCTCGTTTCTTTTAATAATGGTAATATAGATTTTACTATATTATCCTGGTTGGCCTTGTGTTGCAAAAACTCTGGTACGACCAATCGACCTCCAATAAGATTTACCATTGATATGAATGGTGCTTTATTGACTAGCTTAGAAATGAAATAAGACATTGACGATAACTTGTAACAGACCACTTCTGGTGTGTCTAAAATAGCGCACTCTAAGGAGGCTGTGCCTGAAGTGGTTATAGCGGCTTTGGAATATTGCATTACACCATATATATCAACATCCTCAATGATAACGTTGCTTGGTACATTTATAGACACGTTATCAGCTTTTGTTATGATAATTTTTAAATTATTTATGGTCTCTCCAATTTGCCTAGCACACTTAAGATAAAGGGAAAGGTGGCGATCAACCTCTTGTTGCCTACTGCCAGGAATTATTGCAAGCAAAACATCCTCATCAGTTAAATTATGTTTTGTATAAAAATCTTGTTTGTTCATCTTGGGTGTTAATCCTTCGCTGAATGGGTGTCCTACATAATTTGTGGGTATATCTCTTTTTTCAAACCATTCCTGCTCAAAGGGAAAAATGCTTAACGATTGATCTACGTATTCATGAAAATATTTTTTTCTATTTTCTTTCCATGCCCATAGTTGCGGCATAATGAAATACGATACGGGTATCCCGTGTGGTCTAGTGTTTTTTGCCAGCCTTAAGTTAAATCCAGGGTAATCTATCAAAATGATTCTATCAGGACGAATGTGTTTTATCTTTTCAAGCGACTCACCCATAACGTTTATCATGAAAGGTAGGTGTTTAACTACTTCCGTAAAACCCATTATACCTAAATCATTTACATGGTGCATTATTTCCAAGCCCGAAGAAACCATTCTATCGCCCCCGTGACCTATAAAAGAGGCATTTGGGCGTTGTTTTTTTATGGAATCAATCAGTTTTGATCCGTGTAAGTCACCTGACTGTTCTCCGGCAACAATAAAAAATTTTGGCGAATCTTGATTCATTATCTAAGTGCCATTACATCTTTTGTTAATACAAGTAGTTTGTTCTAACAATAATTAACGTTAATATAAATGCAACGTTTTGGAGTGTTCTTTTTTCTGTCTTAAGTAATCTACCAAACGGCAGGGGTGTTCTATTGTCATCTGTTTTCCACCTGGTGAATCTTGGAAAAATTGCTCTCACATTTTTTTTATAGGTTACATATTCTGATCCAAATAATTCATCAAGCTTTTGCTCTTCAAGTGAAATTATGAGAGAGTATTGAATTATAAAAAAAGTCATTGTTGTTAAAGCCATTAATGTGAGATTGGGTGAACCTGCAATAATTACAATGCCAAGATACATCAACATATTTCCAACATAAATTGGATTTCTAACATACCCATACGGACCAGCAGTACAAAGCGAAGGGGCCCCAACATTAGTTGTTCGTGTCTCTCCCCCAGCATATGAAACAGACCACATTCTAATTAATTCACCTAGAAGCAATATAACAACCCCGATAAGTATATTGGGATTATCGGGCTGAGCAAAGTATATAATGCTAATAGCAACCGGGATTGGTGTAAAACTTCTGTTTTTAAAAAAGAAATTTCTAATATCCATTTATTTTAAATCCTCTAATATTTTATCATGAATTTTGATGGCTACATCTAAAGCTTGTTTGCCTGCAAAGCCATCTACCATTGGCACCTCTTTTCCAAGGACAGCGTTCACATAGTTTTTAAGCTCTGCTTTTAAAGCATCGGTTTTTTTGACGACTGGCTTTTCGTAAAAGATTTGTCGGTGCTTTCCATCTGAGTCAACCAGTGGAGCAGACATTATTGCATCGGGATCGTTTTGAGTGGCACCCATTGCCTTGTATACTTCAGATATCCCTGCAAGAAAATCAATGGTGACATACAGATCTTGTTGAAACATTTTGATCTTTCGTACACGGTCCTTAGCTACTCTGCTAGATGTAATATTTGCAATGGATCCGTTTTCAAACTTGATACGCGCATTTGCAATGTCAACCGAACTTGTCATTATTGATACACCGTTTGCGTATATTTCCTTTACCGGCGAACTAATGAATGAAAGGATCAGGTCGATGTCGTGTATCATTAAATCTAAAACAACAGGAACATCGGTTCCACGGCTCATGAAAGGAGCCATTCTGTGGACCTCGATATACTTAGGGTCAATCTCCAAATTGGATAAGGCTAGTAACGCAGGGTTAAATCTTTCTATGTGCCCTACCTGAATGATGACACCATGTTTTTTTGCTAAATCAATTAGATATTCTGCGTCAGCTACACTTGACGTTATTGGTTTTTCAATGAACACATGTTTGCCTTGCTTTATGCATTCATCAGCTACAGCTCGATGCGTAGATGTTGGCGTAACTATGGAAAGTGCTTCAACATTTTCTAATAATTCACCCATTGTGTCGAAACTCTCCGTGCCCACTTTTTTGGATACTTCTTCTGCTCTTTCGGAGTCAGAGTCATATATTCCTACAAGATTTGCGTTTTTTATCTTTGATAAATGTGAGGCATGATGAACACCTAAGTGGCCAACGCCCACTACACCTATATTTATCTGTTTTAACATAATGGCTCAATTTTAAACAATGCAAAGTTACTTACTATTCAACAAAATTTAGCAAACTTATAAATACTTGCATTTAAATAAGCTTTGAGGCAATTTTATAGTTATTAATCCGAGTGTATCAAAAAATTAGAGAATATTGTCATGAATGAAAATTCTAAAATATCTGTGGGTCTTTTAATTCCCGCGGTTTCTGTTATCGCATTTGTTTCCATGTTATTTAGCGAAAACTATATTGCTGCTTTGTTTGTTGCGGTGAGTGGATTAATGGTCTGGTTTGCATATTCTGCTATAATGAATACCAAAATGCCAGATGTTACCGGAAACATCGTCATTGTTTTTGGAATAATGCTTTCATTGGCATTTTTCATGAATTACGGATTATCAACATCCATGTTTGGTGGGTTTGAAATTATGCTTGAAGGAGTTGTGGGTTCTATATTGATACTATTCTTTACGGTGTTATTGGGTGTACTGTTTAATAATAACAATATTGATCGCACTACTATGAATGCAAGCGCTTCTCAAACCTCAATGCCCCAACCCGAGACCCAGGAACAACCCATCGCTTCTGCCCCCCAAAGCGAAAAAGAAGACGACGAATACGAATACGATGAATATGGTGATTATGCCGATTACGATAATATGGAAGACCTAGAAGACTATTACTACGGCGATGAGTACGAAGAAGAGTACGAAGACTAAGCTAAAACTATAGATAATTCACTTTTTATATCAGCGACTATTCCGGACACCCTTTTATCTTTCTTCTTTTTTTCCTTTATAACTTTACAGGCATGAAGAACCGTTGTGTGGTCTCGGCCACTGAAATGCATTCCAATACTAGCTAGAGACGTTCCCAATACATCTCTACAAAGGTAAATTGAAATTTGTCTAGCTTCAACTATTTCTGCTCTTCTGCTTTTACCAGCAATATCAGATTCACTTATATTGGTCAAAGCTGATACCTTTCGAATAATTTCTTCAACAGTAATTTCGGATGCAGATATGTGCCCCACCCTTTCTTTAATTACTTTTTTTGCAAGATTATAATCAATCTCTTGGTTTGATAAAGAAGAATGAGCGAGCAGCCTTATAATGGTGCTCTCAAGATCTCTAATGTTGTTTTTTATGTGACTTCCAATAAGCTCAATAATATCGTAGGGAAGCTTTAGGCCATTCATTTCTGCTTTTTCCATGACAATAGCAACTCGTGTTTCATAGTTTGCTGGCTGGATATCAACCGCCAGACCAGAGCTGAAGCGCGACAAGAGCCTATCTTGCAATCCAACCATTTCTCCTGGATATCTATCAGCGGTTAAAACAATTTGTTTTCCAGCCTGGAAAAGCTCATTGAAGGTATGAAAAAACTGTTCTTGGGTTTGCTCTTTGCCTTGAAAGAACTGAATATCGTCAATCAACAGTACATCGGCATTTCGATATGTTTTTGAAAACTCTACCGTTTTATTTTTTTGAATAGACGATATAAAGTCTAATGTAAATTTTTCACTCGAAGCACAAACAATGTTTTTTTGAGGATCATCGTCAAGTATTCCGTTTCCAATTGCATGAAGTAAGTGTGTTTTTCCCATACCCACTCCACCATAAATAACAAGAGGATTGAATGATTGCTGGCCGGGCTCTTTTCTCACATTATTTGCGGCTGCTTTTGCAAACTGATTGTGCGACCCTTCAATAAAAGCAGAAAAAGTATAATTTTCATTAAGCGATCTTTTTGATGGATTTAAAGAGTTATTGTTGTTTGCTGCACCAGGCTCCTCTCCTTGATCTTCTATTATAAGGGGGTTTTGTGGTGCTACAGTATATTTGATTAGAATGTTTTCAGGGTGGTGCTTTTTAACCAGTCTTTCTATGGTTTCAACATGGTGAGATTGAATCCAGTCGTAAAAGAATTGATTGGGCAGCTCAAGCAAGAGCTTTCCATCATGAAGGCCCATTGATTTGATTGGCTCAAACCAGGTCGAATATGCGTGCCCAGGTTGGCTTTTTTTTAATTCGCCCTGAACAATTTTCCATATATCTTTGTTATCTGTCATTTATATATTTTCCACAGGTTTTCCACAATCACTGCTTACTTAAAATTATATAGTTTTTTAAATGCAACACAATCATCTTTTACCAAAACCAGCAAAGTTTTTGAGAAAAATCAAATATAGTGTTTTAATTGGTCTAAAGTATAAAAATGGGTAATTTCATCGTCTTAATTCGGAGGTAACAATGAAGCGAACATATCAACCAAGCAAAAGAAAGAGAAAAAATAAACACGGTTTTCGTGAACGCATGTCTAGCGTTGGTGGAAAACGCGTTCTTTCTAGAAGACGCAAAAAAGGTAGAAAAGTACTTTCTGCTTGATTTTTTGCATATGCTAATAAATAAAATTTTAATCACAACACTGGTAGCCCCGATAAAGTTATATCGTTTAATCATATCACCCTATTTAGGCTCAAATTGTAGGTTTGACCCCACGTGTTCACAGTATGGCATTGATTCTTTAAAAACACACGGGCCTTTTAAGGGTATGGCCCTATTATTTAAACGCATAATCAAGTGCCACCCATTTAACAAGGGTGGTATAGACCCAGTAATTAAATAATATATGGACAGACAATCACTTCTTGCATTTCTTTTAATTGGCATTATTATTGTCTTTTACCCGTGGTACATGAACCTGGTCGCGCCGATTGATTCAGACCTATCTACTGAATACACTGTTGAAAATAAACCACTCGGCAATAATGCTGAAACACCGTCTACACCCAAACCTCAACTCTCTAAAGCCAAGACCACAACAGAAGCAAAAATCTTTAACATTAAAAGCGATCTTTATGACCTCAAGATTTCTAATAAAAACGGTGGTTCGGTCGTTTCTTACTCATTGTATAAATTTAATAATCACGAAGGCGAGCTCGTAAACCTTGTAGATGATATAAACTCTGACAACTTACTTCTGGGTTTTATTTCAATCGATGGAGATAAAACATTGTTGAATCAAAACTGGTCATCGCCGAACAGCAGCAGCCTCCTTTCTGTTGATAGGGGTCAAAAATCTTTAACATTTACAACCGACTACCAAGGACAAACCCTCAAAAAAGTTTTTACTTTTTATCCCAACTCTTACAATATAGACATAGATGTGATTTTTGATGATCCCTCTAAGTTTATTTCACGAAATCAATACTCACTCTCTTGGTCTGGTGGCTTACCTCCTACTGAAAAAAACATATCCAATGATTTTCAATTTTTTGAAGGGTTCGCATCACTTGGTGGCGAACATATGGGAACCAAGCCAAAAAAAGGGAAGGTGTCAGAAGACTCCCAAAAAGGCACAACGCTGTGGTCTGCTATAAAGACAAAATATTTTATAGCTGCTATAATCCCTGATAGCCCAGGTATAGCTGCTAGAGTCAAAAGCGAACTTTTAGACAAGCGGCCTGTTTACGAAACTGAAATCACTCAAAACACAACGAGTTCAAACAATTTTACACTATACCTTGGTCCGCTGGACTACAACAACCTTAAAGCGTTTGATGTGGGTCTTGAGAGTAATGTTGATTTGGGTTGGGCACTATTTAGACCGATAGGTCAACTAATTAGTTGGTTGCTATCTAAAATGTATGCAATAATACCAAACTATGGTTTGGTTGTCATACTATTCGCATTTTTAATTAAACTTCTTTTAAATCCCCTTACGGTTAAGACATTTGAATCCACTCGCAAGATGCAAGCTCTGGCTCCAGAGATAAACAAGATTAAAGAAAAATATAAGAATGATCCACAAAAAATGAGTAGGGCGCAAATGGAGCTTTACAAAAGCTCGGGTGCAAATCCCATGGGTGGTTGCTTACCAATGTTAATTCAAATGCCGATTTTGGTTTCTGTTTTTTCAATATTTCGGTCAAAAATCGAATTCAGGGGTGCACCTTTCTTTGGTTGGATTAACGACTTAAGCGTACCAGATACGCTTGTTGAGCTTGGTGGTTTTCCAATAAATATACTTCCAGTGCTTATGGGATCAACTATGTTCATACAACAAAAAATGATGGCTGCACCAAATGCAGATGCAAATCAAAAAACCATGATGTATGTCATGAATGCCTTCTTCCTATTTTTATTTTATAGCTTTCCTTCTGGATTGAACCTGTATTATTTTGTTTTCAATCTTCTGTCTATAATTCAACAGAAATACTTCATACCCAATCCAGCAGCTTCCCCTGCTGTTACACTTAAAAAATAATGAAAGGGGACGCTACATTTGTGGCCCCCGCAACACCTTTCGGACATAGCGGTGTAGCGGTAATACGCATTAACGGTCCCCTCTCAAAAAATATATTATCAGAACTATCTAGAACCAGAATACCAAAACCAAAAAGCGTAACGCTTACAAAACTGTATGACAGCAAAGAAAATCTTCTTGATGAATGTCTTGTTACATACTTCGTTTCACCGTCGTCGTATACAGGCGACGATATGGTTGAAATATCCTGCCACGGAAACCCGGTCATTGTTGATAAAATAATAAAAACGATAAACAATCACGGTGCAAGACCGGCAGAGCCTGGTGAGTTTACAAAAAGAGCGTTTATTAATGGCAAATTAGACCTTTTACAAGCAGAAGCTGTAGGGGCCCTCATTAAATCTAAATCTGAGGTAGCAGCCAAAATTAACCAGCAAACGCTAAACGGTGCGCTTTCTGCAGCGCTTATTAAAATACGCGCATCCCTAATATCCCTTGCCGGAAAGATAGAGCACGCAATTGACATTTCCGAAGCAGAGATCGCTAGTTCGTTTTATGAGGAATGTACATTACAAATAAACGCAACAATATCATCAACCAAAGAGATATTATCCACATTTAAAGCAGGTAAAATGCTAAACGAGGGAATTCGCGTAGTGATTACAGGAAAACCAAACGTCGGCAAGTCTACATTAATAAATTCCCTATCAGGATCCGAAAGAGCAATAGTAAGCGATGTTCCCGGCACTACAAGAGATACGGTAGAGTCTGA
>CEQX01000334.1_pt1 | contig 11274 bp, 12 predicted proteins | sample 356261 | NCBI WGS metagenome assembly CEQX01 (sample SAMEA2621076, study PRJEB7988) | marine metagenome | isolation source: saline water (ENVO:00002010), including | reverse complement strand
GTGACAATAAATAGAAAATCATTGGTCTCGAATTTAATAATTAAATAAATAGATTAAACTAACCAAAAATAAAAAAGGTTTAGTTATTTAACTAAGCCTTTTTTTTGTATTTATTGTTTAATTTTGAATATGCATTTAAAAGATATCTCATTTATTATCCCAGTATATAATAGGCCTAATGAAATAGATGAGCTTCTTAATTCATTCTTAAATCTAAAAGGATTAAAAGATTTTGAAATTGTAATAGTTGAGGATGGTTCAACTAATAGATGTAATTATATCATAAAAAAATACGATGATTTAAATATCTCATACTATTTTAAAGAAAACTCAGGGCCTGGTGATTCTAGAAATTATGGAATGAGTGTTGCTAAGGGATGTTATTTTATTATACTAGATTCAGATTGTTTATTACCTAAAAATTATACCGAAATTTTGAAGAAAAATTTATCAGATAATTATTCAGACTGTTTTGGTGGAGTAGATGACTCACACACTTCCTTTAATTCATTTCAGAAGGCAGTTAGTTTTTCAATGACATCATTCATCACAACAGGTCATTTAAGAGGTGGAGAGAATAGCAAAAATTTTCAACCAAGAAGTTTTAACATGGGCCTATCTAAAGTTGCATTTGAAAAAAGCAAGGGTTTTGGTAAAATTCACCCTGGTGAAGACCCAGACCTTTCTATAAGATTAAAGAATCTTGGATTTAGCACAAAATTATACAATAAACTTAAAGTTTATCATAAAAGAAGAATTTCTATATCAAGTTTTTTTACTCAGGTATATAAGTTTGGAATTGCAAGATCAATATTAAATAATTGGCATCCGAAAACAAAAAAAATAATATACTGGTTTCCTTCACTATTCTTAATTCTTTTTATTATATCAGTTTGTCTGTTATCTGTTGGTTTTAATATTTTATTTTTATTATACCTTATTTATTTTTTATTGGTATTTACTATATCTTCATTTAAAAATAATTTATTAGTAGGTTTTTTGTCAATAATTACAACTTTTGTTCAATTTCTTGGTTACGGTTATGGATTTTTACTATCATTTTTGAGTATAAATATTTATCGTAATAAAAAAATTCAAGATATTTTCCCAAAAATGTTTTTTAAATAATAGTTATGAAGATTTTTCCAAATAAAGGTAAGTTTAATGTTTTCGTAATATTTTTAATATTAGCTATATCAACATCTTTAGTTGGTAAATTAACATCTACATATGATAAGGATATTGTTTTTAAATTAGTTGTAATTGACGAACCTTCTGATAAAGTAATATTTGACAAATCACATGATTCTGTTTTGCTGAAGGTAAGAGGTTATGGGTTTAATTTGGCAAAATATTATTTAAGCACACCTGAACTGAAAATTTCAATTAAAAAACTAAAAGAATTAAAAAATACTTTTCTATGGAATCAAAAAGATAATTTTAATGACACTAAATTAAACTTTGACTCGTCTGTTGAGCTTTTAACAATATCAGAAGATTCAATCTTTTTGTATTTTGACCAATATATTTCACAAAAAAAATATATTAAGCCTAATGTTGTTATCTCTTATTCTTCAGGTTTTGATAATTTTAAAACTGTCTTTTTATCAAAAGACTCTGTTTATGTCCAAGGTCCTAAAGATGTGGTTAATAAAATAGAATACGTTGAATCTGAAAAAGTTATATTAAATAATGTTAATTCTGATATTTCACTAAAATTAAACCTCATAAAACCAGCTTATGATAATCTAAGTATAGATATTAATTCTGTAAATTTTGAATTATATGTTGACCAATATACTGAAGAGGTTATAAGTATTCCTGTAAACGTAATTAGTAGTTCTGATATTAAGTTTAATTATTATCCTAAAGAGCTATTTGTAAAATATTTCATCAGTATTGACCAATACAAGAAAACTACTCCAATGGATTTTAGAATAGATTGTGTTTTTGATGAAAATCAAAATTTTTTAAGACCAGAATTAATTAAACAACCTGATTATATAAAAAATCCTAGGTTGAGTTCAAATCAGATTCAGTTAATCATATTAGAATGATAAAAATAGGACTTACCGGCGTAATTGGTAGTGGAAAAAGTACAGCAGCTAATTATTTTTCCAAGTTAGGTGTTCCTGTTTTTTTTGCTGATAATTCTGCAAAGAAAATTATGAATACTGATTCTTCTGTAAAAAAATGTCTGGTTGATTTATTAGGTTCATTAGCATATTCGAATGGGGAGTTGAATAAGCAGTTTATTTCTGACAAAATTTTCAACAATCAAAATCTATTAAAATCTATAAATAATTTAATTCATCCGAAGGTGCAGGAAGATTTTAATCTATGGTTAACAAATCAAACTTCTCCCTACGTTATTTATGAAGCTGCATTGATTTTTGAAAATTCTTCTGAGCATTTATTTGATAAAATAATTTGTATAAAAACTCCTTTAGATATTATTTATAATAGACTAAAAGAAAGAGGTGATTATTCGAAAAATAGAATTGATAAAATTTTAAAAAATCAACTATCTCAAAATGTAAAATGCTCAAAATCAGATTATTGTATTGAAAATATTTCAATGGATAGCCTAGTTATTGAAATAGATAAGATACATTCTTCTCTGTTATAATTTATTATTGTTAATGTTTTATTAAATAACAAAACTAGTCCTTGATTAAGTAATAAATTTGAGATGTGAGTAAAAGAGTTTTTATATTACTGCTTGTTTTAATGAGTGTTTCATTAATTGGAATCATCTTCATCCAGTCATTCTTTATAATTAAAAATTATCAAGAAAATGAAAAACAATTTACTTCTAATGTTAACTATGTTTTAGGAGAAACAGCTACCATGGTTGAAAGAATGGAATTTAGAAAGTATGTTACTAAATTTAAAGACTTAATCAATAGCGAATCATTAATAGACACTTCAAGTATTAATAATCTTATAATAATAGAAGAAAACCAAGATAAAAGGGAAACTATTTTATACAGAAATGGTGTAATTGAAGAAAATTTAATAATTCCTAAATCAAAAGATTATTTAGATGAGCTTATAGGTGTAATTACTGAAAATGAAAATATCAGTATTCAAAGATTATCAAATAGACGTGAAGAGAAGGTTTTCACCAATCAAAGGATAGATAATATAAATTCGGAAGAGTTTCTTCTAAAACTTGGTAAAATTTCTAAGAGTAAAGAAATTTTATTTGAAACAGCTTATAATGATTTAGCTAAAAGAAAGCCAATTGAGGATAGGATAGGAGATAAAAAAAGATTTGAGGATTTACTTCAAAAAAATCTTAACAAAATGAATATTGATTTAGATTTTGAATATGGTATCTTTAATAAAGATAGCATTACTAGTATATCTTCAGATCAATTTAAATTCTATAAACAGAATTATTCATCTCCTGTTTTTAAAGATGAAAATGAATTAACGGATTATTCGTTAAAGGTTGTTTTTCCAGCAAGAACTCCTTTTCTACTATCTTCTTTAATTTCTGTAATAATCACCTCCGTTATTTTCACATCAATTATAATAATTGCATATATTACAACAATACTCTTATTACTTAGGCAGAGACAGATTTCACAGATTAAAACTGATTTTATTAATAATATGACTCATGAGTTTAAAACACCAATAGCTACTATTAATTTAGCATTATCTGCAATTAAAAATCCAAAAATAATTGTAGACAAAAAAAAGATAAAAAAATATCTAAAAATGATTTATGATGAAAACAATAGAATGCATGATCAAGTAGAGAATGTTTTAATGATTAGTCATTTAGAAAGAAACGAGTTAAATATTGAAAAGTCCAAACAAGATATTAACGAATTAATCGACTTAGCAATTTCTCATGTTAGCTTGATTGTTGAAAATAGAAATGGTAATATAACAACTCAAAAAAATGCAAAACATCATCATGTTATTGCAAATGAAACTCACCTTATTAACGTACTAGTTAACATATTAGATAATGCCATAAAATACAATGATAATAATCCAGAAATTAGCATTGAAACACAAAATATAAATAATAAGATTTTAATAATGATTAAAGATAATGGTATTGGAATGAGTAAATCTGTTCAATCCAAGATATTTGATAAGTTTTATAGAAAACAAACAGGCGATTTACATAATGTAAAAGGTCATGGTTTGGGCCTTGCTTATGTGAAAAAAATTATTGATTTTCATAACGGAAATATTTCTGTAGAAAGTGTAATTAACGAGGGTAGTATATTTACTATTCAACTCAATCTATTAAATAAATAAAAATGAATAGCAAAAAACGAATTTTACTGGTTGAAGATGACCCTAATTTTGGCATCATATTAAGAGATTTTTTAAAAATGAATGAATATGATGTTGTATTAGCTAAAAACGGAATGGAAGGTTTTGAAAAGTTTAAAAAATTTGAATTTAATCTATGTATTCTTGATGTCATGATGCCATATAAAGATGGATTTACATTAGCAACTGAAATTAAAAGTATTGCTCCTGACATTCCGATAATTTTTTTAACTGCTAAGTCAATGAAAGAAGATGTTTTAAAAGGTTATAAAGTTGGTGCTGACGATTATCTTAAAAAACCTTTTGATAGTGATGTTTTACTTTTTAAAATTAAAGCAATTTTGAAAAGGAATAAACTTTCATCAATTATTGATACTGAAGAAACTGAATTTAAATTTAGCTTGTTTCATTTCAATTCCAAATTGAGACATTTAAAATTTAAAGATGAATCGCCTGTGAAGTTATCTCCTAAAGAAAATATGTTATTAAAATTGTTATTAGTTCATTTAAATGACCTCATGCCAAGAGAGTTAGCTTTAACTAGAATATGGCATGACGATAATTATTTTACTTCAAGAAGTATGGATGTTTATATTGCCAAATTAAGAAAACAGCTTCAAAAAGACCCCAAGGTAAGTATCAATAATATTCATGGAGAAGGATTCAGATTAATCGTTGAGTAGAATAGGAGTTAATCATTTCTGTTATTTCAGAAAAATTATAATTATCTGAATACCATTTGATAGATTTATTAGACTTAAACCATGTTATTTGTCTTTTAGCGTATCTTCTAGTATTTGTTTTAATTTTTTCAACTGCATAATCTAAACTGGATTTATTTTCCAAATAATCAATAATTTCTGTGTAACCTATTGTATTTAGGGAGTTAAAATCCTTATAATCTATTAATCCTTCCACCTCTTTTATAAGTCCATTTTCGATCATATCGTCGACTCTTTTATTAATTAATAAGTGTAGTTTTTTTCTATCCATATTTACTCCTAAAATTATTTCATTGTATTTTGAAGTACTTCTTTGATATTTTAAAAAGGATGAGTAAGGTTTTTTAGTTGAAATACACACTTCAAGTGCTCGGATAATTCTTCTATGATTATTTAAATCAATCTTTGATTCTGTTATAGGGTCTAGTTCTTTTAACTGTTTAATCAAATTTACATTTCCATTTTTATCAAATTCCTTATTAAGTTTTTTTCTGATTGAACTGTCTACTTTTGGTATTTTATCAATACCATAAAGAACGGCGTCTATATAAAGACCTGAACCACCTACAAGAATAGCATAATCATTATTTTTGAAAACTTGATTTATGGAAATTGTTGCATCTTTTTCAAAATCTGAAATATTATAGTCTTTCTCAATGGAGATATTATTAATTAAATGATGTTTTACTGCTTTTAGTTCATTTTTTGATGGTTTGGCAGTTCCTATATTTAATTCTTTATAAAATTGCCTAGAATCGGCTGAAATCACTTCAGTTTTATAATGCTTCGCTAATTTTATAGCGAGGGATGTTTTTCCAACAGCAGTTGGCCCCACAATGGTAATCAAAATTTTACCCATTATATAATCTTATAAATTTATATAGCTCTTTTTCTTTAATTTTCGATTTTAACATCTTGAATAATTGTAATGTAGCTTCTGCATCACCATCTGCTCTGTGTCTGTTATTAATTTCAATTCCAAGACTTGAAACTAATTTACCTAAGCTGTATGATTCTTTTTCAGGAAAGACAATTTTAGAAATTTCAATTGTACACATTAATTTTCTCTTAAATTTTATTCCAATTCTTGAAAATTCTTTCTTCAAAACTCTAAAGTCAAAATCAACGTTATGAGCAACAAAAATGCAGTCTTCAGTAAATTCGTTAATTTCGTGTGCAATATCCTTAAATATTGGTTCACTCTTCAACATTTCATTACTAATTCCGGTAAGTTTTTTTACAAAAGGTTGAATTTTTTTTTGTGGATTAATTAGCTTATGGTATTTAAAAATATTTCCGTTTTTTTCAATTTTAAAAATAGCAATTTCGGTTATTTTTTCTTCATTGAATAACCCTCCTGTTGTTTCTATGTCTATAATAGTGTAAATAGCTTAATAGTTTCTAGATCCAAAAATTAAACTTCCAACTCTAATCATATTACTACCACAATCAATCGCCAGCTTGTAGTCATTGCTCATTCCCATAGATAATACACTAAATTTTTCATCAAACTTTTTTATTTCCTCAAATATTTTTCTTGCGTACAAGAATTCATTCTTTATTAATTCATTTTTTGATGTATTGCTTGCCATTGACATAATTCCGATAATTTTTACATAATTCATTGATTTATATTCATCTGAAAAAATAATTTCTTTTAAGCCTTCAGCGTCTAATCCAAATTTTGATGTTTCATTTGATATTTTTAATTGCAGTAAGCATTTTATCAATCTATTGTTTTTCTCTCCCTCTTTATTTATAATCTTTAGGGCTTTAAAGGAATCAATTCCGTGAATTAGATTAACAAATGGGGCCATATATTTGATTTTATTGCTTTGAACATGTCCAACCATATGCCAATCGATATTTTTTGGTAAATCCTCAAATTTCTTAGTCATTTCTTGAATTTTATTCTCTCCAAAAGATATTTGACCAGAATTATATGCGTCTAATATTTCTTGATTAGACCTAGTTTTTGAAATCGCTACTAACTGAACATATTCAGGAATTTCTCTGAGTATTTTATCAATGTTTTTCTTTATCATCAACAAAATCTTTTAGAAACAAACTCGGCTTTCTTTGTATTGGAATAGTCATAAAAACCCTCGCCTGACTTAACTCCAAGTTTCCCAATACTAACTAATTCATTTAATAGCTTATTTGGTTTATATTTAGAATCATTTAAACCCTCAAGCATAACTTCAAGAATTGATTTACATACGTCTAATCCAATAAGATCAGCTAATTGTAATGGCCCCATTGGATGTCCCATTCCTAATTTCATTATACCATCAATATTTTTAACCGTTGCAACTCCTTGATCTAAGGCTTCAATGGCTTCGTTAATCATTGGCATTAAAATTCTATTTGAAATAAAGCCTGGAAAATCATTTACTGTTAAAGGAATTTTATTAAGTTTTTTTGATAACTCAATAATTCTATCTGTTGTGTCTTTAGTTGTGTATTTTGAATTTATTATTTCAACAAGTTTCATAATAGGAACTGGATTCATAAAATGCATTCCAATTACTTTGCCCTTTCTTTTGGTTGAATTAGCAAGTTTTGTAATAGAAATTGATGAAGTGTTTGAGGCTAGTATAGTTTTTTCTGTGCATTTTTCATCAAGTTTTTTAAAAATAGATTTTTTAATATCAAAATCTTCACTTACTGCTTCAATAACTAAATCTGAATTTATAACAGATTCAAAATCTGTTGTTGAATGAATATTTTCTACAGTCCTTTTCATTTCAGAATCTGAAACTATACCTTTTTTCAACATTCTTTCTAGATTATTTAGTATAGTAGTATTTGCTTTTTTAAGACTTTCTAAATTTATATCGTAAAGAACTACTTTATGATTAAAAAGAGCAAATGTTTGTGCAATTCCATTGCCCATTGTTCCTGAGCCTATGACAGAAATATTTTTCATATTATTTAAAGTTATCGATTATTCTTAATGCAATTTCCAAAGCATTATGACCATCAGCTATATCAACCTTTGGTTTTGTATTATTTTTAATTGAGTTAGCAAAACTGTCAAGTTCATCTAAAATCGCATTATTTTCTAATATAGTAGGTTTGTTGAAATAGATTCTCTTTTGCTTACCATTATTTAATTCAAGTGTCATTACAGGAATTCCAGAACTTTCATCATCGATTTCTACTACTTCAGATTCTTTATTTAAAAAATCAATAGAAATATATTTTCCTGACTGAAAAAATCTTGTTTTTCGCATGTTTTTTAATGAAACTCTACTAGCAGTTAGATTTGCGACACAACCATTTTCAAATTCAATCCTTGCATTGGCTATGTCAGGACTATCACTAATAACAGAAACGCTGCTGGATGATATTTGCTTCACATTGGATTTAACAGAATTTAGAATAATGTCTATATCATGAATCATCAAATCTAAAACTACAGAAACATCTGTTCCTCTTGGATTAAATTTAGCAAGTCTATGTGATTCAATAAACATTGGTTTGTTGATATTTTTTTCAACCGCAGTATAGGCAGGATTAAATCTTTCAACATGACCAACCTGAATTTTTACATCATGTGATTTCGAAATATTTATTAACTCATTAGACTCAAAAATATTTGAGCATACCGGTTTTTCAATAAATACGTGGATACCTTTTTCAATTGCTATTTTTGCATATTCAAAATGGGATGGAGTTGGAGTAACAATATCAAGAACATCAATTTCCTCTAACATAGATTCAAAAGTTTGATACGCTTTACATTTAAAATCTAATGCAGCTAATTCAGAAATTTTTGAATTTGAGTCATAAATTCCAGAAAGCGAATAATTTTTTGACTGAATTAAAAGTTTTATATGAATTTTGCCTAAATGACCACAGCCGACTACTCCTACTTTCAACATATTTTTTTTTACAAATTTAATATTTTGAAGCTAATATGTTTTAAATTTAATTTTAAATTGTTGAATGCTTGATTCATATAAACACAAAGGACTTAGGAATAAGCTTGTTGAAGAATTGATAAATAAGGGTATAAAAGATTTATCTGTCCTTGATGCGATTGCAAATGTTCCTAGACATTTGTTTATGGATTCTGGATTTATTGATCATGCATATCAAGATAAAGCTTTTCCAATTGGTTCGGGTCAAACTATTTCTCAACCTTTTACTGTTGCTTTCCAAACTGAATTATTAAACGTCAAAAAAGGAGATAAGATACTTGAAATTGGTACTGGGAGTGGCTATCAAGCTGCTGTTTTGTGTGAAATAGGCGCTAAAGTGTTTACAATTGAGAGAATAAAAGAATTATATAGAAAAACCTCTGTTTTTTTACCTTCAATTAATTATAGGCCAAAAAAAATGATATACGGAGATGGAAATATAGGATATGTAGAAGAATCTCCATATGATGGGATAATTGTGACTGCAGGTGCTTCAGAAATACCTGAAAAATTATTCACGCAACTAAAAATAGGAGGAAGGTTGGTTGTTCCAATAGGAGCTGAAGTACAAAAAATGGTTTTGTATATCAAAAAAGCAGAAAATGAGTATGAGATCAAAGATTTTGGGGATTTTCAGTTTGTCCCATTGTTAAAAAATAAAATTTAACCTTCTTTTTTATTTATTCTATCTAGACTTCTCTTATTTTCTTTGTCTTTCAATGACGTTCTCTTATCGTATAATTTTTTACCTATAGCCGTAAATATTTCAATTTTTGCAAAACCCTTTTCATTTATAAAAAGTTTGTAAGGAATAATGGATGATCCTTTCTGTTGAACAGACTTTTTAAGTTTATTTAATTCTCTTTTATTTAATAACAACTTTCTTTGTCTCTTGGGATTATATGAATCATCATTAGAAAATTGATATTTTTCTATATTCAAGTTTATTATAAATAGCTCATCTTTATAAAATTTACAAAAACTCTCCCTGATAGACACCTTGTTATTTCTTATCGATTTTATCTCAGACCCGGTTAATACAATTCCAGAAATGAATGAATCATTTAAAATATATTCAAACTTCGCTTTTTTGTTTATTATGTTAACTTTATTGGTCATATATTATTGAGATGAATTGTATATAATATTTTTTAATTTTTGTTTGATATTTTCTGAATTATTAAATATTAAAATCTCATCAGGTGGAAATGGGATAAATCCACCCCTTAGGAGTTTTTTATCTCTTTTACTTAAAACTCTTTTATCTCCTGTGAATTCAAGATATATATTTCTAAACCAAAATTCACTATCTAGAGGATATTTTTCGACAATATTTTTCCTACTGTTATAATATCTAATTTCTGCAATAACCTTTGCAGATTTTGATTGATTAAATTCAATAGTTTTCGCTGAAATTTTTACAATCTTATCAATTTTTATATCATTCCCTAAACTATCCTTCATAACATTCCCGTTATCATCTAATTGATAAGTGTAACCATCTTTTATGTTCTTTTCTTTTATATTTTCTTTTTCTAAAATTCTTTCTGGAGATATAATAAAACTCTTAAAAGCTAAATCAATATAATAATCATATTTTCCCTTGTATTGTTCTTTATTACTGTAAAAAGATTTCCATTTAGAATTTAAATCATAGCTATCAATATTTAAGATGTCTTCTTGGAGTTCTTTATAAATAACAGAATTTGATTCATTCAAAACACTTAATAAAATGTGGTCTTTGCCTCTTGATAAACATAAATTAATTAATGACCTAGTTTGAAGATAATTTGAATTAATTGATTCTATGATACTCAGATAATTATATGCATTTCTATAGTCTATCTTATTATCTTTTGAAATTAGGTTTTTCGAAACTTCTAGGTAATAATCAGATGTTTTATATCGGTATTCTATAAGTTGATTATCATAGTTTTTAAAATTAAATCTTAAACTATTTGATGCAATATTCATTAGTTTGTTTTGTCTATCTATAAGGTTTTGATATTCAAAGTAAATTTTGTTATATAATTCAGGATTACCATCTCTTTTTAGTTGAGAAATTCTATTTTCAGATTTAATTACTGACCTATTAAAAACGTCTATTAAAATAGATTCATATTGGCTTTTTTTCTTTTTGTTTTTTGTCTTTTTTAACTCTTCAATAGTTTTATTAATAGCCTTATCAAATTCTCCAGAAATTACATTTTCATTTATTTTTTTAACTGGGCTACAGCTTAATCCTATTGTAAGGAATATCAGTAATATATGTCTAAAATTCATAACTGTTAATTAAGTATTAATAAGTAATGTATTAATGTTAT
>CEQX01157381.1_pt1 | contig 11275 bp, 4 predicted proteins | sample 356261 | NCBI WGS metagenome assembly CEQX01 (sample SAMEA2621076, study PRJEB7988) | marine metagenome | isolation source: saline water (ENVO:00002010), including | reverse complement strand
CTACCCTAAGGGTAGGTGCTAATCATGCTTGGTTTACAAGGTAAAGTTGCATTTGTTTTCGGAGTGGCCAGTGAAGACTCAATCGCTTGGGCAATTTGCCAAAGTTTGGCCGAGGCGGGGGTAACTCTGTACTTGGGCTATCAGAAGCGATTCATGTCACGAGTTTTCCAATTGAAAGACAAACTTCCAGCAATAGCTGGTTTCTATCCTCTTGATGTTGCATCTGATGCAGACACCAAGGAATTTTTCGATGCATTCAGTAAAGAAAACCCCGGAATTAAGGCAGATATCTTAATTCACGCAATCGGCTTTGCTCCAAGAGAGTGCTTTGACAGACCTATTCTTTTCGTTGATGATGAGAGCATCAATACCGCTTATACTATCTCTGCTAACTCTTTGCAGAGATGCCTAAAGTTCGCACTGCCATATCTAAATCCTGGCTCATCAACAATCACATTGACCTACGCTGCATCAACAAGGCACGTTCCTTCATATGGAATAATGAGCATGGCAAAAGCTGCTCTAGAGTGCTGGACTCGTGAATTAGCGTGCCACTTAGGCCCAGAAGGCCACAGAGTGAACTCCATTTCTAGTGGGCCAATTCGAACCATTGCCGCAAGCGGGATTCCTGGATTCGATAATATCCTCGACCATGTTGCAGCCAATTCACCTCTGCGCAGGAATGTAACTCAATCCGATGTTGCAGGTTGTACTGCTTGGCTAGCCAGCCCACTCTCTGCGGGAGTAACTGGACAGTGCATTCATGTCGATGCTGGTTATTCGATAACGATGGTTCCATCAAGCATAATGGGTGAGTGATCTGATGTCGATTACTACAGCAGACGGAAAACAAGTAGACGGGTTGAATCAAGCTCCATTCGAGCCGATTGCGGTTATTGGAATGGCAGCATTGATGCCAGATGCGACTTCAATCGAAGAGTTTTGGCAGAACATAATTGATGCGCATGTCGCGATTAAGGAAGTCTCGAAAGACCGATGGGACCCTGAAATTTATTGGGAAAACGGAGCGCCAGGAAATGTCACTGAAGGTAAAACCTACTCCAAGATTGGAGGATTTGTTGACGGGTATGAATTTGATTGGCGAAGATGGAGGCAACCACCGGGAACTCTTCCTCAAATTGACCCATGCCAGTTGTGGGCGGTCACAGTTTCTGCTGACGCTATTGAAGACGCAGGTTACGGAGACGGTGGAAAAACACTTGACAGAGCACGAACCGGTGTGATTTTTGCAAACGCATTAGGTGGGGAGAACCGTTCTGAATCCAACATTCGAGTATTCAGTGCAGAAGTAAGAAAAATCGCCATCGACAATGGAGTAACTCCTGAGCAAGCAGACGCAATGGTCGAGAAAATATGCGAAGGAAAACCACGTATCGATGAAGATACTATGCCTGGAGAATTGGCTAACGTAGTTAGCGGTAGAGTTGCAAATTTACTTGATTTACAAGGTCCAAATTATTCTACAGATGCAGCATGTGCATCTTCAATGGCGGCATTACTGGATGCATGTCGCCTGCTTCAAAATCGCCAGGTCGACACCATGCTCGCTGGAGCAACTGACCGCTGCATGGAAGCACCAACCTATGCTAAGTTCAGTGCAATTGGAGCACTATCTCCTACTCATTCAACTCCTTTTGATGCAAGAGCAAATGGATTCGTTATGGGAGAAGGAGCAGGTGTTCTTCTTCTGAAGAGATTGTCCGATGCAATCGATGATGGTGATGACATCAAGGCTGTTATTCGTGGAGTCGGAGGCTCTTCAGACGGCAGAGGTAAAGGAATCACTGCACCGAGCCAAAGAGGGCAAGTTCAAGCTGTTAGCAGAGCGTATGCTCAAGCGGGATACGAGCCATCTACCGTAGAATTAGTCGAGGCCCACGGTACATCAACAAAGGTTGGCGACGCAACTGAGTTGTCGACTCTTTCACTACTGTGGAATGGTCTTGACGGCGGAGATCACATCGCCGTTGGTTCAGTAAAGAGCCAAATTGGTCACTTGAAGGCCGCAGCAGGAATTGCTGGAATAATGAAGGCATGTAATGCGGTTTACCATGCTACAATTCCTCCGAGTGCTGGTTTTGAGACCCCTAATCCAACAGTAGAATGGAGCGAGATTCCATTCTTCGTCCCAACCAAAGCACTCGATTGGCCTAAACCGGAATCCAATCCCCGCAGAGCTGGTATTTCCGCATTCGGTTTCGGTGGAACAAATTTCCACGTCACATTAGAAGAGTATGTTCCAGATTATCACGCAGATTTAGTTTCTGAATGGGATGGGAGATGGGACGCATATGCAGGAATCACAACGAGTTCATCTTCCCAGCCAACCATGACGCATGAAGAACTCAAAGCGGTAGAGGGTGGGCTTCTATTGCTTTCAGGAGGCTCGGTTGAGGCAGTCAAAACAAAGCTGGCAGCAATTTCATTTTCAGGAACAAATTTCGATGATGACCCTAAAGGAATGCGTCTTTCATTCACATTACCAGAGCACTGGTCTTTCGAAACTAGCGACTCGCTAAGAATGGCAATTAGCGCTACTAGTTGGGCCGAATTCAACAAGCGCAAGGACTTGGCTCTCAAGGCTATGGACGACCCCGGGAAATGGGGCTTCTTGATGAGTCAAGGGATTTTGATTAGCAACGACCCAGCATTACCAAGTGGTGCCAAAGTCGCTCACATGTACCCTGGTCAAGGCAGCCAATATGTCGGGATGACTAATGATTTGAATTCAAGATACACCGGAGTAGGCCAAGTTTGGGAAAAGGCAGATGTGACAATGGTCGACGTCCTGGATGGTGAAACACTTTCTTCATTCGTATTGAGAGAAAACCTCAGCGATGAAGAAAAGAAAGAGGCTGAGTACAAACTCAAGCAAACAGAATACACTCAACCTGCAATGTTGACAGCAGATTTAGCAATCGAAGCCGCACTAAATGCTCACGGCCACAAACCAGACATGGTTGCTGGACACAGCCTAGGAGAATATGCTGCACTCATGAGTGCGGGAATCTTAGACATGGATGGCGCTTTGAGAGCCGCAGCAGCACGTGGAACGGAGATGGGTAGTGTAGAAATTGATGACAAGGGCCTGATGGCTAGCGTTACCGCACCTTACGAGCGCATTGCTGAGATTATCGATGAAGTAGATGGCTATGTTATCGCTGCAAACAAGAACTCTCCAAAGATGACAGTTATCGCTGGAGAAACCGAACCAGTCAAGGCAGCAATGTCCCGATTTGAAGCAGAAGGTTTCCAGACTGTTGCTTTGGCTACAAGTCATGCATTCCATTCCAGAATCGTTGCACCAGCAAACGAACCATTACGCCGATTCCTTGAGAATCTAGATGTCAAGTGGCCGAAAATACCGATCACCAGTAATATCGACGGAGGATGGTATCCGATGGACGACGGCGGCGATTCTAAAGCCGCAGCTTTATCGAAATTGGCACCTCAAATGGCATCCAGTGTTGAATGGACAACTCAAATTAATTCGATGTATGATGCAGGTGCGAGAATATTCCTCGAAGTTGGGCCGAAAAGAGCACTGACAGTTTTCGCATCTCAAATTCTCGAAGGCAAACCTGCCCTGCCAGTAATGACTAACCATCCTAAGGCAGGAGGAATTTCGACCTTCCTGACTGCTCTAGGTACACTTGCGCTTGCTGGAAGGCCTCCGCAGTGGCCAGGGCGAGATAGCCCACACTTGACTGAAGCATTCCGTGCCGGACCGATTGAAGCATCGGGCGGTGCATCTGTTCCAGCAACTCCTCTGCGAGAAAGAAGCAAACCTCTTCCTTCAAAGGGCGGCGAAGTTGTAACTCAAACCGTTGTAAAATCTGGTGATGCTTATGTTGATCCAGATGCAGCAAAGAAGGCCTTAGTCGGCGAATTGATTGCTGCTAAAACAGGATATCCTGCGAAATTCTGTCAAGGCAATGTCAACATGCGTGAAGTTTTGGGGATGAGTGACCAACAGGTGCAAGACGTCATTACCACAGTTCATACTAGATGTAGCACAGACCCAGATTGGGATATCACTGTTGCAAAGACCCCAGGGGATATCACTAGATGGATAACTTCAGCACCGGCTATTGGAACTAAATCAAGAGCCACAAAGGTCGATGATAGAGATGAAGACCCATTCGTAATCACTGGTATTTCTCTTGGTCTTCCTGGCGGAGATAGGGTATTCGATGAAGGCAATTTCGAAAAGCTAGTACGAGGCGAGACTTGTATCAGTGAAGTTAGTGAAGAATACAAGCAGCGTTTACTTGACAAGAACATCGTTCGACTAATCAAAGGAAGAGACGGTAGCGTTGGAATGGAAGCTGCTAAAGAATTCGGCGACATTCCTCAACTTGCAGGATTAAGGTCTGCATTCAACCCAGAAGAAGAATTTGGGATCGAAGCAAAAATCGCTGCTGCTTGGGATATCACTACTCAACTCGCATGTGCAGCGGGCCTAATTGCATTGAAAGATGCGGGGATTCCTCTAACTCCTGTAGAACAGGTCGGCAAGGGAGGACTACGTCTGATTAGGTCGTGGCAAATGCCTTCAATCTACCGTGATAGAACTGGAATAGTATTCGCTTCTTGTTTCGCAGGACATCAAATGGCAGCAAAGCATGCTAAGGTAAATGGTAATGACGGCGAGGACCGATTTGACAGAAGATATCTGTTCCAAATTTTGAACATGGGTCATTCTCAATTTGCTCAGCACGTTGGTATCCGTGGTCCAAATACGACAATCAATCTAGCATGTGCATCAGCAACTGCCGCATTCGGCGTCGCTGAAGATTGGCTTGCAAACGACAGATGCGACAGAGTAGTAATCATCTCTGCTGATGAGGTTACAGGCGATGATTTGTGGGAATGGATAGGCTCAGGATTCGCAGCTAGTGGCGCTGCAGCGACCAGCAATGTTGTCGAGGATACAGCATTGCCATTCGATAAGAGAAGGAACGGTTTGATTCTAGGAATGGGTGCTGCTGCATTCGTAGTCGAGAGAAAGTCTGAATCTGATGCTAGAGGTGTTCAGCCTATGGCTGAAATACTAGGCACTAAGATCTGTAATTCAGCATATCATGGAACAAGGTTAGATGTGGACCACGTTGCACAAACAGTGAACGAGTTCGTTACTGAAATCGAGGAAAGATGGGGCTTGGATAGACACCAAATCGCTCCAAGCACAGTGTTCTTCTCTCACGAGACGTACACTCCTGCTAGAGGCGGCTCAGCACAGGCTGAAGTCAAAGCATTGAGAGAAACATTTGGAGCAAGTACCGACGCTCTTGTAATTGCCAATACCAAAGGTTTCACTGGACATCCGATGGGAGTAGGAATCGAAGACGCATCTATGTTCTACGGCTTACTTACAGGTCGTATCCCACCGATTGCTAATCACAAAGAAGTAGACCCTGAACTTGGAAACCTGAATCTCTCCAAAGGAGGAGATTATTCTGGATTGAAGTATGGAATGCGATTCGCCGCAGGATTTGGAAGCCAAATCGGGCTTTCATTTGTTAGAAAGTCTGAGTTCACTGGAGATAGAATCGACAGGCAAAAACTTCTGGCTTGGAATCAGTCACTGGCAGGAACTCCAAATCTTGAATTGCGTGTGCTAAAGAATAAGCTTGTAGCCTATGTTGATGGCGAAAATAATTTGCATGGCGGGATTCAAGGTGATGAATATGCAGTTCCAAGTGGCGAAGTAGCCACATCCGCTCCAGTTATTGTTGAACAGGTTTCAGAACCTGAGCCAGTACCAGAACCAGCACCTGCTCCAGTCGCTGCTAGCCAACCGGCGCCTACTTCATCACCAACCGGAGATACAACTCAGATTGTAATCGATGTTGTTGTGAATCACACAGGTTATCCTGCGGACTTCGTAGAACTGGATCAAGACCTAGAGGGCGAATTGGGAATTGACACAGTAAAGCAAGCAGAAATCATGGCAGATATCCGTGCCAAGTTTGGATTACCTGTTGACGAGGATTTCGTTCTATCAGACTATCCAACTCTGAATCATATGATTGCTTACATTCACAAGATGCAAGGAGGCGCTCCTGCTGTTGTTGAAGCACCTGTTGAAGTTGCTGCACCAGAACCAGTGGCAACACCAGAGCCACAGCCTGCAACGGTTACAGCGCCTGCCGCTACAGTAGTAGAAGCCCCGAGCGGTGGCGCAGAGGATATTCAGCCAAGGCTAATCGGTGTCGTTGTCAAGCACACAGGATATCCCGAGGATTTCATCGAAATGGACCAAGACCTTGAGGGCGAGTTGGGTATTGATACAGTAAAGCAAGCGGAAATCATGGGCGATGTGCGAGAAATATTCTCACTTCCTGTCGATGAAGACTTCGTTCTATCAGAGCACCCAACTCTCAACCACTTCGTTGCATACATCCAGAAAATGACTGGTGGAGTTGTAGCTTCAACTCCTGCCCCAGTAGTGGTCGAAGCGGCGGCAACACCACCTGCTCCAGAAGTAGCAACACCAGAGCCGCAGCCAGCGCCTGCAGCACCTGCCGCAACCGATAGCGGGGACATTCAACCCAAACTAATCGGTGTTGTAGTCAAGCACACAGGATATCCAGAGGATTTCATTGAGATGGACCAAGATCTCGAGGGCGAATTGGGCATTGATACAGTAAAGCAAGCAGAAATCATGGGTGATGTACGAGAAATATTCTCTCTACCAGTCGATGAAGACTTCGTATTATCAGACCACCCAACTCTCAACCACTTCGTTTCATACATTGTCAAGATGAAGGGCGGAACCACGGAGGCAGTTGCACCTGCGCCAGTCGCAGCACCGGCGGCAGTAGCACCTGTAGCGGTTGAAACTCAGCCACAGACAACCTCTACGAATTCTTCGACAACACGTCGTTGGCAAGTTGAAGTTGAACCATGTCCCGCTATGGCAGAAGGTTTACCCATTGGGGGAACCATTGTAATCACTCAAGATTCATGGGGAGTAGCTGATGCTTTGGCACAAAGACTGAGCAATAAGGGATTATCAGTAGCTAAGGTTGGATTCGAGTTTGGAGCGAAGGTTGTAACCGAACAAGAAGAACTGTCCGGCCATACCTACAGGGCTGACCCTGGAAGCGAAGAGCAAATCGCAGAAGTCTGTTCTAGAATCTCAGGAGTGGGTGGGATAGTCCATCTAGCGCCTCTCTCTCTAACAGGCAGTTCTTGGGAATCTGAAGGTGCATCTAATCAAGTAAACCTCGCTGCACAATCATGGTTTGGATTACTGAAGGGCTTAGACTCTCAGTTAGCAGTAATTTCCTCGGGAATTGTGGGCAGCGTAACCGCATTGGATGGCAGACACGGAAACCGTGGCGAGAGATTCAACTCGCTGGCATGTGGTGCTAGTGGCGTCACCAAATCTTACGCCTTTGAAAGAGAGAATCTGAGGTGCAGAGCATTAGACTTGCATCCAGAATTGATTATCGATGCTGACGCTGCTGCTGAAATCATCGAGAATGATTTGTTTAGTGCCGGCGGCGAAGTCGAAATTGGAATCGATAGAGACGGCAGAAGATGGACTTTGGTTTGCTTTGCAGAGGATCTAGTCGATGAGTCCAAACCTCTCGAATCTGATGATGTTTGGTTAGTTAGCGGCGGCGGTTCTGGAGTAACTGCGGCATCAATCATAGGCGTAGCAAAAGCGAGCCAAGGAGCTGGCGCAACATTCCTATTACTTGGCCGCAGCAGTCTTGCGGAAGAGACCTCTTCATGGCTAGATTGGTCTGAAGAACAACTCAATGCTCGCAAGATGGAATTGCGTGAAACTCTGGTGGCTGAATCTGAAAGCGGTAAGATAACCATGGTTGAATGGAATAATGCTTGGACTAAACTGACCAGAAGCATGGACATCTATCGAACAATTAGCGAAATCGAGGCAACAGGCAACTATGCAGAGTATCACTCTGCAAATGTAACCGATGCCGAAGCGATTAGTTCCGCAGTGGGCGACCGCTCAGTGACAGGAATTGTCCACGGAGCGGGCTTAGAAGAATCCAAACTTGTTGCAGATAAATCCTGGAGCACATTCGATTTGATTGTCAGAGTCAAGGTTGACGGCTGGAAAGCATTGACTTCAGCAGCCGGCGATTCGCTGAGATTCGCATGCGCCTTCACCAGCGTTGCTGGTAGGTTTGGCAACGGCGGACAAACCGATTACGCAGCGGCCAACTCGATATTGGACGTTGAAATGGCTAGAATGACCGCCAACTCCGAATGCAGGGCCGTTGCTATTGGCTGGACTGGATGGCGTGACGTAGGTATGGCAACTCGTGGCTCGATTGAGGCAGTATTCGAATCCGCAGGAATAGAAACTCTAGCAGTTGAAGATGGTGTAGAGATATTCGTTGGTGAAGCCTTAGCAGGCGGGAAGCGAAGAGTGCTAGGTTGTGGCTCTCTAGGATTAATGGATCGCTATGATTCGTTTAGAGAAGCTCCGTTGAAGTTACCTGCACAAATGGCTGCATCGATTGCAGACCCTAGGCGATTCCCATTGATTGACAAACTAATTTCATTAGATGAAGGTAAATCCCTAGTTTCACAGTGTACGCTTTCTGTACAAGACCATCCGTTCTTGAGTGACCATGCAATTGATGGAGTACCGTATCACCCTGGCGTAATGGCGATGGAGATGTTTGCAGAAAACTCTCTCCTATTGGTTCCAGAACACTGTATAGCTGGATTCGAGGGTGTTACTTTCGGACTACCTGTCAAGATTATGAAAGGTGCAATGACCGTTCGCATTGAGGCTGAATTAGTCAAGAGTGAAGGCGATTTGAAGTGGGTTCACTGCCGCTTAGTATCCGATTTAGTCAATTCTAAGGGCGAAGTATTCGGCGAGCCTAGAATGCATCATGAAGCGAAGGTAAGGTTGGTTTCCTCGAGTGATGACATGGTCGACTTCCTACAAAGTGAAGTCGAATCATTGCCAGCGATTGGAACTCCACCTGATGGCGAGTTGCAACACCATTCGAGTTTCATCTACCTGAGATACTTCCACGGCCCTAGATTCCAGTCACACGGAGGTGTACTGCGTGGAATTGAAGGCGGAGTTGATGGAATCGCATTGATGCGACATCAACTGCCTGCTACTGACCAATTCGCATTAGAAAGCGACGGTGAAGAAGTTCTGCTCGATGCATTACCTATGTTGATTGAGGCAGGATTCCAAAATGCAGGATTAGCAGCTATGGAAAGCGATGGCTTCTCTAGCCTTCCAATCGGAATAGAATGGTCGACTATGCTTCGTGTTCCAGATGCAGATGAGAGACTACGTGTTCGTTCTGTGAAGGTCGCTAGCGAAGATGCAGGAGTAACTGTTCACGATGTAGTAGTAGTCGGAGACGATGATGCACCTGTATTATCTCTCAAGGGATTGAGACTCAAAGCGATGGGCGAAGTTCCTGAAGACCAAAAATTCAGCCTGTCGAGGTGAGATGATGGAAGTAATGGATCCAATCGAGGGTCCTAGGATGATGCTTGCAAGAATGCCTATTCAGGATTGCACGAGCATATTCTCTGAAGAAATTCCAAGAGCGACAGAGAAAAGACTTGCAGACCATAACTCTGGGCGTCTATTGCTAGAGAGATGTCTAGAGCACTGGGGCATTCCTCTAGACTTGGTTGAAGTCCTTCGCACAGAGCACCGAGCACCATACTTGTCTTGGATAAACGGAGTCTGGAGAAATGAACCACTTCCGGGAATAAGTATCGGTCATTGTGAGAAATGGGCAGTGTGTGCTCTCATCGAGCCAGGGTACTGGATCGGTATCGATGCTGAGCAAAAAGATAGACAAATTCAGACCAATGCTTTCGACATGATGGCCAAGGGAGATGAATTGAATTTTCTAATTGGAAATTCAAAAATGGCAATTGAAACTTGGACCTCAAAAGAAGCGGTTCAAAAGGCCGAAAAACTCGGAATGCACCTAAATCCAAGAGACATCAATTTGACCGAATATGATGTTGAATCTTTCATCCATGACGACCTCATGGTTTCAGTCTCCTGGCGTAAGGCAGGAACGAATCCTAAGACCGCTGAAGATGATTTACTCGATGCAACTGCAGAGGCGATGAAGCAGAATCCAGACTTCAGTGTTGGATGTAAAACAGTCAGAAATAACCTGTAACACGAAATACACTCTTTGATTAATGATGAACTTCAGGTGGTAGCATGGACAAAGGATTGTGGAAGTGGATTTCGTCCTCTGCCATTGTCGCATCCATGTGTTGCCTACCATCTGTTGTGATGGTGATGTTTGGCCTAGCCTCGGTCTCTACGGCAGCTGCTCTTTCCGATACCTTGTATTGGGGCAAGGATGGCTACTGGTGGTTCAGACCAGCCATGCTAATCATTGCCGGTATTTTGGTATCTGCAGGCTTGGTTTCATACTTCAGGAATCAAGGTGTGTGCACTCTCGATGATGTGAAAAGAGAGAGAAGGAAAGTGATCAACACTTCCTTGCTTGCCTTTACCGTAGCAGTCCTTGGATACTTGTTCTTCAACTACGTAGTCCTAGAACTCCTTGGAATCGCAGTGGGCCTTCCTTGGGAAGATGACGCCTTCTGGAACTAATAGTAAGCAATCCAGATGTAAATCCCAGTTAGTATTGACATCGGTACCAAGTAGTACAATACTCGTAGAAAGAGCGGGCTCTTCTTCTTGTCATCTAGGAATTTATTGTCCTCAACGATGGCTTGTCCCGCAGCAGCAATTAGTTCTCCTACTGCATCGACCATTCAATCACATCTCATTCATGTTACGAATTTCAGGAGTTTGGTCTGCGATGATAAACTCGAGCATTGCAGCCCACATTACGAACTCCATGCTCCTTTCAAGCTCTTCTTGTCCACCGACTTCCTCAATCATATTGTCTAAGGTGTCTGTTGGTGAATGGTATGCAGAATAGTCTTCATCATACGCTCCCAGATGGAAGATTGTTTGAGCACCCAATTCACGGAATGTAACGTGGTCTGAGCGTCCAAATGTATCTTCGTGTACATCGAATACTAGGTCTGCATGCTCATCCCAGTGTTGATCACAACCAGCACCATAGGTGCCATCGATTCTCAAGTCCATTGGCGCTTTCAGGACATTTCTGTGAACATGCTCTAGAACGGTCGTAATCTGCACGTCTTGGACATCAGGGTCCAAATCTGGTCCAGACCAAGCGTGGTAAGGGAATGGGTCGCCTACGCCGTTCTTGTGTGCAGGCCAAGACAT
>CEQX01156084.1_pt1 | contig 11307 bp, 9 predicted proteins | sample 356261 | NCBI WGS metagenome assembly CEQX01 (sample SAMEA2621076, study PRJEB7988) | marine metagenome | isolation source: saline water (ENVO:00002010), including | reverse complement strand
AACATCCAATCGTATAATTCACGAGCCAATTCTTGAACGAAATATTGTTTTTGAGCCTCATCTTGAATCGTATTAAGATATACGATATTAAGTGGTACTTTCCCTGGCATTGCTGGTTCACAAAACGAATCGATGTCAATCGGTACACCGTTTGAAAATAGTAACTGATTGACCCCACTGCTGAATGCAGACAAGCGTCTTGCAAGGTCGTTTCTAGTCGACTTAGGCAGCATCTCATCATAATCTCTCAGACCATGTTCAAACATGATCTCCTCCCAAGTGGGAATATCCGGCTTTTCTTCATCTTCCACGTCGATAAAGGCCTGAGGATACAATGCTCTTGTGAAACAATCTTGAGGCTCTCTTACAACCTTAGCCAAACCTTGGAAGTCTCCGACATCAAGACCTAGTCTTGTTCCATTAACTAGCACTTCGTAAAGGAATGGTTTGACAACCTTCCCTTGTGTTTTTTCAACATCAAATCCGGCAAGATTACTGAATCCAGCAGCCACCATGTCCCATGCCGTGATTGCTTCTTCAGGGTCTAAATCCGCAGGAGGTGAGCGAAAAGGGTCGATACATAATGGCAAACCTTTCGACCTTAAGGGAGTCCAAATTCTAACTTCCATTTTTGAAATTAGTTTCTTCATTCGGTCTACTTCGCCACCTTGCTCGGTTAAATCCCCTTCATCAATAGCTAATGCGAGTCTTGCTAAGTCGCCTTGAGGGTCGAGAATTAGGGCAGGAATTCCAGCCAAAGCAGCCTCCTCAATAACGGTCTTAGCCATCACGGTTTTTCCAGAACCTGTTGAACCTAACATGGCGGCGTGTCTAGCCAAAACCATCTTGTCGATTTGAACAATATCTCCGTTGTCTCTTCTCTCACCAAGAAGCATCCCCTTCGCCTTTATTTTCTTCTTCCGTTTTGGTTGAGGGGTTTCAAGAATATCATCGACGAGGTCTCTCAATTCATGAGCATCCTCCTCCGACATGAGCCAGCCAACAATGCCCGCCCTCTTGAGGATGACTACTACCGCGCAGTTGGCGGGACACACTCAAGGAGGCGAACCTCTTCGCCGAGACATGACTCGTATTGCTTTAGCCAAGCCATACTGGGATGCTGAGTGCGAGAAGGCCGCAGTATCAGCATTATCTAGTGGCCGTTGGGTTAAGGGCCCGCAGGCCAGAGCGTTTGGCGAGGAATTTGCAAATTGGTGTGGTGCGATTTCTGCAGTGCCTTGTCAGAGTGGTTCAGCGGCATTATGGGCTGCTATGCGCTTGCTAGATATTGGGCCGGGTGACGAAGTAATCGTTCCTGGAATGACTTTTATTGCAACAGCAACGGCTGTAAGTTTAGTCGGCGCCACCCCCGTTTTTGCAGATATCGAAGAAGAATATTGGTGCATTTGCCCAGATGATGTCGAGTCAAAAATCACTTCTAAAACAAAAGCCGTAATTGGAGTACATATCTTTGGTCAACCATTTTCTCCTCGTCTACGAACGATTTGTGATTCTCATGGAATCTCTCTAATCGAAGATGCTGCTCAAGCACACGGAGCGTTACTTGAAGGGAAAATGGCAGGGGCGATTGGAGATATTGCCTGCTTCTCCTTTTTCCCTTCTAAGAATATGGCTGTCGGAGGCGAAGGCGGGATGGTAACCACTACCCGCCCTGAACTCGCTGAGCGTTTGAAACGCCTAGTAGATCATGGCCGTGATGATACCTTGGAGTCTGTTGAGTTAGGCACCAATTTACGAATGAGTGAAGTCAATGCCGCAGTAGGCAGAGTTCAGTTAAAACACATAGATAGTTGGGTTTCCAAAAGAAGAGAAAACTCAGATGAGTTAAACCATTCAACAAAGATTCGTGAGAATAGTCAGCACGCTTGGCACCAATTGTGCATTTTGTCAGACGAACCTACTTCAGTAATCTCTTATTTTGATAGTAAAGGAATTGATGCAAGAGTCCACTACCCAATACCGTGCAACCGCCACCAAGTTTATTCTGAACACTTCCAGCACGAAACCAGTCTACCTAATTGCGATTTGATTGCTCACAAATTAGTAGCAATTCCAGTCCACCCTTCTCTGAGTGGTGAGGAACTACAAAGAATCAAGGATGCATTGCATCATTCAACATTCTAGCCAGTGCTGCATTAGACCACCCTCTAATGCCAGTCAATTCCAAACCGGTCCAAGATGGAATAATTACGGGTTGGCTTTCACTTTCTAATTCAACTTCGGCTATGATTAACCCTTCTAGGGGCGATTCAAATTCATCAACCTCCCACAACAAACCGTCTTCGCCATCCCAAAGGTATCGAGTTTTAGTTACACTTGGTAACCCCTCGAGTGAAAGAGAATCGAACAAATCTTTCGAAAGCGGCCATTCAAACTCTGTAGCAGTTGCTCCAGTTCTTGAGCCCTTTGCGGTTAGAATAGCTTCACCGTCTTGTAATCTAATTCTCCAGGTTTTTATGTTCACCAAACCATCTTCTCCCTTAGCCAAATTATGTCCATTCCAAACAATATTGCCCTCATCTAATGTAACCCCGGTGAGATAACATTGGAATATCGATAGAGCCCTGTCTCCGCGCCAAGGCTTTTCTCCACGACCATCTATGAAGAATCGTCGCTCAATTTCTATACCCATCAATTCTCATCCTCTATCTTCTGAGATCTCGCCTTAGCCATAACCTCTTCATCAAGGAACCAAAATGTTGGGGTTTCTTCCAGGTGCTTATCCCAGTGCTGTACAGTTCTAGCCCACATTTCGGTGTCTGCATTTTTACTGCAATATTTCAGTATCCAATCCATCTGGCTTTGCATCTCTGCATCATCAGGGCAGTTACGCTTGAGATTTTCTGCAGTCATTGCCATGTTCATCATGAACATTGGTGATAGAGCGTAGGTCCAAAACGGATTTCTTTCAAAATCCACGCTTCTTTGAGCAGTCCATAATGAAAACACTCTATCGTAAAGATAGCCTACACACAGAACGATTAGAACCAAAGTGAAGAATATGCTAAGCAATCCAATGTACGTGGCGGGTATTCCCAATACTGAATTGGTAAAGCATATTCCAGAATCGCACCCTGCAGAGAATCTCCAGCTAACATATGGCCACAAAATCAAGGTAAGAGTAGACCCCAATAATCCCATCGAAATTATCGATTGAGATTGTTGCATACGCCAATATTGGCGCATTACCCATTTCTTGAAAGGGCTGATTTCCGAACTCGTCATACCAACCTCGTCGACACTGCTCATTGATATTTTAATGGGTCTAAAGTACCGCTACTGTTACCAATGTATCATTATATGTTAACAGCCAGCGCAATATATGCACCAGAATTTCACAACATCAACATTGGCGATTTTTTTAGTTCTACTAATGGGAATGTCTGGATGTACTGGGATGTTTGAAGACTCTAGTGATGAAGAGGAACAAATCATTCTCAATCCAGACTTGGGTGAACAAACCAAGAGGTCCCTTGGCTCTCCAAACCTCCTGACTTATTCAGATTGCAGCGATTTAGAAGAATCTCTAAAATTGAGCATCGAGGAAGAAACTAGAACCAGTTTAATTCAAGCCATTGACGAGGTCTATTATTGGGGCGGAGGTTGGATGGAAGATGACATGGTTATGGAGTCTTCAGATGGAGGTACATCTCCGTCAACAAGCCCACAACCCCGCACAGAAGGCACGGACTTTTCAGGAACTAATAATCAAGAGCAAGGAGTCGATGAAGCAGATTTCGTAAAGACTGACGGATACCACATATACTTCCTTGACAACGGTTTGCTACACATAATGGATATTCCTGAATTTGGAGAAATAGAGCATGCTTCTTCAACTGAAATAGAAGGCAACCCTGTTGCTATGATGCTTAATGATGATAGATTAGTAGTAGTTTCTACAATCTCTAGTTGGAGCATCAACCAAGAAGATCCACTCGCAGAGGCGATGGGCTGGGGCGGTGAATGGAATAGTTGGAGAACCAGTACTTTGACTAAATTCACAGTCTACAATGTATCGAACAGCTCAGATCCAGTCGAAAACCGAGAATTATACATTGAGGGGAATTACATGACTGCGAGAGAAGTCGATGGGACTGTACGAACCGTCACTCACACCTGGATGAATATTCCAGGCCTCCGCACTTGGCTTGAATATCCAGATAATTATTGGGATTACGATTATGATGGCGAAGAACGTAAAGTGATTCGACAACAAGCAGCAGCGGCAGCAATAAATCATAATCAAAAAGTGCTGGAAGAAATTAGTTTGGAAGATATCTTGCCACAAGTACACGAAAGAATTGGCAACCAGATAATCACGCACCATATGAATGGCGATGATTGCTCGGACTTCGCAGCACCGGACTCAGCCCTTAACCGAGGATATACCAGCATCTTTACAATCGATTTAATCTCTGAGGATTTAGATTTTGAAGCAGACCATATTGTTGGCAACTGGCCACTTGTTTATTCTTCACAAGACACTTTAATAATCACTGAAAACGCTTGGGACTGGTGGTGGTTCTGGGGCAATGATGGAATAGATGAAGCAACTAATATTCATTCATTCGATATTAGTGAATCTGGAGAGACAAAATATTCCGGCTCCGGTAGAGTTGAGGGCACAATCCAAAATCAATTTTCAATTTCAGAACACGAAGATGTGGTTCGCGTTGCTACCACAACAGGCCAATGGGGGCGCTGGTGGTTGGAAAATCCAGAGCCGATGGAATCTCACGTCATCACCCTGTCTCTGACAGAAAACATCACCACGGGGCAGTCCAATCTACTAGAGATTGGCCGAGTAGATGGTATCGCATACAATGAAACAATTTGGTCTGCAAGGTTTGTTGAAGATAGAGCCTACATCGTAACTTTCGAAAATATGGACCCTCTGTGGACAATAGATCTCAGCAACCAAAGCGCCCCTCGAATAATGGGCGAGTTGGAAGTTCCAGGAGTTTCAACCTATATCCATCCACTTTCTGATGAAGCCATCCTCACAATTGGTTTGGGCCCTGCAGATGAAGAAACGGGTTTAGGTCTCGATTGGAGCCACACAAGACTTTCATTGTTCAATGTATCAAATTTTTCAGACCCACAATTGACTCAGACTCTGTCTTTATCCCCTGTAGAAAAACCTGATGAGGGATGGTCATGGGCTTGGTCAGAAGCAACATGGGAGCACAAAGCATTCCAATATTGGGAGCCCAAGGGTATGCTTGCAATCCCGATGAATACATATCGATATGACTACTATTATGATGATGCAGGTCATTATCACTATGACTATGATTGGGTTAGTAAACTGATGATAGTAAACGTAACAGAAAACGGTTTAGAGTTGCATGGTGAAGTAAACCACTCCCAATTCTATGAGACCGATGAAAACCGCTGGTGGTCTTCATACAATATCCGTAGATCAATCTTCATGGGCGATTATATCTATGCAATTTCCCATGGTGGTATATCGGTTACTCACCTAGACTCATTGGAAGAAACAGACTCCCACCAGTTCACATTTAGTAACAGCAACAATGCAGATGACGCCTCAAGCGAGGTAGCAGTTGAGGACAAGGATGAAAGTTAGTCGCAAAGTAGACCAGGCATGCTCAATGTAGCGATACTAGGATGTGGCCGCTGGGGGCGAAACCATCTTCGTACTTTGTCTGATTTACGAGATGATGGATTAGTTGGCCGAATAACGGTGGTGGACACTTCAGAGTCCGCTAGAGATTCCGCCCACTTGGCAGATTGTGTAAGCGAAGATATGGAGGGTGTTGAAGCCGACCTCGTTATCATCGCCACCCCTTCTAATCTTCATGCTGGCCAAGCAAGGGATTTGATGTCTAGGGGCTATCATGTATTGGTAGAGAAACCACTCGGGTGTTGCGAGGCAGAGGCAGCGCAAGTTTTGGCCAGCGCCCATGAAAATGGTCGCGTAATGGGCGTAGGGCTGTTATTGAGATTCCACCCTGCAGTTGCACTTGCAAAAAAGATGCTAAGGGGTGGAGAGTTGGGGCGATTAGAAACCTTACGTTTCGTTAGACGAACCACTAGGGCTGGGCCAGAAAATGGCAATGTAATCGAAGCATTAGGCGTCCATGCAATAGATCTCATGTGCCACATTATGAGCGAATCTGAGCCGAGCGCAGTTCACGCCGAGGGCAATTTCCAAGAGTCTAGAATTGCATTGGAGTTCCCTCACGGAATCGAGGCGATAATAGATATTGCTTGGGACTCAAGCGTAGAGAGGAGAACCGTAACCTTGGTCGGCTCTAACGCAAGTCTAAATTTCGATTTAGATATTCACGATAAGGCTGTATTGATTTCGGGTGATGAAAAGACAGTAATTCCATGCCAATCAAGCCATTCTCCTTTAGAAGCCGAACTGCGACACATTTTGGGAGGCATTGAGGCCCATAAAGCAGGTGAATCTTGGACTACTGTGCCCGACTTTGGAGCCGCATTACGCGGAGTTAGATGGACTGAAAGAGCGGTCCGCGCTATGCCAATACTAAGGCCACATTGAAGAATCGGAAACATCTGGACGTATCATGGCGGGCGCAGCAGCTGAAGATTCCGAACCACTCTTCGTTTTGGAGCCACTTCCTGAATTATCTGATGTTATTAGTTCCGTATCGGGTGCGAACCCACTAATCCTAATTTTGTCAGCGGGAGCAATCCTGTACTGTTTAGTGAAATTCAGCGACCCAATGGTTAAGATTTCTACTAGTTCAATTCTAAATCTCGGAGTTAACTTTTATGTTACAGAATCGTTATTTTATTCGATGATTTTTACCAGCATATACATTCTAGGGTTTTTCCTTGTAATGGCTGCTATGAACTGGGGCGAAATCCAAGCGGCTATAGGCATGGATAAAGCAAGGATTCTATCGATTGGTAGCTTCATATTGTCCACATGGGTTTTAGTTGTATTAGGCAAAGCGATTGGTATGCCCACCGGATCAGGAATAGTAGTCTGTGTATCCACCACTGCATTTTTGTGGTGGACATATTATTCATTAGAACCTGCTACAAGTTGATTGCGAAGTGTCAAGGACTATGCACGCACGCATACATGCGATGGCAACCTTCTCTAGTCACCCAGACCTTCCAGAGATTCTCGAAAGTCTACTCGAGAGCGATGTCCACACATTATTTTTGAAGGCCGATTGTCCACCTAGAACTAAGGCTGGTGGGATTGGTAATCTTAGACTGGCAGATGTGGAAGGCGCAGATGATGGCGGATGGGACACAATTCGTTTGGAATCATTGCAGGAAGAAATAATTGGCTTGATAGATGAAAATAGAGATCGTTCAGATTGTTTTCTAGAAATAGACCGTAAAGGCTGCCAAGTAATACAGTTAGGGGATTTACGAATTTCTTGTGCATGGCCGCCCTTTGCGGATGCAAGAGAGATTACAATTGTTAGGCCTGTAGCAAAACTTTCCATAGGCGATTATGATATTGACCCACAGCTAATTTCTCGACTATCAGACCATCATAGAGGTGTATTCATCTGTGGCAGGCCAGGTTCTGGTAAGACAACTCTTGCTCAAGCAATCGCCGAATATCTTGACGAAGACGTTGGTGCAATGGTGAAGACCATGGAAGCGCCGAGGGATTTACAATTGGCCAATAGAATTACTCAGTACGCCCCTCTAGAGGGTGACTTAGAAAAAACAGCCGAGATTATTTTCTTAGTTCGTCCTGACTTTGTAATTTTTGATGAAGTTCGCCGTGCTAGAGATTTCGAGATTTTCGCAGATGTTAGATTAGCAGGAGTAGGATTGCTTGGCGTAACTCACGCTAATTCGGCTTTGGAAGCGATTCAGCGTCTAATCGGGAAAGTTGAACTTGGATTGGTTAGCCAAGTTCTCGATACAATTCTCCATGTGGAAGCTGGACAAATCCAGCAGGTTCTAGAGTTGCGAATGACAGTAAAACCTCCTAGTGGAATGCAGGAAGAATTAGCTCGCCCTGTTATCGAAGTCGTAGAGTTCCCTAGTGGTAAAATTACACATGAAATGTTCGCCTTCGGCTCAGAGATTGCGGTCGTCCCTGTAGATGGAGTGAGCTCGAGCAATGGCATTACGCCTATCGCAGCATTAGCTAGAGACCAACTGGTCCACAAAATACGTCAATGGGTTGGTGTTCAGTGTGGTGTGAAAATCACCGGTTCTAATTCAGCAGAAATTTATGCTCCAAAAGGCATGGTATCTACATTGATAGGCAAAGGCGGAGATAACATCCGCTCTTTACAGGACGAACTTGGCGGAATTAGACTATCAGTCTCGCCGTTTTCAGAAATGCCAGACGATGTTCAAGTAATGAGTGAAGACCCATACGAAGTCCAAGATAGACGTTCTCGTGAATCTAGGGCATGGGAGCATTCTCGCAAAGGCGGTCGCAAATCGAAAGGAAGGCGTCGTTGAAGCAAAACGCTCCGACACCCTCATCAATAATTAATTTCCATGTAGGGCTATGCCCACTTTACTATCGCTTGTAATTGGGGCGAGCGCACTCACCGCTGTGGCGGATTGGGCAGGGTGGCATTTCGTTTGGAGATTCGAGGCTGCACCCGGGGTGGAAACTCCGAGAAAACATAGTCTTACGAGCATATTTTTGTCGTACTATTTACCTTTCATGCCAACTTTAGCAATCCTATTAGGTCCTGCCAAATTAGGAATTTATAACGAAGGATTTACTCAAGTTGCTGCAATATTATTATTCTCTATGATGGGAATTATCACAGGCGGAGTTGCTGCTAGCGCTTGGGGTGTTAGACGCCGCCACTTCGAAGAAAAGGACTCACGTGAATTAATTGACCAGCACGATAACCTACCTAGTCATGCATTGGAACATCTTGTTTGGACGACAATAATGTTAGCAATATGTTCCGTATATTGGTTCTACTTACTCATCTTTTGAAAAGATGGATTGATGAAGGCGCGCCAACCCCCCTCGTCTAATGGCACAATCACCAGACGGCACTGGAACGGCCCCAGTTAGGATTACTAAATCCTCAACTTCGGTCACCAGTGGCTTAGGTGTAACCCAAAAATTGGTCGGAGCAGCAATTGCTTTTGGCAATGTTCTGAGAGGAACATTTGGTCCAAACGGATTGGACAAAATGCTCTACAAAACAAATGGAGAAGCGGCTGTTACTAACGATGGCGCGAAAATCGTCGCCGAACTTATGGTTAAACACCCTGCTGCAAAGGCGTTTGTTAGCCTTGCTGAGAGTCAAGAGAATGCTTGCGGTGATGGCGTAACTGGTTGTATTATTCTAGCAAGTGAATTGATGAGTGAGGCGGGGCGATTGTTGGAGAGGGGATTGCATCCTCTAATTTTGGTCAAGGGCTACCAGATGGCTTTATCCACAACTATTGATGAGATAGAGGCTCGTTCCGTTTCGGCCAAAAACCTCCTTACAGATGTGGCCCGGACCGCATTAGTGGGGCGCTCAACAGAAAGCGCTCTTGATCATTTAGCAGACTTAATTTCTCAAGCTGTTACAACAATTCCGGATAGCGATTATGAACGCGTTAGGATGGCAAAAGAAGGCAAAGGTACACCATCGACTTCAAGATTAATCAACGGCTTAGTACTAGAAAAGCGCCTTGCACTAGAAAGGATGCCTCGTAAACTAGAGGAGTGCCAAATCGCAGTACTTTCATGCCCTCTTGAACTGGAATCTTCTGTAGTATCATCTGAAATCGAAATCAATACGCCCGAACAGTATGAGGCATTCATCGATGCAGAACAGAAACAAATCGACTCAATTACTGACAAGGCCATCAACTCTGGGGCCAAAGCAATATTTTCGGCAGAGGGAATAGACCAACGAATTCTGCATTCTCTCGCAGACGCGGGGATTTTTGCTCTGGGTGGAATTGAAAAGCCGATGGCAGAAGATATTGCCAAGGCTTGCGGGGCAATGTTGTGTGACCATTTAGATGACATATCTAGCAGCCTAGGGACAATTGAAAGTCTACTTCACCAGCGTCTAGAGGGCGCAGAAGGCGTTAGAGAGCGCCTAATTATCGAAGTAGGCCCTAGCGCAGGAATCGTAACAATTCTAGTTGGCGGCACCGATGGTGTGGCGGCTGAAGAAACAATTCGTGGCCTGTATGATTCTCTTCGCTCAACCTGTTTGGCTAAGGAAGATGATTCAGTAATTCTTGGAGGAGGTAGCCTGCACATGGCTGCTTCACTAAAAGTACGTGAAAAAGCAGAGAGTTGTTCGGGGCGGGAAAGATTGTCGATGGAGGCATTTAGCAGAGCTTTGGAGGCAATTCCTGCAGCTCTAGCAATCAATACCGGCACCGATAGAATCGATGCTTTACTGGAATTGCGCTCAATGCACAGAGCAGGTGTTTCTGATGCGGGAATAAATCAGTCTGGAGCTCCAGGTGTAATAGAAGGAGCTTGGCTTCCAACCTACACATTGGAACATTCAATTTCAGCAGCCTGCGAGTCTGCCTGCGGCCTATTACGTGTTGACCAGGTAATTTCGGCACGTGGTGATTAAGCGGCACGTTCATGAGACTAACTCCTATCACTTCCTTAACGGGTACTTCAAATGGAGCCGACAGCCCGTCCTCGTGCATTGCTTTCTGTTTATGATAAAACAGGAATAATTGAATTCGCTAAAGGTCTTAGTGGCCTAGGGTATGAATTGGTTTCAACCGGAGGAACAGCTCGTAAATTGCGTGAAGCTGGATTAGATGTGATTGGCGTATCAGATGTTACAGGTCACCCTGAAATCTTCGATGGAAGAGTCAAATCTCTTCATCCAGCAATACATGGTCCATTACTATGCAGACTGGAAAAAGAAGAGGATGCAAAAGGCCTGGATGAGTTAGGATATCCTATGATAGAAGTTGTTGCATGCAACCTTTACCCGTTTAGTGACGCTGCAGCAACCAAGCCCCCATTAGACGATTTAACTCTTCTAGAGATGGTTGATATCGGGGGCCCAACGATGGTTAGAGCATCTGCAAAGAACCATAGAAATGTAATAATCACTTGTAATCCCGAAGATTATTCTTCGGTAATTTCTGATTTGAAATCAGGCACCGTAACCCTAGAAAGGAGAAGAGAGTTGGCTCTCAAGGCGTACGAGCACACCGCCTCTTACGACACTGCAATCGCTAATGAATTGGCAAATAGATGGGTCGGCGCTCCGGAAGATAGTGACGATACAGAAGAGCAAACTAGACGTCTTCCAAGCACAATGACTGCTGCCGCTTTCAGAATGCACACTTTACGATATGGAG
>CEQX01155272.1_pt1 | contig 11333 bp, 5 predicted proteins | sample 356261 | NCBI WGS metagenome assembly CEQX01 (sample SAMEA2621076, study PRJEB7988) | marine metagenome | isolation source: saline water (ENVO:00002010), including | reverse complement strand
CCCCCCTAAAGGGCCCACCACCGAATCGGCCGATGTCCCGGACGACACCTATGCGGATGGGCAGCGCGCCAACAGGGCCTGTAAGCTTCTCGAGAATTTTTCGGAGGCTACTGCCACTCCCTTCTTCCTCGCGGTAGGACTCACCAAGCCCCACCTTCCCTTCGTCGCTCCCCAGAAATATTGGGATCTCTACGATCGAGAGGACTTCAAAATGCCAGCCAACAAGGGGATCCCTCCCGGCTACCCCCTCGATGCTGCCAACCCCAAGGCCTACGAGTTGCATAAATACAGTGACATCCTCGGCAAGGAACCGAAGGACTATCCCATGGAGGTGAACCAGCGCCTTCTACACGGATACGCCGCCTGTGTGAGCTACGCTGATGCCTGCGTGGGAAAAATCCTCGCTACTCTCGAAGAAACCGGACTCGACAAGAATACCATCGTAGTCCTCTGGGGAGACCATGGGTGGAAACTGGGTGACCATGGTTCCTGGTCCAAGCACACCAACTTTGAATGTGACACCCGTGCTCCACTCATTATCCGGGCCCCCGGCTACGAAGGAGGAGCGCCATGTCCGCGCCTCGTCGAATTCATCGACCTCTATCCGACCCTCTGTGACCTGACCGGCCTTCCAGTCCCCGCTCACTGCCAGGGGCGCAGCTTCCGCGGCCTCCTGGAAGACCCCACCGCGGGCCATCGCTACAATGCCTACAGCTCCTATCCATCGTGGAAAGCGCTCGGTCACAGCATCCGCTTCAAGACCTTCCGTTATACCGAATGGCACGCGGAAGAATCAGATGAGGTAGTCGCCAGTGTTCTTACAGATCTCTCCAAGGATCCCGGGGAGGTCACCAACGTGGTGAAGGACCCCGCCTTCGCGGAGACCCTCGCAGAGGCTCAGACTCAGCTCAGCGAGCGCCTCAAGACTGCTCGGGCACCGGCTCCTCCCAAAAAATCGGGCGTGGGGAATAAGGCCTCTCCCAGCAATCCTCCCGTGAAAGGAAACACCACCGCGCTGGTTATCGACCCCGAGCTCGCTCGGCAGAAAATTGATGGCTTCGGAGGTTCTATCGCATTCTGGGGAACCCGGGCAGACAACAAGGCCCTCACCGCCGCCCTCACGGAGCTGAACACTTCCATCGTCAGAGCTCAGGGGGAAGTGACCAAGAAAGGTGTGATCGACCATAACCGGGACGTCCTCCAGCGGGCCATGAAGATCAACCCAGACCTTCAGGTCCTCCTGAGCTTCTGGCAACCCCGCTCGTCCAGACACCAGGAACTAGATTACTGGCTTCAGACCGTCGAGATCAACGGTGGCCCTCAGTATACCCTGCGGCCGGAGCGCCGGGCCGAGTGGGCGAACGAAATGGTAGCTCGCATCCAGCAATATCTCGACTGGGGTATCAACGTCACCGCCATCGGAGTCCAGAATGAATCCAACTGGTCCCACGAGGGCACTCAAACCTGCCGCTGGGAGCCCGGAGAACTAGCCTCCTTTATCGAGACGCTGGTCAAGCCCCGCCTCCGGAGGGCTGGTCTGGGCCAGCTCCGCATTGCCGCCCCCGATCTCGCGTTCATTGGCTCCGAGGCCAGTGAGTTAAAGAGCTTTCTCCCCGCCATCGCCAGTCCAGCCGTCGATATTGCGGCCTATCACATGTATGACAGCTACATTGACGGTGAAACCGGCCCTATTGATTACCTTGTTAACGCAACTAGAGCCATCGCCCCCCTCAAACGGGAGCACTTCCCTGACAAAAGCCTTTGGATGACCGAGACCACCGGAGCCCAGTGGAACGGCGAGCAGTGGCACACCTACGGATGGACCCCCGAACTCACCGAGCACCAGAAGGCCATCAAAGCCGCCCGCTACCTCCACATGACTCTCGCCGATGCCGGGGCTAACGCCTTCCTCTGGTGGGGCCTTGTCTATAGCCTCGCTCCCGAGGCTGTCACGGACCTCAACACACGACAGAAGCACCGCGATGAAGGACTCGTCCTCGTCAGCGAAAAGCGCGGAGAGAATGGCACCCAGGCCTTTGTTGAGCGAACCAAGAAGTTCTACACCTTTCAGCAGTATTCCAGATTCGTAAAACCGGGCTTTCGACGCCTCGCTGCCCCAACCCAGGACGGATTACAGATCTCCGCCTACCGCTCCCCCGACCGCTCGAAGGTTGTGGTAGTTGCTATCAATGACACTGCATCGTCCCATCCCCTAAAGATTTCTCTGAAGGGAGGAGGAATATCCCGGGCTTGGCAGACTGATCAGAAAAGGAACTGTGAAGAGGTCGACTCCACCGCCACCATGCCACCTCTCTCGGTTCGCACCCTCGTCTTTGAGTAGAGCGGAAGAAATCCCCGCTATCAGAAAAATTAAATCGCGACCCCGGGAAGGGGCCGCCCCGGACGGAGGTCAACATAATCCGAATCGCTTCCACCTCCCTCCCCGCGCACGAGATAGACCGGCACCCAATGCTCCTGGGTATCCACCGTAACCGTCCGGGCATTGGCATAACGCATGGTATAGGCCGCGCGGCGCCGGTTGCTGGTATTGGGCTCACTTCCATGGAGAACATAGGAATCGTGAATCGACAAACTCCCCGCCCGCATCTCGAGAGGAATGGCCGCGGCAGCCATGTCCGGGGTCACTTGCACCGTGAGACCGAGAAGGTCGTTTTCCCCGGTCGAAACCTTATCCATTTCGGGATAACCTTCGTGTGTGGAAGGGATCACCTGCATACAACCATTTGCCAGATCCGCGTCGTCCAGAGCCAACCAGACCGTTCCCACGTCTGTTCCCTGCACCGAATGCCAGTAGGTATTATCCTGGTGCCACGCCACCGGCAACCCATCTCCCGGGCGCTTGGAGATCACATGGGACATGATCAGAATGAGATCCGATCCGAGAACCGCCTCTACTGCGTCGAGGATTCGGGGATGACGGCAAAGCTCGAGCCAGACGTTATTTCCGGCGTGGGGCTCGGTAAGATATTCGGGTCTCGCTGGAACCTCCTGATTCTTACCATCCTTGTAGACAACCATGGTCTCCGGCATATCACGGACGAGAGCGTCCAGCTCTGCCTCGAGCTCCTGAACCTCTTTCACGTTCAGGACATCGCGAAAAAGGCAGTAGCCAGCTGCGCCATAATCCTCCGCATTGGTATTAGGTTCATTCATTGGTTTTTCACGAAAGGCGAGTTGCGGGATTTTTCCCGGGGAGCTACGCCGTGGATTTACCGTCTTGCATGAAGGGGCGCAGTGCCAACCGTAACCGATTTTGCTGGCCCAGTTGCTGAACCACTCCTTAAACGATCAGCCCGTCAAGGGGTCCCGTGCTGTCGGCAAAGGAATCCGCCTTCACTCCCATCTGTTGCTGGATTGTTACAAACACGTTCGAGAGCGGAGTCTTACTATCGCATTTTAGATACTGCCCGTGCCGGTAGCCCATCTTGTTCCCTCCTGCAAGAATCAGAGGATAGTTGGTGTTGTTGTGGGTCTTACTGTTGCTGCTGCCGTAAAGGATGCAGGTATTGTCCAGCACGGACCCATCTCCCTCGTCAAACTCACTGAGTCGTTTCATCAGGTAAGCCAGGCATTCAGCCTGATAGCGATCCCACTTGCCCTTGGCCTCGGCTCCTTTCCCTTTCCCCGCCCCATGAGCCAACCCGTGAGCGTCCTTGTTGAAGCCCAAGAGCGACGGAAACTTGTTCGCGATTGAGATCGCCCCGTGCATGCTCGCCAACTGGTAGGTCACGAAGCGGGTCGAGTCGGTCTGGAATGCGAGGGCAATCAGGTCCAGCATGGTGTGAATGAGCTTGCCCGGGGTCTCGTTGTCCGCATCAAGGCTGAGGCCCTCGGCATTGACCTTCGGGCGAGGAACATTCAACCATTGTGCGGAGCGTTCCACATCCTGCTCGATCTCACGGACTGAAGTAAGATACTGATCCAGTTTTTCCTGGTCCGTCCTGCCCAACCGGCGATGCAGGGACTTCGCTTCGTCAAGCAGCAGGTCCAGGTGGCTTCCGGTGCGGGTCAGACCCTTTCTCTGGGCCTCAATGGAGTCCCCATTCAACCCAAAGAGACGTTCAAAGACAACGGCAGGCCGGTTCAGGGAAGGAATCGGCTGACCGCTATTGGAGTAGGAGAGCGTGTTGGCCCTGGTAGGCATGCCAACCCCTCCATCCGAGGAGAGCACCAGGCTGCTGAAGCGGGTAGGCGTTCCCAGTCGGTGCCTTTGCGCCATGAACTGGTCCAGGGAAATGGAATTCTTCAATCCGGTGGCAGCAAGGCTGAGCTCCTCCCCGGTCAGGAAGGTATCCCCACTGTCATGGCCTCCGATCCTGCGAACCTTGGGATGGGAGAGCCCTCCGAGAATCGTGACCTGGTCACGGAAAGGCTCCAATACCTCAAGCGACTTGTTGAAGGTAAAGTCTTGGCCCGATCCCTTCGGAAACCAGTTCCACTCCCCGAACTCGCTCTCCTGCTTGGGCAGGCTCACTCCGTAGGGAAAATAAATGGAACAGAACCTCCTTGGAGGCACCTTGGACCTAGGACCCGCAAGAGACTCCATCCAAGGCAGCGCCATGGAGATTCCGGCGGCCTTGAGCATGGTCCTGCGGTTCATGTGGTGGGTGCTCTTACTCATCAGATACTCCTGTTCCTTGTTACTATAGCAGTTACTCCCGCCCCTATCGCGATAAAAAAGGCTCACTGCTGGCAATGCGGGCCATGAGGGAGGGCAACCGGTAGCCATCCCGGGCGAACTCCCTGCTCAATTCCTCGATCAAAGGCGCATCCTCCAGCAGGGCACTTCGCCCCAAGGCATAGACATACAACTTGGTCACGAGGGCCCGGGCAAATTGTTCGCGCCTCTCCGTAAGCAGGTGGTTCTGCAGGTCTGCCAGTCCCGCAACCTGGTGATTCCCCGGCAGGACAGTCGTGGTCGAGACAGCTTTGCGTCCCCTTGCGGTCTTCTCCCTTGGCAACCCGATCGCGTCGAACCGCTCCAGGGCAATACCCCATGGGTCGATGCTGCGATGACAGTCCGCACAGGCTTCCTTCTTCCGGTGGAGCTCCATCTGCTCCCGGACCGGGAGCTTCTCGAAACCAACGACACCTTCCTCCAAGCTCGGAACATCGGGCGGAGGAGGATTGGGAGGGTCATGCAGGAGGTGCTCTCTGATCCAGACAGCGCGCTTGATGGGATGGGAGTCCACTCCATCAGATCCGGCAAGGAGCATGGATGCATGAGCAAGTAAGCCCCCCGGGCGGCTTGTTCCCTCAAGAGGCACCCTCTCGAAGGCCTGGGATCGTGGTCCCTCCAACCCGTAATGCTTTGCCAGGCGGGCATTGAGCATGGTGAAGTCCGCATCCAGGAACTGCAGGGCCGAGGTGTTGCTCCGCAGGATTTCCAGGAAGAAGGACTGCGTTTCCCGGACCATCTCGGGCTTGAGGGTATTATCGAAGTTTCGATAATACTGTGGGTTGATAGCCACCCGGTCTACTCCATCAAGATCAAGCCATTGCCTGCTGAATTGCTCCGCGAAACGATCCGCCTTCTCGTCGGCGAGCAAACGCCTGAACTCACGACGTAATATCCCGGGGTCCAGTAACTCCTCGGAATCAGCCAAGCCGTAAAGAGTCTCATCCGGAAGAGAGCTCCACAGGAAATAAGAGAGGCGAGTGGCGAGCTCATGGGCATTCAACCTCCGCCGCTTCTCTGAAGATGAGGGCTCAGTGAGGTAAACAAAATGAGAGGAGGACAGGACGGCCGACAGGGTCTCTTTGAGGGCTTCCACCGGATGGCCTGATTCCTTCCGCATCAACTCGTGGTGCATGAGCCACTTCGTCAGTTCCGCATCCTGCACTGGCCGTCGCCAGGCTCGTCGCAGAAAGCGTTCCAGAATAACCCGGAGAGCCTTTGGATCATCCACGTCTTCCCCCTCCTGTATGATCCTGCGGTGCAGGGGTGGCGGCCAGGAAGCATAGTCGTTCCGGATGATCTCCACTGACTCGATGATAATGCGCGGAAAATCCGGATCCTCAGGGAAGAACTTGACCTTCTTCTTCTTCACCTTCCCCTTCTTGTCCTTCTCCTCAATGACCTCCGTCACCTCCTTGGGCCGAGGTTCCCCGTCATCGAGAATATTTTGGAGGGTGATGACCCCATTAAGTTTGCTACCCGGAACATCGGCCTCCGGCATGGGAAGGAACTCAGATCGCAGCGGAATGTCGTAATATTCCGGCGTTCTCGAGGAAACCTCGATTTCGCCGGCATCATCCATGATGTTCAGGGTCAGACCCGAGACGAAATACCCATACCGAGCAAAGAGGATCGGGGCAGGCTGTCCCGGTTTCCGGTCGGTCGAGGCCTTCACCCGCATGGTGAATTGTCCCCCGCGTGGTGGATCCTTGAACGAACCGTGCCAGAAGTTTACCCGACCCAGGCGCTCAGAGGATTTTCCCACGTAGCGCCGACGGTTGGGTCCCCGGATTGCCTCCTTGGCTCTCTCCACCGGAGAAACACTACGTTCCGGTGGATCGCCTTCCACCAGGATGAGGTCGAGGGCTTTCCGCGCTGTCTTGAGATAATTCTCGATCTGCAGGGCAGTCATACCGAGGGACGCCCCGTTGTTTTTGAAGCCCTCTGGAGAACGGGCATCGGAAGGAAGGCTTTCCCCATAATTCATCTCCAAGCCCAGGAGATCGGTCATGGTATGCTGATACTCAGCCCGGTTCAACCGACGCATCACCACCTGCTTGCCTGTATTCTTGCGGGCTGCTGCTGCCCGGCGCAACTCCTTCGTCAGCCAAGCAACGAGCACTCGGCGATCCCCGGCAGGCAGAAGGGGGGCTTTCTCCGGGGGCATCTCGCCCCGGTTGATTACATCGAGGGCATCGTGCCAAGTCTCGCCGGCATTACCGTGAACCATGTCCGGATCGAGCGAATCGAGTCTGAGGTCTCCCTTCTGCTTTTCAGGACCGTGGCAGGAAAAACAATGCTTCTCAAGCAAGGGTCTTATCTCTTTCTCGAAACCGGGATTACCAATGGCAACCGAGGGAAGAAGAAAGAAAGCGATATGGCGCAGGCTGATCATCGGTCCTCTTTCCCGTCGGCAAATACCATCTCAAGAGCCCGGGCAGCATTCACCACTGCCTCCTTCTCTGCCCGGGACGCCTCTGCAATCGCTCTCGTCACCAGTTTGAAATCCGGCTGATCTGCGACCTCCGAACGCGCCAACCTGCTCTCCGAAAGAAGCTCCTGATCACTCTTCTCCAGATGCGGATAGCGGGACCGCATCTTCCTCTCCATGATCTCTCGGTTCGCTGCCACCAACTGGAGGGCAGTGGTCTTCTTCGACTTTTCCCGGGCCTCTGCCAAGGCGGCGTGGTAGCGGGCTTCTGGCAAGTCCTCGAGCCCGGGGTGCAGGAGATGCAGGAGTTCCACCTCCGAGCGCTTGAGCTTGTTGATCCCATTCCTGAGGGCAAGGTATGCTGAATCCTCCGCGATCAACCGCTTGCTCTCCAACGCAATCTTCTTCCGCCGTTCCTTCACCGTTCTGAACACCTCCGGAAACTTCCGCGCAGCGGCTAACTTGCGCTCTTCCGTCTGGGCCACCAGATCACGGAATACCGAACTCTCCCGGTAGAGCTGGTCCCTCGCAATGATTTCCCTGATCTTCTGCTGCTCTCCCAGTTCGTGCGGAAGCCAAGGACGCCTCGACTGAAGTTTCTCAAGCTTCCTACAGGTGTCTTCCCACCCTTCCGCTCTGCCAGTGGCAGAGGCTAGAACAACGTCATCAAATGCCGCTCCCGGCCGATCAACCTGAAAGGCGAAGTAGTCCCGCTCCTGGTCCAGAATGGGATGACTCCCCACCACCATATGATTCTCGTCTCCTACCCGGACAAGAATCTCTTCCCCGAGAATCTCGATCATCACCTGATAAAACCGATGCCGCTCAAACCGATGGGCACACTCTCCATGGATAGTCGGAAAATGGGGAACGGTCTGATCCCGGGCCGTTGTGACGCGGAAGCCATGAGGCCAGAGAAGGACCACCGCGTTATATTTCCCGGGAGTGCCCGTCATAATTCGAATCTCCTCCGCCCCCTGAAAGGCCACTTTGAGCTCGATAATGCAGTCCCCATATCGCGGCTTCTTGACGAAGACCCGCTTGTTTTCTCCCGGTATCCCAGACCGCATCAAAGCGCCTTCCGCCACGGTCCACCGCTCCCTGAAGAACCAGCGAGCAGGCACGTCCTCAAGACTCTCGAAATCATCCGCGAGGAGAACCTGACCCCGCTGGCAGAGCTGAGGCTCAAGGCCTGCCCTCAAGCATCCCGAGGACAGCATCAGCAAGATCCCCGTAGTCAAGGCTACCTGGCATCTGGATCCGAATCTGACTGGATTAGCCCTCATCACTACTTCCTCGTCACTTCCAAGCTGGCTCTCTTCCGGGGCACGTCACTTCATCCCTCCTTCGAGTTTTATCGGGCCAGAACCCACGAGACGTAAAGCAGGTGTGATGGGTTTCACTGACGAATTCTATAAAAGCCCACGGGGTAAAGGAAAGCCCCCTTATCAGCAATTCCCCATCGGTCCGGCACAAACTCTGAGGTGAGAGATGACAAGCCTGCGTAATTCCCCCAGCATCCGGGGGATGTCGATTGATTCTGCTGGTCCAGAGAAAGAGAAACGATCCGGTTGGCTCGACTGGATCGAGCGGGTGGGCAACCGCCTGCCCCACCCCATGACCCTCTTCATCGCCGGGACGGTCCTGATCCTGGTCCTGTCGCAGGTCGCAGACGTCGGCAACTGGTCCGCCGAGAAAACCGTGATGAAACCCAATGCCGAGGGAGTCAAGGTCAGGACGGTGGAGACCGTCACCGCCACCGGCCTGCTCGCCGGGGACGGAGCCTTCTGGGCTATCAAGAACATGGTAAAGAATTTCACCGAATTCGCCCCACTCGGGGTCGTCCTGGTCGGCATGCTCGGAATCGGGGTAGCGGAACGGAGCGGAGCCATTGGAGCCCTGCTCAAGGTTTGCATGCTGATTACCCCCGCACGCCTGCTAACCCCTTCCATGATCGTGATCGGGATCATGTCCTCCATGGCCCTCGACGCCGGTTACGTGGTCCTTCCCCCAATTGCGGCAGCCCTCTACAAGTCAGTTGGTCGATCCCCCCTGGTGGGACTTGCCGCCGTCTTCGTGGGCGTGTCGGCAGGCTTCAGCGCCAATCTCTTCATCACCGGACTGGATCCATTGCTGGCAGGCCTGAGTACAGAGGGAGCCCAGATCCTCGAAGCCGATCGCGATCCAGTAGCCCCCACCGCCAACTGGTGGTTCATGATTGTCTCCACCTTCCTTCTCACCCTTGTCGGCTGGGGAGTAACCGCCTGGTTTGTGGAACCACGCTACGCCCGGAACAGTCCGGATCAGGGCGGACCCACACCCCTTACCGAGGAGGACCTTCTGGCCCGCAAAATCACCCCCGGGGAACGCCGGGGCCTGAAGGCCGCCGGGGCGGTCTTCACCGTCTTTTTCGTCCTGCTCCTCCTCATGATCAACCCGGGAGGTCATCTTCCCTATGACCCTCCCCTCGCTGGCAATGACGGCCCCTTCCCGCGCTGGGTCGCCGCTATCGTCCCCCTGCTCTTCTTCTGCTTTCTGCTGCCGGGGCTGGCCTACGGGATCGCGGCCGGGGAAATCAAGCGCGACCACGACGTGGCCCACATGATGGGTAAGACCATGGCCGATATGGGTCCGTATATCGTCCTGGCCTTCTTCGCTGCCCAGTTCGTAGCCTATTTCAAGCACTCAAACCTCGGGGAGATGATGGCCCTTGCTGGAGGCCAGGCCCTGGCCTCCGCCTCCTTCCCGCCCTGGGCCCTCATCGCGGCCTTCATCCTCCTCGTCATGGTCGCCAACATGTTCATCGGGTCAGCCTCGGCCAAGTATTCCTTCTTTGCCCCGGTCTTTGTTCCCATGTTCATAACCGGCGCCTCCATCAGCCCGGAACTGACCCAGGCTGCCTACCGCGTCGGGGACTCCTGCAGCAACATCATCACCCCGCTGAACCCCTACATGGTAATCATCCTGGTCTTCATGCAGAAGTATATGCCCAAGGGTGGCATCGGGACCCTCATCGCCCTCATGCTTCCCTATGCACTCGTCTTTGCGGTGGTGTGGACCGGCCTGTTGATCTTCTGGATGTCCACCGGATTTGAGCTCGGGCCAGAGGGCCCGCTCTGGCACGGTCAACCGTGACGCAAGCTCAAGGACTGGATATCAGAGCCCTCTTCCTGAACGCATGTCTGACCAAAAGTTCTACAAATTCTTCGATGATTATCTCGAGGAACACCTTCGCCAGCATCCGGTCTACGCCAGCCAGCTGGGAGACCACCGCTACGATGACCAGATCGAAGACCTCTCCGTCGAGGCGCGACAGAACCGGATGGCACTGCAGCGCCAGACGCTCGCGAGGCTCACAGCCGAAATCAATCGTGACGATCTCAGCCGCTCCGCCCAGATCGATCTGGAGGTCTTTCAACACCATCTCGAGGAGAAGATCTGGCTGGCTGAACATATTCCGGCATTCGAGGAGGATCCCCGAAGCTACAACCACTACCTGAGTGGCAGTGTCTACAGCCTGCTCACCCAGTCCAGCCTTCCCCACGAGGAAAATGTCTCCAATGTCATCGCACGAATCCGACAACTCCCGGAAGTAGTTGCCGAGGCCCGTCGCACCCTGACCAACCCTCCCCTGCCGGTCCTTGAGACCAGTATCAACCAGAACCGAGGGGTGATCGGTTTTTACGAGAAGGGCATCTACGAACTGGCCGGGGATTCCCCACAATACGCAGAGCTGAAAAAGGTCGCCGACGACCTGCTCGTTCACCTGCGTGCCTACCAAGAGTTCCTTGAAACCGACCTTCGCGCCCGGGCAAGAAGTGAATGGCGACTGGGCAAGGAGAAGTTCGACCGCAAACTACAGTTCGCCGCCAATGGCGACATTACCGCCGACGAGGTCCTCGCACGCGCCGAGAACGAATTCCATCGTGTCACGGGTGAAATGTACGTTACTGCCCGGCAACTCTGGGGCAGATATCACCTCGGGACGCCCCTTCCTCCCGATGATGCAATTGGACGCCATGAGACGATCACCCGGGTGCTTGATGCGGTCGGCAGGGAACACGGCGAACCCGCAAAACTGCTCGCTGATGCCCGGGCTACAGTCGATAAACTGAAGGACTTCATCGCAAAAAACGATATCCTGCGTCTGCCAGCCCCTGACCGGTGTGAGTTGATGGAAATGCCGGAGTTTCACCGCGGCAA
>CEQX01035747.1_pt1 | contig 11344 bp, 8 predicted proteins | sample 356261 | NCBI WGS metagenome assembly CEQX01 (sample SAMEA2621076, study PRJEB7988) | marine metagenome | isolation source: saline water (ENVO:00002010), including | reverse complement strand
TCCTGCGCCCACCACTTTCATAAATAAGCCGACAAAAGTCGGTTTTTTTGTGTCTGAAATAGCATATAAGTTAAGCGCATATTTTACGGTGTGTACTTATATTTATTGTTTCAGAAACTCCACTTAGAGTATAAATAAGAAAAAATGAAAGTGGGCGCATAGCTCAGCTGGATAGAGTACCTGGCTACGAACCAGGCGGTCGGAGGTTCGAATCCTCCTGCGCCCACCACTTTCTATTACTACTTAAGTTAATAGAAAAGAAGCCGACAAAAGTCGGTTTTTTTGTGTCTGAAATTTGAGAAAGCTTTCAGCTATCAGTTAAGTCAAACAAACACCCCAGCTAAAAATTTCAGCGTAGACGTAGAGCTTGCTCACGTTAGAAGCGCAGCTTCTAGTTACTTATGTACAGCTCAAAACCATTCACTGCTCTTTAACTTAAGCTGTGGTATTTTAAACACCTTGCTTAAAAGGAACTTGCTGTATGTTTAAAGCTGTATTCATCACCTTTGTTTTACTATTTATCACTATTTTTAATGTGGGCGCGCACGCTCACACAGCTCAAACAACGCCAATTGTTGGCGCTGCTCAATACAAACATTATTTGCCACAGCTACAAAATAAACGTGTTGGCCTTGTGGTAAATCAAACATCGCTTGTTGAAAATACTCATTTAGTTGATGCTTTACTCACTAAAAATATAACCATAACCAAAATTTTTGCACCTGAGCATGGTTTTAGAGGCGATCACGACGCTGGAGCCCATGTTAAAAATGCGGTTGATAGTAAAACCGGTGTCCCGCTTATTTCTATTTATGGTAAAAACAAAAAACCAAGCGCTGAGGCTCTGAGCGAAGTAGATGTTATTATTTTTGATATACAAGATGTGGGCGTGCGCTTTTATACCTACATAAGCTCTATGCATTACATGATGGAAGCCGCAGCCGAACAAGGTATTGAGTTTATTGTGCTTGATAGGCCAAACCCCAATATTGCCTACGTTGATGGGCCAATACTTGAGCCCCAATTTAAATCGTTTGTAGGTATGCACCCAATCCCCGTGCTGCACGGCATGACGGTAGGCGAGCTTGCAAAAATGATCAAAGGCGAAAGCTGGATCAATAAAGCGGCTGATTTAAAGCTTACGGTGATCCCAGTTGATCATTACACGCGCTCAACATCCTACAATTTATCTGTAAAACCCAGCCCTAATTTACCGAACGATCAATCAATTGCGCTGTATCCGTCGCTGTGCTTTTTTGAAGCAACCCCTGTAAGTATTGGCAGAGGCACCGACTTTGCGTTTCAAGTAATTGGCTACTCGCCCGTTGCGCTTGGGGGTTTTAGTTTTACACCGCGCTCGATAAAAGGGGCGGCAGCAAACCCTAAATTTAAAAATATAACGGTAAAAGGGCTCGATCTACGCACAGCAAACACGCGCGGGCTTGATTTAAGTTATTTAATTACGGCTTATAATAAATTATCTAAAAACAATATTACCTTTTTTGAACGCGCTGATTTTATGGATAAATTGGCTGGTACCAACAAACTACGGTTAGCTATTGAAGCAGGGCAATCAGAGCGGCAAATAAAACAAAGTTGGCAGCAAGGGCTTGCAGCATTTAAAAAGCAACGAGCGCCGTATTTGCTGTACAAGTAAGGGGTGCAAATGGCTTTAGTAATAAACAAAAAATTAAGCAGCTGTTTTAAAACGGCTTTACTGGCGCTTGTTAGTGTTACTCTTGTAGCGTGCAGTACGGCAAATAAGCCAAATGAGTTTACAGCAAGTGAGCTTAAGCAAAGCAAATTAGTAATGCTTCCAAACGCCCAAGTTATTGTCACTTTTCCTGAGGCTAACCCAAGTAGCCGTGAGTACGTAAATAACCGTGGCACTTTTAAAGCGTATAAAGGGCGAGGGCAGTTATTAATTCAAAATAATAACGCTATTAGTGCCGATATTTTTATAAATAACCAAAAGCTTAATATTACCAACCAATTAGCCGCCAATACTTTATATGAGTATTCGCTAGCAAGGCGCACCCACAACGGGGTAAATACGTTTAAGGTTGAAAATATTAAACCTAAAGGCGCAAGCCTTACCTTGCGCTTTGAGTTTCCGACCTTAAATACCGCTGCGCAAAGTAATATAGACTTTAGCCAAGTCGATGCCCTTATTGAAAAAGACATACAAGCTGGTTTTCCTGGGGCGGTATTGGCTGTTATTAAAAGTGGCGAACTCATAAAGCTTAGTGCCTATGGTGATGCCAAACAGTATCAGCAAAGTGATTTGCTGCTACTACGCCCAGAGCCAATGCAAACACACACTCTGTTTGATTTAGCCTCTAACACCAAAATATTTGCCACTAACTTTGCCCTTATGAAACTTGTAAGCGAAGGGCTTTTAAATATAAACAACTCCGTACAAAGTTACTTACCCGAATACAAAGGTGATGGCCGCGAGCTGCGCACAGTTAAAAATTTACTTACGCATACAGCGGGTTACCCGCCTGTGTTTGATTTTCATCGTAAAGGTGCTAAAACTGGCGATGCGTATTTTTCGCAAAATAGCCAAACCACAAAGCAGCTGTTACTTACGCAAGTGCCGCTGAGCAATAAATACCCCGCACAAGCAGTTTACTCCGATATCGATTACATGATTTTAGGCGTACTGGTTGAACGTATAACCGGGCAACCACTTGATAACTACCTAGAGCAACACATTTACGCCCCACTTAAACTGACCAATACGGTATTTAACCCACTTAAAAAAGGCTTTAAACGCGCTGAATTTGCAGCAACCGAGCTTAGCGGCAACACTCGTGATGGCCGTATTACCTTTGATAATATTCGTACCAATGTTTTGCAAGGCGAAGTGCACGACGAGCGAGCATTTTATTCGTTTGATGGCGTAGCAGGGCATGCCGGTTTATTTAGTAACGCACCCGATTTAGCTGTGCTTTGCCAAGTACTATTAAACCAAGGTGGTTTTGGCAATACCCAGTTATTTAGCGCATCAACCTTAGCGCAGTTTGTAACGCCACAATTAAACAACGAAACCTATGGTCTAGGCTTTAGGCTTGCAGGTAACAACCAAGCCAGGCGTTGGCATTTTGGCCCTTACGCAAGCGCACAAGCGTATGGGCACACTGGCTGGACGGGCACAGTAACGGTTATTGATCCAACCTACGACTTAGCCATTATATTATTGACCAATGCGCGGCACACAAAAATAAAAGGAAGCCAAAAACATTACCAGTTTTTGGGCAAACAATACGAGACCGCGCAATATGGCTCGGTGGTATCGCTTATTTACGAAGCACTACTAAATCAATAAATTATCGTTTAGGCTAAAATGGCCTAAGTGCAGTGCCTTAAGTGATTTATTTGCAGGTGACTTAACTAAGCCAATCCATTAAGCTAAGCGGTTTACAAATTCAGGCCACATTTTTAAAACGGCCTGTAAAATAAGCGTTTCAACGTGAATAAAGCGAACGCACTTCGCTATAAATAAAGGTTAATTTATGTCTTGGTATTCTATATTACCGCCGCTCATTGCTATCGCTATCGTATTTTGGCGAAAAGAAGTAATAATGGCACTTTTGGTGGCCGTGGCTTCGTCAGAATTTTTACTCGCTATACAAGGCGAGGGTAATACCTTATTTGCTACATTTTTAAATACCATTGAGCGCATAATATCGGTAGCCAGCTCGCCGGGTAACACTCGCATTTTAATATTTAGTATTATGATTGGTGCCTTGCTTGCCTACATACGCGAATCTGGCGGCGTAGCAGCCACCGTTAATATGCTTATGAATAAAGGCATTGCAAAAAGTAAGCGCCAAGTTGGCTTTTTAACCATGTTTACCGGCATCGCGGTATTTATAGAGTCAAACCTCAGCGTATTAACCTCAGGTATTGTATCGCGTGGCCTGTTCGACAAATTTAAAATGAGCCGAGCCCGCCTTGCTTATATTATTGATAGCACCAGTGCACCTGTGTGTATTTTAATATTACTTAACGGTTGGGGCGCATTTGTACTGGGTTTACTTGGCAATTACGAGCTAAGCGAATCGGCGGTTTCTATTTTATGGGGCAGCGTAGGGTACAACTTTTACGCCATTATCACGCTAGTCATTGTGTTTTACACTATCGCGTTTGATAAAGTACACGGCCCAATGAAAGAAGCCGAGCAAAAACTAGAGCTACAAAAAACCGACCTAAAAGAAGAAGTAAAAGGCTCTAAAGCGCGTTACATGCTCGTGCCATTACTTACCTTAATTGTGAGCATGGTAGGCTTTATGTTTTACACCGGCAACGGCGTACTTGCAGAAGGCAGCGGCTCTAAATCAGTTTTATACGCAACGGTATTAGCCATTGTGGTTGCATATGTTTTAATGATTAGCTCGCGCCAATTTACTCACCATCAATTAGTCGATACCGGCTTTAAAGGCATGGGCGAGTTATTACCGCTGGTGAGCATTGTATTGCTTTCACTTACACTGGGCGCAAGCTTAAAAGAGCTAGGCACGGGCGTATTTGTCGCATCACTAGTGGGCGATTACCTACCTATTTACTTAATTGTACCAGTGCTGTTTTTAACCGGCGCGGTTATGTCGTTTACTACAGGTACATCATGGGGCACATTTGCCATACTTATTCCTATTGGTGTACCGCTTATTCAAGCGCTCGGTTTACCACCTTCACTTGTGGTAGGCGCTATTTTAGGCGGCGGTATATTTGGCGATCACTGCTCGCCTATATCCGACACCAGCGCTGTATCGGCACTCGCCTCGGGGTGTGACTTACTCACCCACGTTAAAACGCAGCTACCGTATGCGTTATTTGGCGGCGCACTGACGTTTATAGCGTACTTAGTAACAAGCATAATTGTGTTATAAACGCATTTTAGAATACGACAATTCCAAACACTCAAAAGCCTGCTTAATTGCAGGCTTTTTAATATTATACAATGCTTAATTAAACTGAAATTATAGATGAATATCAGTTTATTAATATTATAGATGAATATCATCCAATAGAGTTAAGCTAAATTGACATGGTGGGTTTGTCCTCGTATATTTATGCCCATAATGGAATTTAAATATATTAGGAATAAAAATGGTAAAGGAATACATTGTAAAAAAAGGTGATACATTATGGGATATATCTTCTAAACACTTAGGGTCTCCAATGGAATGGCCTAGGTTATGGAAGTTTAATAACCGAAAAGAAGTTGTGGCTATTACTAATAAGCCTATAACTAATCCCGACCTAATTTATCCAGGGCAAAAAATACTCATACCTTCTTTAGATATTTCTCAAATTAAAATTAAGCAAAATGCCAGAGCATTTAATACAGTTAATGAGTCTTCACAAAAACAACTCCCTAAAATCACTTCGCCAATTTCATTAAGCTATAAGTTAGATGATATAAGACAACCTCCAATTGTACTCCCTAATGCTATAGTGGAAATTAAAATGACAGGTAATATTGTTTTATCTAGTGTAGATAAATATCCTGTTAATTACGTAGTTAACGATAAAAAATTAGAGGCGACGGTAACATCTCAAGCTAATAAAGCTTTTGGAGCATTAATTAGTGAAACAAAATTAGCTTTCGACGAAAAAACTAAAAAGTTAACGCTTGGAACTAATATTGTCTCTAAGAGTACTACTCCAAACAGCCCAACTACATCACTGGGAATTGAAGTCACATCAAATTCACCAATACCAAAATTAAAATATGAAGTGCAGCTCCCTCAATTAAAAGGAAAAATTAATCAATTTAACTATATAGCTGAAAAAGTGTCGTTTGTTTTAGAAGTAACATTTACGGGCTCAGATGGTAAAAGTGCTAGAGAACATAACCCTGACAGTAGTGTATGGGATAAGCCCTTAGCTATAGGACTATTTGCTGGAGCTACATTAATTGTTATTGGTACTTTAGTAGAAGATTACGTCACATTAGGTGCAGGAGTCGCTGATGATCCCGCTAGTTTTGCTGCAGCTGCAGGGATGACAGCGAGGGGAGTTGTATTATGGGGTTCTGCTAGAGCAGTAGTTATTCCCGCTGTATTACCCGCAGTTGTTAGGTTTAGCACTTCTATAGTCCCAGTCGCAACACTTAGACACGCCCATTAAAAGAGGTTTATTTAGTGAGAATATTTTCAATTGTTTTTTTATTTTTTCTCAGTGGATGTACTTACTTAGAAAGTGCATCAGAACAAGCTAAGCGCTTAGGTAAAACATACCAATTAGATATCCGAGCTGGCGATACTCGTTTATTTTTCCCTGAACAATTTTTAGGAATTGAAGGCAAGCCGCCTACACTTGAAATGCAAAGCACTTCTTTGGAGGATTCTTCAGAGTCACTTGATGGCATTGAAACCGCGCTGGAGGTTTACCCTGAAGGCTTTGTTTCCAAATTTATTAATGCTATTTATATTTCAGGACCTATGCTCATGGAGGGGGCTGAAGCGGGGGGAACATATTCAAGAAACTCTATAATATTATCAAATATCTCAGATAAGAACGGTACTAACTTCAATTATGAAAATTCGTTACGGGGAGTTCATCACGAGCTTAGTTCTTTAATTTATTTACGCTCCCCTTTTGTTAATCTTGCATGGCAAGGTCTGTTGCCTGAAAGTTGGAGTCCTGCTTCCTCGAATTATGAGGCTTTAACGCAAGATAGAAGTATAGGGCCTGATTATGAAAATGGATTTTTATCTACCTACGGTAAAACTAATATTGAGAACGACTTTAATATTTTCGCCGAATTTGCTTTTTCTGAACCTGAAAAGCTACGAGACCTTGCAGCTAAGTATCCAACTATAGCTAAAAAGCTGAGTTTATTTATTACTGCATATAAGCAGGTTCTTCCTGAATATCAGCAGGGCTTCGAAGAGTATTTCACTAATACGGGTTTAAGCGATGTTGCTATAAAACCTGATAATGTAGAGATTACAATCCACAGTGATTTTAGTAATATTAAGCCTCAAATAATTCACTAAGTAAATTTAGTAAAGGGCTTATGTTTTATATATAGTCATGGTTCATACTTAAGATATTCCTCTGTTAAAGAAGCATAAATCGAATACTCTGAAGCAGCTTTTTATGTACCTTAAATCATTGTAATAGTAACTAGTCAGGATTTCTCTACGTAACTTTAAATGATATGATTTCACCAATTAAATAATAAATAAGGACATTTTTATGGATATTATGATTGGTCAGCAAGCTCTTAAAAAGAAAAATCAGCTAACTCAGTTATCAGAGCGAGCAATCGGTCGAGACTTCAAAGAGCAAGCAGCATTAGCTATACAAATGACTCAATGCAGTGCAGCTGTTTATAGGAGGTTACAGCGCACTTATAAATCAACTGTAACGCCACGAGATGAAAAAAGAGTTAAAGCCGGAGGCTTGAGTACACAGTCAGTAACTTTTTCCACAAGTAATAATAGCCAAAAATCTTTTAATAGCCTACTACCTGCAATGCGTGGTGGGAGAGCCGCACCAACTAATACTTCCAAAACATCCAATGATGTTGCCGTTGCTTCTAATCAACCACAAGCAGTTAATTTGTTAGCTTTATTACACCCTGTAATAAGCAGTGATATTATGAAAACAGGTAACGCAGTAGAAAGAACAGCTACTATATTAGGACTGGTCACAACTACAGTTGGTTTTGTTGTTCCTGGAGGTGGAGCCGTATCCTCTATTGTTAGTTGGGTAGGTAGTGGCGCTACTTATTCAGGTTTCACTATGTCAAGAATACGTCCTGATGCGCCGGATAGAGCCTATCATCAATTAACTAACTACATTACGTGTTTAGCGGCTTGGAATAAAAAAGCGTGTGAGTTAATCGATATAGCTGATCCAAATGGACAATGGACTTTTAGGGATATTGAAAACGGATTCTCATAGAGTTAAGGCTGAAAAGACAGTTTTAAATATTTTATGAGAGGACTCTACTAAATATACGAAAGCCTGCTTAATCGCAGGTTTTTTTGTTTTAAATATGCAGTTAAGTACCCGTATTTATATTTTTTAGGTTATTGTATGGCATGAGCTTTAAGCTTTTTTATAGCTATAAATTCTTACTTTTTAACTTATACAAGGCTGTAAACCCACACTATGTTTGTAATAGATAATATCATTCTTGTTAGTGCCATTTTAATTTTACTAGGGGTTATCTCGAGCAAGCTATCTGCGCGCGTTGGCTTACCCGTGCTGGTGCTATTTTTACTGGTGGGCATGCTTGCAGGTGAAGACGGTATTGCCGGTATATCATTTGATAACGCAGAGGCGGCGCATGCTCTGGGCACGTTAGCACTGGCTATTATTCTATTTGATGGTGGGCTACAAACGCCAACCAGCTCTATTAAACAAGTGTGGAAACCTGCTTCGGCTTTAGCAACGGTTGGGGTGCTATTAACGGCGGTAATTACCGGCCTTGTCGCCACTTATATTTTAGACTTACCCGTATTACAAGGCGTTTTGCTGGGCGCGATTGTGGGCTCTACAGATGCCGCAGCCGTATTTGCACTTTTACGTAGCGCCGGTATTCACTTAAATAAAAAGCTTAAATCAACCCTTGAAATAGAAAGTGCCTCGAACGATCCAATGGCTATTTTTCTAACGGTTGGTTTGCTCGAAATGCTAGTGAACGACATGCCAATAGGGCTGGGTTTACTGCAGTTATTTGCCCAGCAAATGGGCGTAGGCGCCGTTTGTGGGTTTTTAATTGGTAAGGTGTCGGTGTGGTTTATTAATCGAATAAAATTAAATGCATCAGGTTTGTATTTAGTAATGGTAACCGCATTTGGGCTGCTTTCTTTTGGCCTTTCTGCAACGCTTGGCGGCAGTGGCTTTTTAGCCGTATTTATAACCGGCGTTATTTTAGGTAACAGTAAATTTGTATATAAACGCGGTATTTTTCTGTTTCACGATGGTTTAGCGTGGCTTGGGCAAATAACCATGTTTGTTGTGTTAGGGCTTTTAATTAACCCCTCGTCGTTGGTTGATGTATGGCTAGAAGGGTTGTTAATAGCACTGGCACTTATTTTAGTTGCTCGCCCACTAGCGGTAGCGCCAATTTTGAAATTATTTGGCTTTAATAATCGCGAAACTTTATTTGTATCTTGGGTGGGGCTAAGAGGCTCAGTGCCGATTATTTTAGCTATATTCCCACTGTTGTTTGGCCTTTCAGGGGCGGAGCTTATTTTTAATGTGGTTTTTTTCGTGGTGTTAATCTCGGCCACGTTGCAAGGCTCAACTATGCCTTGGATGGCTAAAAAGTTAAGTTTAATAGAGCCGCCACCCGATTTAGCAGCTGCAACGCTCGAAATTACCGCCCTAAACGATATTGATATAGAAATTGTAGAGTACGCGTTAAGTGAGGTTTCTCGCGTTTCTGGGCGCAGTTTGTCTCATGCTGCACTGCCAGAAAGTGTAGTTGTAGCCATGATCACACGAGGGCCTTCAATCATACCGCCACGCGGCTCAACTAAGTTAAAACCAAACGATCATTTATTTGTTGTTTTAAAACCCGCTAACAGACCTTTTGTTGATTTAGTTTTTACAGCAACCGATAAAACAAACCACCAAGACAGCCACTTAGCGCGCAACGAACTTAAAGTGAAAGGGGTTACGCTAGTAGGCGATATATTTTACTCATACCACATGAAAATAGACGCCCCAGAGGGCATAAGCTTGGAAGAGGTGATCAACCAAAAGCTCTCAGGAGAAATCAGTAAAGGCTCAATTGTGGTTATTGGTAATGTTCAACTACGCGTTATAACAATGGTACATACACGTATAGTGACCATCGGCTTAAAGTACTTACACAATCCAGAACAACGACTTTTAAAGCAGTAGCCATTACCGATGATTTACAAGATATTAGCGACGTAGGTTGGGTTGAGTGACACGAAACCCAACGTATCACCGATGCAATGAGCAAACCCAAAGCTAATTATATGTAGTGTTTGTTGTAGGCGTACAGCTTGCTGGCGCGTCGGGCGTTAGCCCAAAAACTGTGTGAATTAGGAAGTTAAGACGTTATTGGCTATGTGGTTGTTTAAAATTGAGCTTAAATTTATGTTGCGTTGAATAATCTTTGAAATCAATCTCCTTAAAATAAAATCTTTCACTTTCAGTGCGAGCGGGAATAGTTTGAAAGGTAGCTTTTTCTTTAAAATTAAATGAGAAAGGAAGTACGAGAAATAAATTATTAAATTTACCACTTAATATGTATCTCAACTTATTCTTAGACTTTTCTTTGAATAAGGTCACACTCAATAACTCCTTATTATCCAAATTGGGTAACCGGTAGCCCATACTAACTAAAGCGGGGTATTCAAAGTCTTTAAACCCTTTATTAGATATAAGCCATTTAATTACGTCATTAAACATAACTACTTCTTGATCAGGTAATAAAGATATTAAGCATTTTAAAAGTGCTTTGTAGACTTTAACATTTGAAAACCTTTGATTTGAAATAATCACTTCTTTAGAAAATATATCCAGTTTACTTTTTATTTCAATTGAATTGCTTGTAGCAAATATTTTCCCACCACCTTTAACAAAAGAGTTACTGTAGCCTCTCTTACCTTTAATTTGAGTTATGAAAGAGGGAGGTATAAAACGGCTCAAATGATTTTCAAAATCAGAAAAAATCGAGTTACAGCTATCGCATTCGTTTATCGTGAAAATACTTTTATTCCCTAAAAGCTCTGGCAGAGAATGAGAAAGGTTATCGTAGGTTGCAGAAGTTGACTTACAAAACCTACACTCTGATGTATTTTTACCAATCTCTAAACGAGGATAAATACAATAATTTTTTTGGTTATGGTCTACTAAAATTTCTTTCAAATTAAATTCCTTTTATTTTTTATGCTTGTTTATATATTAAGTGTTTCATTAGCCAGTGCGTGAGCAATATTGTACTTTTGATTTAATTGGTAAGTCTAATTGACTAGCTTAGTTAAAATACGGACTTGGTTTTGAGTGTAAATGAAAGTACCAATTATTAAGCCCCACACTGCCTAACTCCAGCACCCGCATGTTTAAGCGCTACAATCTGCCCTTTACCGTTATGCGCCATAGCCAGCATATCGCCCGTATTTAGACCACTTTCTACCGCATGTTTACCCTTTAAATCTCTGAGCAGTGACTGCTTAATTTGTACCAGTACCTCGTCATTACAGCTGGCTATGAACCAGTCGTTATCAACCTTTACGAGCGTGCCGTATTCTATGTGGCGTTGTTGGTGTAAGCGCAAGCTATTAGCGTGCTGAGTATCGAGTGCGTGTTTTTGCTCGGTAATGGCGCTTGTGTAACTGCC
>CEQX01157207.1_pt1 | contig 11392 bp, 10 predicted proteins | sample 356261 | NCBI WGS metagenome assembly CEQX01 (sample SAMEA2621076, study PRJEB7988) | marine metagenome | isolation source: saline water (ENVO:00002010), including | reverse complement strand
CCAGTGTGTCCTAATATTTCATCTTTTACAATAACTAAAGTGGTTCCTGAAGGACCCAAATTTTTCTGTGCTCCAGCATATATTAAGTCAAATTTTGAAACGTCAATTTTCTTGCTGAATATGTCTGATGACATATCACAGACGGTAAGCACATCTGTTATTGGAAACGCTTTTATCTGTGTGCCAAAAATAGTGTTGTTTGAAGTGCAGTGAAAATAATCTAAATCAGAAGGTATAGCGTAATCTTTAGGGATGTAGCTATAATTCTTGTCTTTAGAACTAGCCAATATTTGAGTATCACCGAACAATTTAGCTTCCTTGATTGCTTTTGATGACCAAGCCCCTGTGTCTAAATAGCCAGCCTTACCACCAACCTTCATTAGATTGTTGGCTACCATTAAAAATTCCATACTAGCTCCACCTTGCAAGAATAAGACAGAATAGCCTGAAGGGACTTCTAAAAGCTCTTTAACGAGTTGTACAGCCTCTTCCATGACAGCAACAAAGTCAACACTTCTATGAGATATCTCTATCAAGGAAAGGTCTAAATTATTAAAGTTTATAATAGAAGATGATGCTTCTTTAAAAACTTCTTGGGGTAAAATGCAAGGTCCTGCGCTAAAATTGTGCTTTTTCATATTTGAAATATTACGTATGCAAAAATGCAGTTTTCTTTTTATTTAGGAAATAAACCTTTGTCAATTTTTTTGATGTTTGGTACTTTAATTTTAAAAGGATTTTGAATATTTTCTTTAAATCTAAATGTTCCATTTTTTAGCTCAAAAGCATCAATACGACCGTCGGGAATATAAAAGTCATATAATCCAATTAAATCATCATTTAAAGGAGTAAGATTTGGAAATACTATACTATTGATATCATTATTATATTTCACTGATACCAATGCATCTTCTTTATATTCTAAAATAAACCTTTGCAATTTTTGTTTTTTATAAAAAAATACGGGCGCACCAAATGTTATAGAATTTGAAATTGAAAGGACATCAATAATCTTTTTATCTGTTCTATCATCGTTGCCATCCCATCCTAATAGAAGGTAATATTCTTTGTTACCTCTTTTAAAAGGTGTTAGACTGTAATATAAAGCGCCTATCCATTGGCTGTTGTTTAATTTTAGAGAATTTGCAGATTTAACTTCTCCTTCTAATGGTTTTAGGTATTCAACTTTGTATTCCTTTCTGTTATTATAATACTGAACAATAGCAAAATATTTGTTGATATTATTGGATAGTGGTATATACCAATTAATTATCCTTAATTTCTTATCTTTTGAAGTAAGGATAGGTAAGGTCGTTAACATATCAAAATCGTACTTCATAGATTTAGGATCATCAAGTACTAAATCCCAAAGTTCAATAAAATCAGTATTGGCTTTTAACTTTTCTTTGTCGTTTTTAGCGTTTAGTAAAAGAGGAGCAATTTTTTGGATTTCAGATTCATAGAAAGCAAAATCAGTTTTTTGAGCTGAAACTGTAAATGTTAATAAAGTGAAAATCGATTGTATAAAAATGGCTTTAGGTAACAATCGGTTTTTCATTTAAGAATGTAAAAAATCTTTTTTTGACAAAAGTTCAACTTCTGTTTCAATATTATCTTCATCAGCAATACAGCAATCTACTGGACAAACTGCAGCACATTGAGGTTCGTCATGAAAGCCTTTGCACTCAGTACATTTGTCAGTAACTATATAATATACATCATAATCGACAGGTTCTTGTGAATCATCAGCATCGTAATCACCACCGCTCTTTGTTGTTATTTTACCTGAAAGTGAAGTGCCATCAGAGAAATTCCATTCCATACCACCTTCATAGATTGCATTGTTTGGGCATTCAGGCTCACAAGCCCCACAGTTTATACATTCATCTGAGATTATAATTGCCATTTTTTAAATTATGAAAATTAATAGTCTTATTTTGCAGTACAAATATACTAAGAAATGGTAATTGAAGATAGAATAAAGGCTTTTGATAAATTAGGCAATTTTTTAATTGATTTTTGTGACGAAAATTCTAATTCAAATCATCCTTTAGAAAATATTATAAAATCCTCAATTTCTTATAATGGTTGGTTTACGTCTAATAATATAAGGTGTTCTATATCAGCTATTTGTAATAATTTATCTTCTATAAAACTATCTTCATGGATATCATCATACTCTATTCCTGTTAAGGTAAAAAAAAATGTTTCTATTATTATGGCAGGTAATATTCCATTAGTGGGGTTTAATGATTTTTTATGTGTGTTAATGAGTGGTCATAGGTCAATTATTAAACTATCATCTAAAGATAACCGTTTGTTTTCACCAATTATTAAAGAATTAATAAAAATTGAACCACGATTTGAAGATGACATTAAAATAGTTGAAAAAGTTGAAAATTTTGATGCTGTTATAGCTACAGGCAGTAATGAATCCTTCAAGCATTTTGATTATTACTTTAAAGATTATCCTACTTTGTTAAGAAAGAGCCGTACATCAGTTGCAATTCTAACAGGTGAGGAGAGTTTAGAAGAAAGAAAAGCTTTAGCTAATGATATCTTTTTATATTATGGCTTAGGTTGTAGAAATGTAACCAAACTTTATGTTCCTAAAAATTATGATTTAAACCTCTTATTTGAGGTCTTTTTTGAATACCAAGATGTTGTTTTGAATAACAAATATGCAAATAACTTCGATTATTATAGAGCTATATACATGATGGGTAATCATAATATTTTAGAAAATGGCTTCCTTATACTTAAAGAGGATAAAACCTTACATTCTCCAGTAGCAGTCTTAAATTACGAATATTACGATGAAAAAGAATCTTTAGCTTTTCAATTAAACAAATTGAAAGAAGACATACAATGTATTGTAGGTAAGGATTATATATCTTTTGGCAAGGCGCAACAACCTAATTTAGATGATTATGCCGATGGTGTTGATACGCTCCGTTTTCTCGAGTCTATCTAGTAAATTTTTTCATAAGCCCCAATATCTGGGTTTCCATCTCTGCTATTTCCTAAAATATCCAAGGATAAAGTATTAGTCAAAATTGAGGCTTTACCTGCATCAATTGCTGTTGAGTTATCGCTAAGTTGAAAATCTTGTTCTTGTGGATTAATAAAAATAGAAGAGCCACTATTTGCCTTAATACTATTTATTTGGTTCAAATTACTAATTGATGAATCTTGATGAAGTTTGATTAAACAATGGTCAAAAATATAGTTGAAATCACTATTAGAATTATTTTGCAATTCTATTTCGTGGATAGCATTTCCGTCAATGATACAATTGGTGAAATGAGCCTTAGTCAATGGTCTCAATTGAATGTTTTCGTTGATGTCTTTGTAATAGTTATTTATTAATAAAACAGGTGTATTTCTACTACCAAAATTGTAATAATTGGCAAATGTGCAGTGGTCAAATTGATACCTGCCTCCTATATTAAGTACTAGGCTATAGCGCCCACAATTTCTAATTAGGTTGTTATAGCCAGTAACATAGCTTCCTTGAGCAAAAATACCGATGTCACTCATATTTTCTATGATAGTATTATTGACTTTTAAAGTGGGCTCGCTAGAGTTACCTAATGTATCTGCTTTAATACCGACTTCACCGTTTCTGATAATGGCATAGTTTATATTGTTATTTTTACTTCCAGAACATAGCCATATTTGACTCCATTGGCCCGGAGCATCTTGATACCAATCTTCTAATCTATCACCTTGAAAAACAACTTCATTACCTAAGCTACCATTGACATTTAAGGTTCCTCCATCGTTATTAGCTCCTAGAATAGGGTTGCCAATAAAAAGACCAGAGTTGGCGTGGCAGTAGATTTGTGTGCCTTCTTCTACAGTTAGTGTTGCGTTAGGTTCGACAATTACATAACCGTATATGACGTGTGGTTTTTCGTTAGTCCATGTGGTATTTTGTGAAATAGAGAAATATTTAAAATTTATAGTGTCCTTATCACTAATAAATAAATTGTCACTTGGTGTATAAAAATTAGCATTTTGACCAAATGCTAATAAGTCAATATGTTGAGTTTTTCCGTTAGTAGTAAACTCTAGACGATTACTGACTAAGAAGGGATTGTTTAGGTTGTTTGGATTAATGGTTATTTCAATGAAGATGAATATACTATCATTAGGAGCAATTTTGATGTTTTGGCTTTGTTCAATGGGCATACCATCAACATTTATTCTGTAAAAATCAGATGGGTTGTCTTGCGCTAGGCGAATAGTTTTTATAGTAACCGGGTTATTATTGTTATTGTAAACTACAAACTTTTTGGTAGCACTGCCAATTGTTGTAAATACAGTGTCGAATAATATAGAATCATTAGAAAATGAAAGTTGACCTGGGCCACTTTCTGCGAAAAAGTCTTTTCTGCATGAACTAAACGCTAAGCAGATTAGAATTACAATGAAAAAATTTCTTATTAACATAGAATTATTGCAAATATAACATAAACGTTAATCCCTTAGTTATAGTACATTAAATTAATAAAGGAGAGTTTGTCATTTAATGATAAGTGTTTATATTTGCAATCCAAATTATTTAAATAATGAAAAAAGGAATACATCCAGAAAATTATAGATCTGTAGTTATGCAAGATATATCAACAGGTTTTACTATTTTGACTAAATCTACGGCTAATACCAAGGATACAATTAAGTGGGAAGACGGAAATGAATATCCTCTAATTAAAATGGAGATATCTTCAGATTCACATCCTTATTACACTGGAAAAATGAAATTAGTTGATACAGCAGGTCGTATTGATAAGTTTAAAAACAAATACTCTAAGTTTTCTAAATAATCAAGGGTATAGAAACAAAAAAACCATTCATAACGAATGGTTTTTTTTTGCTTTACTTTTTACGAAAGGACTTTTAACTTAGGTGCACTATCTAGCATCTCTTGATTAGCAAAATCCGAATACTTATCAAAGTTATTATTAAAAGCTTGAGCCAATTCATTTGCTTTTAAATCATAAGCCAATTTGTCTTCCCATGTATTTCGTGGACTTAAAATTTCTGAGGGAACACCATCGCATTCAGTTGGCATAGCTAAACCAAAAACCTCGTGATTTTTATATTCTACACTTTCTAATTTCCCTTCCAAAGCAACAGTTATTAAAGAACGGGTATATTTTAAACTCAATCGTGAGCCTATTCCATAAGGTCCTCCAGACCAACCAGTATTGACTAGCCAAACATTAACTTGACTACTTTTCATTTTTTCACCTAATAACTCGGCATATCGAGTAGGGTGTAAGGGCAAGAATGGCTCTCCAAAACAGGCCGAAAATGTAGTGCTAGGCTCTGTAATACCTTCTTCAGTACCAGCAACCTTGGCTGTGTATCCAGAAATAAAATGATACATAGCTTGTCCAATGCTCAGTTTAGATAAAGGAGGTAATACACCAAAAGCATCGCAGGTCAAAAAGAAAATATTTTTGGGAGCACTTCCCATTGATGGACTAGCAATATTTCTGATATGGTGAATAGGGTAGCTGACTCTAGTATTTTCGGTAATACTACTGTCTTCAAAATCAACATCTTTAGTGCCATTTTTAAAGATTACATTTTCTAGTAAAGCACCTTTTTTAATTGCCGCAAAAATATCGGGTTCTTTTTCGGCGGTAAGATCAATACATTTGGCATAACAACCACCCTCAAAATTGAACACACTATTATGGCTCCATCCGTGTTCGTCATCACCAATTAATTTTCTATTGGGATCGGCAGATAGAGTAGTCTTTCCTGTTCCAGACAGTCCAAAAAATACAGCGGTATCTCCATTAGCACCGACATTTGCTGAGCAATGCATTGATAACACATTTTTTTCATGTGGAAGAATGAAATTTAAAACTGAAAAAATACCTTTTTTTATTTCACCTGTATAACCAGTTCCACCAATTAAAATATTTTTATCTGTGAAGTTTATGATAGCAAAGTTATGTTGTCTAGTTCCATCAGTTTTAGCATCCGCCATAAAACTTGGCACATTTATAATCGACCAATCGGGAGTAAAGTTGTTAAGTTCTTTTTCAGTTGGTCGTAAGAACATATTGTAGACAAATAGGTTAGACCAAGGATATTCGTTTATTATTCGAATGTTAAGACGAAAATTTTCATCTGCACAAGCATAAACATCTCTGACATAAACCTCTTTACCTTTTAGGTATTTTGTTACTTTGTTATAAAGATTCTGGTATTTTTCGTCACTAAAAGGAATATTGACATCGCCCCACCAAACAGTATTTTCAGTGACACTATCTCTGACAACAAATCTATCTTTAGGAGAACGACCGGTAAACTCTCCTGTGTTAATAGAAATAGCACCAGAATTTGCTAAAGTGGCGTAGTTCTTTGAAAGAGATATTTCGTTAAGTTTTTCAGCAGAAAGGTTCCAATTTGCTTTAACTTCAGTAATTCTCAAATTTTCTAAGGATTTGATGCTCACATTTTCCATAGTTAAACTCTTTTTGTTGGTTGACAAAGATTAAAATTTATATTTATTGACCAAATAAATATTAGTGTTTTAGATAAAAACTATGAAAATCTAGTTTAAAAAAGTGTGTAATAAAAACACTAAGTTAGATTAGAACAATGTCATAAATGTTTAATACCAACCTTCAAATTTTTGAATAAATATGTAGATTTTGACCTAAATAAAAAGATTAAAGTCAATTACCTTATTAAATAATTATTTAAAAAACGTCTTTTAAGAAATCAATGTTGTGTTTTCTTGTAATTCTTGATAATTAAAATGAGCCACGAAATCATTAATAAAATCCCCCCAATAGGAGTTATTGGGCCTATTAATGATAAATTAATACCAATTAATTCTTGTAAAGATAATAAGTATATAGAAAATGAAAAGAACATTATTCCAATAAGCATTAATTTTCCAATTAGGTGAGTAGAATTTAGTTTGTTGGCATTTAAACCAATCATTAGTAGTGCTAGTGAATGAAAAAATTGATATCTAACGCCGGTTTCAAAACTATTTAGCTTTTCGGTTGTTAATAATTCATTAAGCGTATGAGCACCAAATGTTCCTAGTACTAACGCTAAAAATGCCAATAGTGCTGCTATGCTAATAAGCTTATTGTTCATAGAATAAATTTTGTTGCTAATTTACATATATTAGCCACTCATTTAATAAAGATATGAAACGAATATTGGTTGTTGGTGCAGGTTTATCTGCAACTTCTTTAATAGATTATTTACTAGAAAATTCTTATAAAAATAATTGGCAAGTAACAGTAGTAGATTACGATTATAAACTTGCTTTACAAAAAGTAAATGAGCATCCTAATGGCATTGCTTTGGAGTTTGATGTCTTTGATGTAGAACAACGAAATGATGCTATTCGAGACGCTGACATTGTGGTGTCTATGCTACCAGCTAACTTGCATCTTTTGTTAGCAGAAGATTGTGTTATTCAGGGTGTTAATATGATAACAGCTTCTTATATTTCAAAAGAGATAAAAGCCTTGAATGAAAAAGCAGAGGAAAAAGGTGTTTTATTGCTTAATGAAATGGGTTTAGATCCAGGCTTAGATCATTTATCAGCAAAGAAAATTATAGATGAAATTCAATCTAAGGGTGGTGAGATTACACTTTTTAAATCTTTTTGTGGCGGTTTAGTTGCGCCAGAGTATGATGATAACCCTTGGAACTACAAATTCACTTGGAACCCTAGAAATGTAGTTTTAGCTGGAAAAGAAACGGCACAATTTATAAGAAACAATCAGCCCAAATTCATAGCCTATAATAAGTTATTTAAAAGAACTGAATTAATCGAAGTTTTGGATGAAGGGCATTTTGAAGGTTATGCCAATAGAGATTCCTTATCATACAGAGAAATATATGGTCTTGAAAATATTCCTACAATGTTTAGGGGTACACTAAGAAGACCAGGTTTTTCTGAGGCTTGGGACGTATTTGTCCGTATGGGTATGACGGATGACTCTTTTAAAATATCTAATCTTTCTGAAATGACTTGGCGAGATTTTACCAATTCTTTTTTAGTCTATGATAAGCATAAATCTGTTGAAGATAAATTACAAGACTACTTATCTGTTGACGATGCCATTATGGAAAAAATAGCTTGGCTCGGTATGTTTGAACAAAATAAGATTGGCTTAGAAGAGGGTAGTCCTGCACAAGTTTTACAACATTTGTTAGAGCAGAAATGGGCTTTACAATCTGAAGATAAAGATATGATTGTAATGCAACATTTATTTGATTATAAACTAAATAACACTAGCTACCATTTAAAATCTTCTTTAGTACTTATGGGTAAGGACCAAGTTCATACCGCTATGAGTATGACTGTAGGCTTACCTTTAGCTATTGCTGCTGAGCTAATTCTCAATGGTGATATTTCACTTACTGGTGTAAGAATTCCTACAGACAAAGAAATATATTTACCAGTATTAGAGAGGTTAAAAGAATTCGATATTGTTTTTGTTGAAGAAGAATTTATTGTTTAAGTATCAAGTATTTGATATAGATATGATGAGGGCTTTGTACTAGCATTAAGTAATACATTATCTTTACCTACTTTCATACCCGAATGCTCTTGCTTAATGCTAAAGGATATTAAATGAAAAGTAATTTAGCTTTTATCATTAAAGGCTTTCCAGAGTAAAGTAATGACGATTAGCTCAACAGCAACTAAAAGAAAGTGAATGTAATAGACTTGCTCTTGTTTGTCAGAAAGTAGTTTAAAATATTCTACTCCTTTATAAAAAGCATAGGAGACAGCCATGCCAACTAAATAGCCAATTTGTTTGGCCATATCTATTTTAGTTAGAACGTGGTCTTCTTTAAATACCAAAGTTTCTGCTCTTACTAAATAGGAGCCAAAGACAAAGGTTATCTGATATCCGATGTATATTAAAAGCGCTGTTTGATAACTGTATGAAAAAATTAGAAAGGCTATCAACATAAGAATTACGATTAGCTCTACAGCTAAAGAAAGTCTAAAAAAGTAATATGCATTTAAGATTTTATGATAAAATTTAGCAACGATTATCATAGCGGCTGCCAAAGCAATCCCACCTAATGAATAAACCGATGGCTCTAAAGGTTCATAAATCGTAAATACACTACCAATAGAAATGCCCAAAAATAAAGAGTTAAACCATTTGTATAGGATAAAAGCATTTTGATTGAGATTAATATTGGATAACATTGTTTAGTAGTAACAGGTTCTTCTTACTTTAGCAATATGCTTGGCTAGTCTTAGCACTTGACGAGTGTAGCCATATTCGTTATCGTACCAAATGTATAGAACAATGGATTTACCATCATTCGAAACTTGCGTTGCAGGACTATCATAAATAGAAGAGCAACTATCGCCAACGATATCCGATGAGACGAGTTCGTTATTTACTGAAAATCGAATTTGTTCTACCAATTCAGAATCAAATGCAGCATCGTACATTAAATTATTAATGTCTTCTAAGTTCGTTTCCTTTTCTAACGTTAAATTAAGAATAGCTAAGGAACCATTTGGCGTTGGTACACGAATAGCGCTAGAAGTGAGTTTGCCTTCTAAAGAAGGAATAGCTTTTGTAACAGCTTTACCTGCACCAGTTTCTGTAATTACCATATTTAAGGCAGCAGCACGTCCACGACGATACTTATTGTGCATATTATCCACTAAGTTTTGGTCGTTGGTATAGGCGTGAATAGTTTCAAGGTGCCCTTTTACTACTCCTAATTGCTTTTCTACAACCTTCAAGATAGGAGTGATAGCATTAGTGGTACAAGAGGCTGCTGAAAATATAGAAGTATTTTCAACATCTACTTTATGATTTACACCAAAAACAATATTTGGAATACCTTTTCCTGGAGCAGTCAATAATACTTTAGCAACACCTTTAGATTTGAGATGTAAACTTAAAGCCTCTTTATCTCTAAATACTCCCGTATTATCTATCACTAAAGCATCTTGAATGCCATAGTCAGTATAGTCTATGGTATCAGGGCTTTTTGCGGCTATCATATTTACAGTACGTCCGTTAATTATCAGGGCTTTATTTTCAAAATCTTCTTTGACTGTTCCTGTAAAAATACCGTGAACAGAATCCGTACGAAGTAAGGAAGCTCTTTTAGAAATATCTTTTTCAGAATTACTACGAGTAACAATAGCTCTTAATCTTAATTGACCACCAGCATTATCTTGTAAAAATAACTCTCTAGCAACTAATCTACCAATTCGACCAAAACCATAAAGTATGACGTCTTTGGGGGATAAGTTATTTTCATCATTAATCAATGCTGATAATTTACTCATTAAAAAGTCATTAATTTTATCATTTGAGGTATCTTCTTTAATCCATTCATAAGTTAACTTTCCTAAATCAATTTTGGTATTTTTAATACCCAATTTAAGTATAGCTTTAGCTAGATTTAAGGTTTGATGAACGCTGATATCTTGCTTCACAAATTTAGCTGCATAATCATGTAGGTTTAAGATTTCACTTTTAGTAATATTTGTAATTCTATTTCTAAACAAAACTAATTCAGTAGCATGTTCTAGAATCAAGCGACTTGCAACATTTGAAAGTTCTGAAATTGTCTTTTCTTTTTCTATCCATAGTGATAGTTCGTTATCATAATTTTCAGTTTTCATATTGAGTTATAAGATATGTTATTTATTTTCAACAAATTTAAATAATTGACATTTATAAGCAATAAATTTTTACAAAAATGAAAAGTTTACAAATTACAATTCCTTTACGTAAATTTGAAACATGAAAATCCAATTTAATAAATATCACGGAGCTGGTAACGATTTCATAATCATCGATAATAGAAGTTTATTTTTTGACTATTCTAATCATAAAATGATACAAAGTCTGTGCGATAGAAAGTTGGGTATTGGTGCTGATGGACTTATCTTATTGCAAGATGTAACAAACTATGACTTTGAGATGGTGTATTACAATGCAGACGGTCATTTGGGTTCTATGTGTGGTAATGGAGGTAGATGTGTTGTTGACTTTGCTAAACAACTGAATATTTTCGAAAATGAATGTCATTTTTTTGCATGCGATGGACCACATTTAGCTACATGGACTAGCTATGACGTTTCTTTAAGAATGCAAAATGTAGAAGTGATAGAAAATGGTGAGGATTATTTTTTTCTGAATACAGGCTCTCCACATTATGTCAAGTTTGTTGAAAATTTAGAATCTATAAATGTTTTTGAAGAAGGTCAGAAAATTCGTTACAATGAACGATTTAAAAATGATGGCACTAATGTCAATTTTGTTCAGATAAAAAATCAAAAACTTTATGTTAGAACTTATGAAAGGGGAATTGAAGATGAAACCTTGGCTTGTGGTACGGGTATCGT
>CEQX01083002.1_pt1 | contig 11400 bp, 10 predicted proteins | sample 356261 | NCBI WGS metagenome assembly CEQX01 (sample SAMEA2621076, study PRJEB7988) | marine metagenome | isolation source: saline water (ENVO:00002010), including | reverse complement strand
GGTGCTGCAGCAATATATGGTGCAAGAGCTTCTAATGGTGTTATTGTAATAACCACTAAGAATGGATATTACAATCAAGAGAATACTGTTAGTTTTGAGACATATGTTGGTTCTACAAATGCAACAAATTTACCTACATTGCTTAATGCACAACAGCACGGTGAGATGATATGGCAATCTAAAATAAATGATGGTGTATCGCCAAATCACCCGCAATATGGTACTGGTGGTTCTCCGATAGTTCCATCAAAGCTTCAAGGTGTTCCTGCTTCGGCTACAGTTAGTCCTAACGGAACTGACTGGATGGATGCCATTTTTGATCCAGGTCTTGCTCAGCAATATAAGGTCACTGTAACAAGTGGTGGTGCTGCAAGTAAATTCATGATGTCAATGGAATATGTTGACAGAGAAGGTGCTCAGATAATGACTGGGTATACTGTTGGTAGAACTAGAATGAATGGAGAATTTAAAGTGAATGAAAACATAAGAGTTGGACAACACTTAAATGTATCTTTTGATTCAGAGAAAGTTGGTAACCAGTTAGAAGGTGCATATCGATCAAGTCCATTAATTCCATTAAGAGATGACGACGGTAAATTTGCTGGAACTTACGTTGGTTCTGCTGGTCTTGGAAATATGAATAACCCTTATGCTCAACATATGAGGACGAAAGATAATTTTCAAAGATCTTTGAGGGTATTTGGAGATATTTATGCTAGTGCTGTTTTATTTAAAGGCCTTGAGTATAAAGTTGTAGCTGGTGGTTTGATGAGAAGTTTTAATAATAGAAGATTTAACGAGCTTGATCCTGAACATGGTGAGGCAAGATCTGTTAATACCCTATCCGAACAATCATTTAATGAATTTAACTGGAACTTAACAAATACACTCAGGTATCAAAATACTTTTGGTTCACATAGTGTTGATGCTCTATTAGGTTATGAAGCCTTAAAGAAAAGTTTTAAGGGCCATGAGATTTCTAGGAATGAGTATTTATTTGAAGATCCTAATTTCTACCTTTTAAGTAATGGTGCTGGAACTCCAGTTGTACAATATGCTTCACAAAGTGGATATACTATCAATTCATCATTCTTAACAGTAAACTATGGGTATTCTGATAAGTATCTTGTAACTGCAACAGTTAGGCAAGATAATACTTCTAGATTTGCTAAAGCTAATGCTAATGCTGTTTTCCCATCGGGAAGTATAGGTTGGGTTATTAGTGAGGAGGATTTCTTTAATTCAAGAAGTTATTTAAAACTTAGAGTTTCATATGGTACATTAGGAAATCAGTCTCTTGGTAGAGCTGCTCCTGATCAGAACGTATCTAGTTTAAGTGAAGCTAATGCATATTATCCATTTGGAGGGAATGAAGGTTCCATTGCAACTGGTGCAGCATTATCTTCTGTAGGAAATCCAAATCTTAAATGGGAGACAAACGTATCTCAGAACATAGGTTTAGACTTTAGATTAGTCAATGATAAATTATATGGTTCCGTTGACTATTATTCTAGAAAAACTAAAGATTTGATTGCTGTTGATAATAGTTTAATAGGTACAACAGCTATTGATGCTTCTGCACCTCTAGTAAATATTGGAGAGATTACTAACTCTGGTATTGAGCTTTCATTAAATTATGCTGATGAAACAACTGGTGGACTGGGCTATGATGTAGGTCTTAATTTTTCAAAAAATAAAAATATGGTTGATAGTCTGATTAGTGCTTTCTATACTGGTGCAACTTGGTACAGAGGTGGTGCAGTAACTAGAACTAGTGCTGGTGAGGCAATGTCTTATTTTTATGGAAGACAAGTTAAAGGACTAGACTCAAATGGTAGGTTTGAGTATGAAGATATAAATGGTGATGGTCAAATAAATGATGATGATAGAACGAAAATAGGTTCTCCTCATCCAGACTTTATTTTTGGTTTAAGTTTGAACTTAGCTTACAAAAATTTTGATTTGTTTGCCACTTTGAATGGATCAGTAGGTAATGAAGTTTATCATTATAACAAAATCTATTCTCATTTTCCAACCTTCTTTAATGGTAACAGACATGCTGACGTGTTAGATTCTTGGACTCCAACGAATACTGATACAGACATGCCTGCCCTTAGTGAAACAATTTCAAATGCTGAAACTCAGCCTAACTCATGGTTTGTTGAGGATGCTTCTTATGTTAAAGTAAGGACTATTCAGCTAGGTTACACTTTGCCAAGTAAAGCTGCAAGTAAATTAGGAATCTCTAATGCGAGAATATACGTATCAGGAAATAATTTATTTACTTTTAGTGGTTATTCTGGTATGGATCCTGAAATTGGAGGTTATGCATTAAACCTTGGTGTTGATGCTGCTGAATATCCTATTGCGGTTATGACTACTATAGGATTAAATGTTACATTTTAAAAATTAATATAAAAGATGAAAAATTTAAAGTCATTTATTTTAAGTATTTCATTAGTCATGTTTATGACTAATGCTTGTAATGAATCATTCACTGAGGTTCCTGCTTATGGTTCTCTTAGTGATGCTAATTTAGCAAACGCTACTGGTATAGATCTGCTTCTAACCGGTGTCTACTCTGTCCTTGATGGTCAGACTAACACAACTGGTGGTTGGGGAAGTAGTGGAGATAACTGGTGGATGGATGTTATTTCAGATGATGCTCACAAAGGAAGTACTGATGGTGATCAGGCAGACCTTTATGACATTGAAGTATTTAATTGGGCAACCGGTAATGGTTATTGGTTAGGATTATGGAAAGCTCCTTTTTCAGGTGTTAACAGAGCAAACTCTGTAATTAACTTGATTAATGGTAGTGATAACCCTGATGATTTCAAGGTTCAGATGGCTCAGGCTAGATTTTTAAGGGCACACTTTAATATGCAATTAAAATTGAAATTTGGTAATGTACCAAACATCACTCCTGAGACAGCTGCTGCGCTCGAGTATAATTTACCAAATTCAGGTGAGACTGCTTTGACATGGGCTCATGTTGAGGAGGATCTTACTTATGCTGCTAATAATTTGCCAAGTACAAGATCTGGTGATTATACAGAACCCGGTAGACCATTATCTCATGCTGCAAAAGCTTTTCTTGGGAAAGTATATCTTCACCAAGGTAAATGGGCTGATGCATTAACGCAACTTGATGCTGTTGTAAATTCGGGTGCATATTCTCTAAATACTGAATATGTTGAGAATTTCAAATCAACTGGTGAGAATAGTAGTGAATCAATTTTTGCTATTCAGTTTGCTGCTGATGGTGGTGTATCTAATCAAGGCAATAAAGGTGGTACGCTTAATTTCCCTGGTGGGGGACCAGAGGGTACATGTTGTGGTTTTTATCAACCATCTCAAGACCTTGTAAACTCATATCAAACTGATGCTGCTGGACTGCCATTGCTTGATACATGGCAAAACAGTAATGTCGAAAATGATTATGGTCTAAACGATGATGATGCATTCACTCCACATACTGGTAACTTAGATCCAAGGCTAGACTATACTGTTGGAAGAAGAGGAATTGATTTCAATGGTTACGGTGCGATGCCTGGTAAAAGTTGGATTAGATCTAGTTTTGATGATATCTCTGGTCCTTATCTTGCTAAGAAAAATTTCTATCATAAAGGTGATGATAGTAACAAAGGTACTGGTGGTTGGGGAGAGCAAAGGTCAGGTATTAATTATCATTTTATGAGATATGCTGATGTTCTTCTTATGGCTGCAGAAGCAGCTATTGAAACTGGAAACCTAGCAAAAGGTTTAGACTATGTTAATCAGGTCAGAAACAGAGCAAAGAACATGACTGTTGCTGATGCTGGACCAACATATATGGTTGAACCATATCCATCATTTGCAAGTGCTGATTATGCAAGAAAAGCAGTAAGGCATGAAAGGAGAATTGAGCTAGGAATGGAAGGTCATCGTTTGTTTGACTTGAGAAGATGGGGTAATGCAAAGAGTGTCATGAATACATATTTCGCTAAGGAATCTGCTGTGATAACTTCATTTGCAAGAGGCCAAGCTTATCAAGATAAGCATGATCTTTTCCCTATTCCAATAGTTGCAATTGATGAAAGTCAAGGTGTATTAGTCCAGAATTCTGGTTTTTAATACTTTTTTACTTAAATAATAAAAGCAGGGTTTTAACCCTGCTTTTTTTTTAAACTTTTTCTTAAGCTATAAGTATATAGTTAAATACTATTCTTTAAATAAAATTATATTTGAATTATCAAATCGTAGATATTAAGAAAATGAAATTTAATAAGATAAGATTCTTTGTAATTCTATTATTTTTTACCTCATGTAATTCATATAATGAGTATAAAAAAAATATTAATAATTATAACGACCCAAATCTTTTCCATGACTCAATGCAAAAACTTACTGACATAATTGTCTATGATATTTTCTCACCCCCAGTAGCATCAAGAATATATGTATACCCATCTATTGCGGCTTATGAAGTTTTATTAAATGATTATCCAGAATATAATAGTTTTTCTGATCAATTAAATGGTTTAAGTTCAATACCAAAACCAAACCCGGATATGGAGTACTCTTTTCCTTTAGCTAGTATTCATGCTTTTTTGACTGTAGGCAAAGATTTGATTTTTTCAAAAGATAAGATGACAGAATTTCAGAAAAATCTTTTCAATGACTTAAAGTCAAAGGGTATGCCTAAAGACATATACAAAAGGTCAATTCAATATGGAGATCAAGTTGCAAATCATATAAAAGATTGGTATTCTAATGATAACTACAAAGAAACAAGGTCGTATCCAAAGTTCACTGTCCAGAGAAATAGAGAGGATACTTGGAAACCAACACCACCTGATTATATGGATGGCATTGAGCCTCATTGGAATAAGATAAGAACTTTAGCAATTGATTCCTCAAATCAATTTATTACCGCTCCACCTCCTAAATTCAATTTAGATAAAAATTCAAAGTTCTTTAAAGACCTATATGAAGTATATGAAATTGGTAATAATCTTACCGAAGAACAAACTAATGTTGCAAACTTTTGGGATTGTAATCCATACGTATCTAATCACATAGGGCATGCCATGTTTGCAACCAAAAAAATTACACCGGGTGGACATTGGATTGGAATAACACAAATAGCTTCCAAAAAGGCAGAGTTAAATCTTATGGAATCAATTTATGCTTATTCTTTAGTATCAATAGGCCTTTTTGATTCTTTTATAGTATGTTGGGATGAAAAATATAGAAGTATTCTTGTTAGGCCTGAAACTTTAATAAATCAGTATATTGACGAGGACTGGATACCAGTTCTTCAGACACCACCTTTCCCAGAATACACATCTGGTCATTCAGTAATATCAAGGTCTGCGGCAAACATTCTTACATTTATTTTAGGGGATAATTTTAATTTTTTAGATACAACTGAGGAAATTTATGGTCTACCTGCAAGGAATTATGATTCATTTTTACAGGCATCTGATGAGGCAGCAATTAGTCGTTTGTGGGGAGGTATTCATTACATGCCGGCAATTACTAATGGTATTGATCAAGGTGATAGGGTAGGTAAATTTATTATAAAAAATTTAGACGTTAAGAATAATATTATCTCTAAGAATTAAGAAATGAAATATATTGTTGCATTAGACCAAGGTACTACAAGCTCAAGGGCAATATTGATTGATACTAATGGCAATCTTATAGATATAAAACAGCAAGAATTTAATCAGATATTTCCTAAACAAGGTTGGGTTGAACATGATCCTAATGAAATTCTTAATTCTCAACTAAATGTTTTTGATAGTCTTATTAATTCTAATAGAATCGATCCAAAAAATATAATTTCTGTCGGGATAACTAATCAGAGAGAAACAACAGTTCTTTGGGATAAGAATACAGGGAAGCCATTATATAATGCAATTGTTTGGCAAGATAAAAGAACATCTGATATATGTGAAAAAATTAAATTAGATGGATTAGAAAAATATATAAAAGAAAATACTGGGCTAGTTGTTGACTCATATTTTTCTGCTACGAAAATAAAATGGATTATTGATAATATTGAAGGGGTAAAAAGAAAAGTCAGCCTAAATCAAGTTATGGCTGGTACTATCGATTCTTGGTTAATTTATAATTTTTCAAATTTTAAAAGCCATCTAACTGATCATACGAATGCATCTAGAACAATGCTATATAACATCAGAGATTTAAGCTGGGATAAAAAAATATTAGACTATTTAGAAATTCCAGAATCAATATTACCTAAAGTTAAATCTTCCGCATCTTCTTTTGGTTATCTACATTATAAAGGAGTAAATATTCCAATTACAGGAGTAGCAGGTGATCAGCAGTCAGCTTTATTTGGACAAGCTTGTTTTGATGTAGGTACAATGAAGAATACATATGGCACTGGATGCTTTTTGTTAATGAATATTGGAGATAAATTTAAATTATCTAAAAATGGGTTATTAACTACAATTGCCTGTACCACAAAAAATTCTATAAATTATGCCTTTGAGGGGAGCGTTTTTATTGGAGGAGCAGCAATTCAATGGTTAAGAGATTCATTGAAATTAATTAAAAATGCATCTGAAACAGAGAAGATATCAAAAGAAATTGATGAATTAAATAATTTATATATGGTGCCATCTTTTTCGGGTCTCGGAGCACCTTATTGGGATATGTATTCAAGAGGTGCGATTTTTGGATTGACAAGAGATACTGGTAATAAGGAAATCATTAAAGCAACCTTAGAATCTCTTGCTTATCAATCCAAAGATGTGATAGATGTTATGATAAAAGACTCCAACATTAATTTAAATGGCCTTAGTGTTGACGGAGGTGCCTGTTTGAATAATTATCTTATGCAATTTCAGTCGAACTTATTAGGCTGTAATGTTATAAGACCAAAAATTATTGAGACAACAGCAATGGGTGTTGGTTATTTGGCAGGGATTAAAAGTTCCTTGTGGGATAAAGATAAAATAATTTCAAATCAGAAAATTGATCAAGTTTTTAAGTCAAAAATAAATCGAGAGACAAGAAAAAAAATGTACAGTGGTTGGCTTAAAGCAATAGAAAGAACAAAAAATTGGCTTGATTAGAAATTAAATTAAAGACTAACGAATTATATCTCTGAAATTATTAATTTCATAATTAATGTCAATGACATCTTTAATTCCATATGCTTTTACTTCAATAGCTCCTTTAAATTTTAAACTTATATTTTCATTTTTTAGGAGAATAGCTATACCTCTTTGATTAAGAAATTTTTCAAGATTTTTTACATCAATATCCCCTATAATATTGATTGTAGTATTAGATGAATTAGATAATTCTAACTTATTATCATCGTCTATCTTTACAAGTAATATGTCTTCAGCAAAAATACCAATATCAATCTGAGAGATTGTGATTTTTACTTTATTAGGATTATTTAAAATTAAATCTGCCGATATTTTTATTTCATTATCAGCTAAATTATTAATTTTTACATCTTTGATTTCAATAAATTCAACTGGTTCAATAGGCTTACAACTAAAGAAAATTAAAAATAAAAGAGTATAATATTTATTCAATTTTATAGATTTACAGCAATTATATATAAAAATTAATTATGAGTGAATTTTTGGCTGAGGCAATAGGTACTTTTATATTAATATTATTTGGTTGTGGAGTTAATGCAGGTACTTCCTTAAGCAAAAGTTTATCAAATAAATCAAGTAATAGTTGGGTTGTAGGGACTTTAGGTTGGGGGCTAGCTGTTACACTTGGTGTTTATGCTAGTGGAAAGGTAAGTGGAGCTCATATTAATCCTGCTGTAACAATTGGTCTTTTAACAAGTGGTGAGATAAATTCAATTTCAGCTATAAACTATATATTGGGTCAATGTTTAGGTGCCTTTGTTGCTTGCATTTTTATATATTTTCATTACTTACCGAATTGGTATAAAACAGAAAGTAAAGAAATTAAATTGGGTGTTTTTGCTACCTCTCCATCAATAAATTCTAGATGGTCCAATCTATTAAGCGAAATTATAGGAACATTCACGTTATTATTTGGATTAAAATTTATTGGGACAAATGAGTTCGCAGACGGGTTAAATCCGCTAATAGTTGGTGGATTAGTATGTGCTATTGGTATTTCTTTAGGTGGAACAACTGGCTATGCAATTAATCCCGTTAGAGATTTTATTCCAAGGTTAGCTCATTTCATATTACCAATACCTGGAAAGGGTTCTTCAAATTGGAATTATTCATGGATACCTGTACTAGGTCCTATTATAGGTGGAACTCTTGGGGTATCTCTCTACAATTTTCTTTTTGAAAATATTATTAATAATTTTTTATTTCTTTCACTCTCTTTATTCATAATAATTTCTATTTTATCAGTTATGGAAAATAGGAAATAAACTATTTTTTTTTTAAATAAATAACTATATCACGATATTGCAGATCATTAATAAATCTTATGAAAAAATTTGATGTTTTTGGTTTAGGAAATGCTCTTGTCGATTGTGTTTGTCTTGTAGACGACAAATTCTTAATCGATAATAATATAGAAAAGGGGACAATGACTCTTGTCGACGAAAAAAAACAAAAGTTAATAATAGATAAAATAATTAATTCAAATCCTTTCATTCAGTCAGGAGGTTCGGTTATAAATTCTATATATACATTATCTCAACTTGGAGGTCTTGGATATGCCTCATTTCTAGTATCCGATGATAAGTTTGGTAAAATCTATTTAAATGATTTAAAAGAAAGTGGAGTCAAAATGGCTGAAACAAAATATACAGTAGGTTCTGGTATGACTGGGTCATGCTTAGTGCTAACCACACCTGATGCTGAGAGAACAATGAATACTTGCCTATCAATTTCTTCTGAATTCTCAATAAAAAATATCAATTTTAATGATTTAAAACATGCTAAGTACTTATATATTGAGGGATATCTTGTTACTTCAGAAAAGGCAATGACGGCTGTTCATGAAGTAATTGATTTTTCTAAAGAAAATAATGTCAAGATTGCACTAACACTATCTGATGTTAACATGGTTAAATATTTTAGGGATGGTTTTGAATCAATACTGAATAAAGGAATTGATATCTTATTTTGTAATGAGGAGGAAGCACTTTTATATTCTGGATCTACTGAAATTGGTCATGCATTAAATTTTTTGTTAGAGTTATCTTCTTTAGTTATAGTCACACGAGGAAGTAAAGGATCTTTAATTGTTAGTAATGGAGAGAAAATAAAAATAGATCCTTACCCTGTAGATGCCCTTGACACAGTTGGTGCTGGTGATACTTTTGCTGGTACTTTTTTATATGGAATAAATAATAACCTTAGTTTAAGAAAGTCAGGGGATCTTGCCTCGGCTATGTCATCTAAGGTCGTTAGTAAATTAGGTCCTAGACTTGAAAAAAAAGATATAAGATTAATCAAACAATCAATCGGTTAATATTTTTTTAAAACGAAAAGTATTTATCTTTGCTTGCAAATAAACTATTTAGTTATGAAAAGAACTTTCCAACCCTCAAAAAGAAAAAGATCAAATAAACACGGATTTAGAAAAAGAATGCAATCTGCTAATGGAAAAGAAGTAATAGCAAGAAGAAGAGCAAAAGGAAGAAAAAAGCTTACTGTATCTGACGAAAAAAAACACAAGAAGTAATTTCAGTTAATAATTTATTTCATGCACAATAGGTCAAATCAAGACCAGTTAACATTTTCCAAAGAGGAAAGGATAACTCATAAAGGAGATATTGAAAAACTATTTATTTCAGGAAAAAAGATAAATTTATTTCCTTTTGATGTAAGGTATTATTCCGGTCAAAGAGGATCTTTAAATAAGGTTCTTATTTCTGTCTCAAAAAAAAATGTAAAAAGTGCTGTAAAAAGAAATCTTATTAAAAGGAGAATTAGGGAATCATATAGACTTAATAAAAAACAATTATCAAACTCAGGATATTCTATAGCAATTATTTATGTTGATTATAAAATTTTAAAGTTCAAGGAAATTGATGAATTTGTTAAAAAAATATTAAAAAATATATCAATAAATGACTAAAATATTATGTGCTGATACTAGTTCACAGCTATGTTCTGTGTCAATTTTTAGTAATGATGATTTAGTTGATAATGTAAATTCAAAGATTGAAAGATCACATTCTAAGCTGTTATTAAAATTGATTGATAGTATACTTAATAAAAATAATTTATCAGTAAAGGATTTAGATGCCTTCTCTATCGCAAAAGGACCTGGTTCTTATACAGGGTTAAGAATTGGAGTTTCTACTTTTAAAGGATTATGTTATTCATTAGAAAAACCTTTGATTGGAATCAATACACTTGAGATTTTATCTATGTCAGCAAAAGAGAAAATTAAAGATACTGATTTTAATTTATGTCCTATGATTGATGCAAGAAGGATGGAAGTTTTTACTAAACTATTAAATCAAGATTTAGAAGAAGTTAGTGAGGATAAAGCTTTAATTCTAGAGGAAAATTCATTTAAAAATTTTAAAAATAAAACAATATATTTTTTTGGTGATGGATCATATAAGTTTCAAAAAATCTCCAACCATAAAAATCATAATTTTTTAAAAAATATTGAATCTAATTCAAAATTCATGGGGTATTTATCTTATAAAAAATATTTAGATAAAGATTTTGAAGATATATCTTTGTTCGAACCTTTTTATATAAAAGACTTTCATTTAGTTAAAAAGAAAAAAAAATGGATCAGATTGTAAATAAAGTTGAAAAATTGCCACTTGATACTATCGACATTAAAGAATTATATCAAAACGGAGTAAGGGCTGAACTAAAGTTTAGTGATTTAATAGATGATGGTGTTTTAATTGAAAAACAATTTAGAAGACAATTAAAGGAATTTAATTGGAATCAGTTTAATAATGCATTCGTCTATGTAACTTTTGATAAAGATCAAATTATTCCATCTTGGGCTTATTTACTACTATCCTATTATCTATCTGAAGCATGTAAAGACTTTGTTATCGGTTCACTTAGAAATTTAGAAGAAAAGTTATATACACAGAAAATTTCTAATATGAATTTTGATCTTTATGCAGATAAAAAAGTTATAATAAAGGGGTGTTCTGAAATACCATACTCAGAATTTGTTTATTTTGAATTAACTAGAAAGCTATCAGGAGTAGCTTATAGTCTAATGTATGGAGAGCCGTGCAGTAGAGTTCCTATTTTTAAAAGACCTAAAAAGGTTTAGTATTCCTAATTAATTAATAATTTTGGTCTTGAAAATTAGTCCAAATTGTAGGATATAAATATATTTTTATTTCTTGGTCGTTATATAAATTATATCTAATTTTGCGAGCGCTTCGTTTAGAGGCTTTTTTATTTTTAGGTATTTATACCTCAATTCAGAGCA
>CEQX01012837.1_pt1 | contig 11441 bp, 9 predicted proteins | sample 356261 | NCBI WGS metagenome assembly CEQX01 (sample SAMEA2621076, study PRJEB7988) | marine metagenome | isolation source: saline water (ENVO:00002010), including | reverse complement strand
GTCCTTCCGGAATCACTAATTAATTATAGTCTGGCAACGTTGTATATTTATTTGCATAGTCAATCATTTGCTTTGCAAAATTCTCTGGCTGAATAACTAAAATATCTATAATTTCATTATTATCATCATAAACTGGTTGAAGTTCAGGATTAATAAATCCACTATATGGTGGGGTAGTAAACTTTTTATTTCTTTCAAGAACTTCTTTATGTATTTCTTGATCAACTTTTACACCATATGTTTCAATAATATTCATCCCAGCATCGTAGTCTCCCTCAGATTTAATTCTTTGAATTTCTTTTAATAATTCACCAAAAAGAACTCTTAACTTATCATAGTCTCTAATTACAAAATATGTTTTATTATTTTCTTTTACTTTCTCAATAACATTTTCACTGAGACCTTTTTCATAAACCCATTTTGAAACCATCTGCCTATTTCTCATGTGTGCTTGCTCAACGTCGTTGCCAAGCTTAATCCTTATAAGCTGAGTCATTAGACCATTTCTAATATACTCATCATAACTTACTCGACCCATATCTTTCGCTGACTCTGCAACACCTAGATCTTCCATTTTTTTATCTGGTATGTAGTATAGTGCAACAAGATCGGCTCTTGCTTCCTCCAAAGAAGAAGCATAGCTTTTAAGTGTTTCTTTAGGTGTACCAACACCCTCAATTATTTTTCCGCTTGCGTGGCCTATAACCTCATGAAGGGCAGTGTGAAGATTATCTGCATCCTTTCCGTATTTTTTTTCAAGTTTAATGCCTTCACTATCGTAAGCAAACTCTTCAAGTTTACCAGAACTTCCAGCCTGGCCATAAGAATATAAAATATTTCCTAATGAAATTGATTTTGATCCGTGCTCAGCTCTTATCCAATTAGCGTTTGGTAGGTTTATTCCGATTGGTGTTGATGGGGAAGCATCACCGGATTCTCCTGCAACGTTTACAGTATTATATGATATGCCCACAACATTTTCTTTTTTGTGAGAATCCATTATTGTAGAATTATCTTCAAACCATTGAGCCTCATTAGATAGTTTTGACATTTTTCTACTCATTTCAAAATCTTTGATTTGAACTACAGACTCGTACGATCCCCTATAGCCTTTTGGGTCGTTGTATACTTCAATAAAACCATTGATATAATCTACATCTCCTTCAATAGTCTCAACCCATGCAATATTATAATCATCCCATATCTTTAAGTCTCCAGTCCTATAATATTCAATAAGGAGTTCAAATCCCTTTTTTTGTTTTGGGTTTTCAGCTACCTCTTTAGCTTTATCTAGCCAGTATATTATCTTCTCAATTGAATTACTATACATTCCACCTAGTTTATATTTTCTTTCAACTATTCCCTCGCTAGTTCTTTCTAACTTAGAGTTTAGCCCGAAAGATAAGGGTTTCTTTGGGTCTGGAGATTTCATTTTACTGTAGAATTCATCTACATCAAGTTCAGTGATGTCTTCTCCGTAGAAGTTTACTGCAGATCCTATAACTAGTCCCTTACTCTTATCTTTATTGACTTTTTTTGAATCATTATCATCAAAAATTACACTAAGAGCTTCTTCATTTAAAACGGATTTTGTTTCATTAAGTAGGGATTGTAAGTATTCTTTGGAAAAACCTGGATCAAATTTATCGTTTGAGTAATGATGATGAATTCCATTTGAAAACCATATTCTTTTTAGATAAATTTCAAAATTCTTCCAATTTTCAGAATTTTTATCTCCATTGAAATTAGTATAAATATTTTCTAATGCTCTCCTTATGGATAGGTTATGCCTGTAGTTTTGATCGTACATAATATCTCGTCCAGCAAGTCCAGCTTCTGTTAGATAATAAACTAATTTTTTTTGATTTAAACTCAGTTCATCAAACCCAGGTATTTGATATCTCAATACCTGAATATCAGCAAATTTCTCTGCAAAGAAATTAAATTTTACTTTTTTAGTATCAGGATTTGAACAAGAGTAGGATCCAGTTATCAGTAGTAGTATTATTAATATTTTCTTTTTTAACATTTTATCTTTCTTTATTTAGAAAATTTTTTTTCACAAATTTATATATATTGAGATATATATCGTCTTAAATTAAAAATTATGAAAAATATCTTAATATGTCTTTTTATCATCTTATCATCTCTAAATGCCAATGCTCAAATCGGTTTCAAGGTTAAAAAACTAAATGATAAAATGACTGGAAAATTTTTAGATAAAACATCAGAGGTAATTGGAATAGATGATAATCTTATCTTTAGAAAAAAATTTGATTTAGAAAATTATCATTATAGATATAAGAATGATACTATTAGTTTTAGCCTTGATTTTATTTCTAGGCCAAGTACTGGTATTGATTCGAAAAATGAATGCGAAAATTATGATGCAATTCTTTCAATAAGGAACATGGGAGAAACAGATATTAAATTTAGGGTACCATTTGCAGGGTCAAAGAACCGACTAATCAATAAGAAAAAGTTAGAAGATAACTTAGCTCCTTCACTTAGTGGTATCTATGAAATAAAAGTAAATGATAATATGCTTCTTAAGGCAAAAAGAAATAAAAAAGGTGATTTATATGGTACGATAGACGGGGGTTGTGAGTATAAAAATAGAATATATGCTGCTGGTGATGAAAATAGTATTGGAGATATCGAAGCTTCAAGTTTGTATGTAAGGTATGAAGTTAACTTAACTAGAGATATAAAATTTCCAGACGAGATAATGATAAACTTGTTTGATTATGAGCCAAGTTTTATCAAGCTAACGGCTAACACTACTTGGGCAAGAGATTGGAGAGAATCGGATCAAGATTATAATACACGATTATCAGAATATTTAACTCAAAATAATGTGGGTGGAATATTTGGTAATAAAAAAAATAAAAAGGAAAAGAAAAATTGACTAGTAAGAATTTATATTAGATTTTCTGATGGAGTCCCTCTCTTGATTTGAATAGCTTTTTCCTCCAAAAAGCCCATTTGATTCCCAATCACCATAATTAGGATTTGGTAGGACGATTAGTTTAGTCCCAAAACTTTCACTCATTTGGTCAGTATAATTTGTTCTTTCCTCAGCTAATTTTACTTCAAATTCATCATTGAAGTCAGCTAAATTATCTCCAATTAACATGATCACATTATAATAATCGCTTACTGATTTTCTTCTGTCGCTTTTACTTCTATCATCTTCTCTTAGAAGAACATTAGATTTTTCTGCATTTGGAAAACCTAGTTTCTTTAGGTTGTTTACAGTTGCTTCAAGCTGTTCAGAGTATCTATTAGATATGTAGAAAATTTCAATACCTTTCTCAGACGCGTACTTAAGAAACTCTAATGATCCAGGGATAGCTTCCGCTTTTTCTAGATTTCCCCAATTAACCCAACTTTCCCTATTGTATGAGTTATTATCAAGAATTAGTTTACCGTCGTAAGGGCTGTTATCTAATACTGTTTCATCCACATCAGCTATAATAGCGAGAGGCTTTTCATATTTTTTTTCAACAACTAAAAATGCATCTAAATTTATTCTTGCAGCATTAAATGCTTGGTAACATAATGCCCTGTACTCAGCTGCGTTTTGAGTCCATACCTGAGCTTGTATTTTATATTCGTTTGAGTTTTTTTCAACTGGTTTGGTGCAGGATATTATTATAGATAACAGTAATATATATTTTTTCATAGTTTTCCGTGTTCTCTTACATTAAGTCCCTCTCTTCCGGTGAGGTTATCTCCCATATCTTTTCTTGCTAATTCAGCTAATTCTTTTAGTTCTTCAGCTATCTCTGGGTAGAGTTTTATCACATCATATTCCTCTCCTGGATCTCTTCGCAGGTTATATAGTTCAAGCCCTGTTTCTATCCTTTTGTATGGCCCAGGATGCCCGTCATTTTTTGGAAGAACTCCTTTATATGACCTAGAGGAGTGGGGAAGAAGAAGTTTCCACTTACCTTTTCTAACTGCTTCCAAATTGTTCCTTCCATAGTAGTAAAAGAAATGATCCCTGGGCTCTGATTCATTTCCCTCAAGTATTTCAATAATATCAACCCCATCAATTTTATGTTGAGGTAAGGTTCCGTCTACTATATTTGTTATAGTGGGTAAAAGGTCAATTGTAGATGATAGCTGATTAGCTATTTTTCCTTTAGGTATTACATTTGGCCACATCATAACAGTAGGAACCCTTTGCCCACCCTCAAAGCTTGTGCCTTTACCTTCTCTCAAACCTCCAGTTGAACCTGCATGATTACCAAAATTTAACCATGGGCCATTATCACTAGTAAAAATAACTAGTGTATTTTCTAGTATATTATTTTTTTTCAATGTTTTTATTATCTCACCAACAGACCAGTCAAGTTCCATCATAAGATCGCCATATAGTCCTTGTTTACTTTTCCCAAGAAACTTTTCAGATACAGCAATTGGTACATGAGGCATGGTATGTGGTAAATAAAGAAAGAATGGTTTATCTATATTGCTCTCGATAAATTCAACTGATTTCTCAGTGTAAAGAGTTGTTAACTTTGCTTGGTCCTCTAGTGTCTTAATTTCTTCTACTTTTTCAAGATCTTTAATTAGTGGTAGTTGAGGATAGCTCTTTTTTCTCCAACTTGATGTGTCAGATATTTGGTTTCCATCAAAGTCAACGGGCCACATGTCGTTGGAATATGGTATCCCAAGATAAGTATCAAAGCCGTGATTATTTGGAAGGAATTTTTTATGATGCCCAAGGTGCCACTTGCCAAAAATTCCTGTTGCGTATCCTTTTTCTTTAAGTATTTCTGCAATGGTAACTTCATTTTCATTGATTCCATGATTTGAATAGGGCATGAGAGCTCCATTAATTCCAATTCTATTTGGATAAGTACCTGTCAATAGGCCGGCTCTTGAGGCACTACATACTGCCTGTGCTGAGTAAAAATTTGTGAATAACATTCCCTCATTTACCATCATATCAATATTTGGAGTTTTATAATCAATGGCACCAAAATTTGATATGTCTCCATACCCAAGATCATCCATAAAGATAATGACGAAATTTGGTCTGCTTTTATCTACTTTAGTGGTACATGAAATGAAGGTAAAAATTAAAATTATTAGGATTTTTATCGGATTTTTTCTCACTTTTTTTATTGAATTTTTTTTTTGTTTTAAGTTAATATTCTATTTCTAATTATTCTAAATATTATTTGTTATTATTGCTGATTAATTTTAAAAAACTAATTAAACTATTTTATAAATGAAAGCTAAATATTTTCTTTCTTACACACTAATAGTTGCTCTCTTTTCACTAATTTCATTTAGCTGTTCAGAAGAAGCTACTACTAGTCCTGTAAAGGCTGAGGCATCATTTACAGCTGCTGCAAAAGGAACAGGAATCTATGATAGATATACATACACTTTTACGCCAACTGTCGCTAATGCTTCTGGACACATATGGGAATTTGGTGATGGAAATACATCTTCAGACGTTACAGTGTCTCATACTTATGCGAATGCTGGGAATTATACAGTAAAGCTAAAAGTTTGGGGAGTACCTGGATCTGGTAGTGTTTTAGGACCTTACACTGAAATTACTCAAAATATAACAATTGAAATCCCTACGGCAAGTGATCTTGTTGATGGAACTTGGGTTCCTCATCAGATGGCTGTTGCTTGGGCTGATGATGTTTACGAAGGTGCTTGGTGGCACTATAAAGCTAATGATGATGCTGGTGGTGATAGACCTTGTCTTGATGACGATACTTACACGTTCAGCAAGGCTACTGGGAAATTGACCATTAATCATGGCACAGAAACTTGGATAGAAGGATGGCAAGGTGCAGCAGCTGATGGTTGTGCAGCTCCTGTTGCTCCTTACGTTAATGGTGACTACGAATATGAAGTTGGTGCTAATGGATCTTCTCTAAGACTTGTTGGTGCTGGTGCATATTTAATGCTTGCTAAAGCTCACAATGGTGGAGAAGATGGTAATGCGGCAGAAAGAACGTACATCATTAAAAATGTTAATACTACTGACATGATTCTAACACTAGATTATGGTGCTGGTGGTAACAGATGGAATATTCACCTGAAAAGGCAATAACCCATTCTGAAAAGACATCTTTTAAAAGTGAGAATTTTATTCTCACTTTTTTTTATGCAAAATATTCTCTTAACTTCTCTCCAAAGAATTTAACATCTTCAATTCTTCCCGTACTAATTCTACACCATTCATAGTATGGTGGGAATGCTCTGCCCACTAGAACACCTTTTTGTTTCATAGCCTCTCCAAATTTATCAATATGAATTCCTGTTTTAAAGAATACAAAGTTAGTGTGGGACTTTCTATACTCAAGATTGAGCTCCTCAAAAAGATCGTAATAGTAGTTTAGTGCTTCGTTGTTTTTTTCAAGACTGAACCTAAAAAAATCACTTTCGTCATATGCTGCTATAGCTGCGTTGGCCGCCAGAATATTTGTTCCAGCCATTGTGCATTTTTTAAGTTCTTCAATTCTTTCTGTGCTTGAAATTAAATAGCCTATTCTAACTCCAGCTAATCCGTATATTTTAGAGAATGTTCTTGATACTATTATATTGTGACCATCCTTCACGAGCTTGGTCATTGTTGGATATCCATCTAGGATAGAGTAGTCGTAGTAGGCTTCATCTACAAACAAACATGTCTTTTTAGAGTTTGATACGCAGAAGTCCTCTAATTCATTAGCACTTAGCATTGTACCCGTTGGGTTATTTGGGTTACATATGAATGCCATGCTTGTTTTGCTTGATATTCTCCTTGATATTTCATTAAGATCATACTTAAGTTTCTCGTCAAGAGGTACCCAGTTTATATTACACCCAAATTCCTTTGCATAAGTCAGCAGTGCTAAGTATGTCGGCTTGCACGCAATAATTTCTTTTTTATCAACACCAAATAATCTCCCAGTAGCTCTTAGTCCTTCATTTGATCCACCAGTTACAAGAACCATACTCGGATCAACACCTTCTTTTTCTGCAATCATTTCCTCAAGTTGACTGACTCTGTTATAAGGGTATCTACACGCCTCGTCAAAAGAGTCAATAATCGCCTGTCTAACTTTATCTGATGGCCCGTATGGATTCTCATTAGAACTTAGTTTAATAGGTTGAGCATCTTTTTTTATAATTTTTGAAATAGACGTTTCACTACCAGCAAGCCCTGAGAGTGGCAGTGTTACTCCTGAAACACCTAGTAATTTTATTAAATTTCTTCTGCTAATTTGCTTATTCATAATGATAAAATTTATACATTTATTATTGTCTTATTACTGAATTTTTAAATATAGTAAATATTATGGAAACAAATTTTACCAAAAAAATATTAGTCTCACTCATATTAATCTTATGCTTTAACATAGGAAAGTCTCAGATATCTTCAATATTTGAGCCTATAGATGTTTTTGATATTGAGCACGTCTCTGATCCTCAAATTTCTCCAGACGATGATAATCGGTTAATACTTTACCAAAGAAACTTTAAAGACATCATGACAGATAGAAATCTGTCTAATATATGGCTTGTAAATTTTGATGGGACAGAGAATAGACCATTGACTACTGGAAATAATAATGATTTCTCTCCTCGCTGGTCAAATTCTGGAAAAATGTTTACATATAAGTCCAATAAAAGTGGAAAAACACATTTATATCTCCATAATTTAGAAAATGGTTCCACTCAAAAATTAACTAATATGCAGTCATCTGTTGGAAATGTTTCATGGTCTGACGATGATAAGTATTTGTTATTTACTTCGTTTGTTGAAAGTAATAAAAAGAAACTTATTAATATGCCTCAGAGGCCAAAAGGCGCAAAATGGAATGATGCCCCTATAGAGATAGATGATATGGTCTACAGGTATGACGGAGGAGGATATAGGAGAAGTGGAAATTCTCAGGTCTTTATTTTACCAGTCGAGGGAGGTACTCCAAGACAGGTTACGGACGTATCTAAAAGTATACGCTCTGCTTCATGGCTTGATAATGATAGGGTGCTTTTCTCAGCAAACCTCAGCGATAACTCAGATTTTGAGCCTGCCAATTCTGACATTCATATTCTTAACTTAAAAACGGGTAGTATCACTCAGATAACAGATAGATTTGGACCGGATTTTTCTCCAAAAGTATCTCCAGATAAAACTAAAATAGCATTTCTTGGTTATGATGATAAGTTCTTGGGATACCAGCAGAATTCGTTATACATCATGGATATTGATGGGGATAATGTTCAGATGATTTCAGAGGGTTTCGATAGGAATATAAGTAATATAACCTGGAAGGGCGATGGTAAACTTATCTACTTCCAGTACGATAGCGAAGGAATGACTAGAATAGCCTCAATTACATTGTCAGGTAAAGTTAAAGATATAGTTGATGAGCTTGGTGGGCTATCACTTGGAAGGCCTTATAGCGGCGCTTCTCATACCATATCGAAAAGTGGTAGGTATGCATTCACCTACGGTAATGTCCATAATCCAGCAGATCTAGCATCTGGATTTAATGGGTCAAAACGAAGAATTACAGACCTCAATAAAGATTTATTTGACTACAAGACACTAGGTAAGGTTGAGGAAGTTTGGTATGAGTCTTCCTATGATAACAAAAGAATTCAAGGGTGGCTTGTCTATCCACCAAATTTTGACTCCTCCAAAAAATATCCATTAGTTCTTGAAATACATGGTGGGCCATTTACTAATTATGGATTTAGATTTACTGCTGAATGCCAACTGTTTGCGAGTAAAGGATATTTTGTTTTGTATACAAACCCAAGGGGGAGTACTAGTTATGGCAAAGATTTTGCAAACTTAATCCATCATAACTATCCAAGCCAAGACTATGACGATCTGATGTCAGGAGTTGATCATGTCGTGGAGAGAGATTATATTGATGGTGATAACTTATTTGTTACTGGAGGAAGTGGAGGTGGAGTTTTAACCTCATGGATTGTAGGTAAGACAGATAGGTTTAATGCTGCCGTAGTAGCAAAACCTGTAATAAATTGGTATAGTTTCGTCTTATATGCTGATAACATATCATTTTTCTATAAGTACTGGTTCAAGGGAATGCCTTGGGATAATTTGGAGGAATATATGAGAAGATCTCCTATCTCATATGTAGGTAATGTTAAAACTCCTACCATGTTATTGACAGGAGAAGATGATTATAGGACACCCATGGCTGAAAGTGAGCAGTATTATGCCGGATTAAAACTTAATAAAGTGGAGTCGATGCTAGTGAGGATTCCTGGTGCTAGCCATGGTATTGCAGCAAGGCCAAGTAATCTAATAGCAAAGGTTAATGCTATAACTGCATGGTTTGATAAGTACAAAAAATAATTTTAGCTAGTTTTTACAGCAGTGCCATATGCCAATAATTCTGAGGCTCCCGCCATCATAACAGATGTTTGGAACCTTACACACACTACCGCGTCTGCTCCGAGGCTTTTAGCATCCTCAATCATCCTCTGAAGAGCTTGTTCTCTTGCGTCTGCTTGAAGTTTTGTATACTGTTCAACTTCACCGCCAACCAAATTTTTAAAGGCAGCTAATATGTCGTTTCCAACATTTCTTGTTCTAACGGTACTTCCTCTTGCTATTCCTAGTGTCTCAGTTATTTTATGTCCAGGTATATCGTTTGTCGTAGATAATTTCATATTATGAATTTATAAAAAATATATAAAAATTCGAACTAATCTTTTCTTAACCTTTGTTTTAAAAATGATTTTCTTTTATAAATTTGCACACATTATGATTCGGGGTGTAGCGTAGCCCGGTTATCGCGCCTCGTTTGGGACGAGGAGGTCGCAGGTTCGAATCCTGCCACCCCGACATCAATTTTATCTTTAATTATCTAATTTTAAAAGTACTGTAATCATGAAAAACTTTCTTTTTTTATTTTTATTGCCATCATTTGCATTTTCACAATTAAACTTTTCAGATCCAGAATCTCAGGGTTTCTCTAATGAAAGGATTGAGATGATAACAGAATTGTCCAAAAGGTATATTGAAGATAAAAAAGTTGCAAATATTACCACTATGGTAAATAGGAATGGAAAAGTCATATACTACGAATCTTTTGGTGATAGGGGTTTTGATGATAAGAAAAATATAAAAAAGGACGATTTGTATAGAATTTATTCAATGACAAAGCCGATTGTTTCTGTTGCTGTTATGCAGCTTTATGAGAGGGGTGAATTTCACCTAAACGATCCTATTGATAAATTTATTCCAGAGTTAAAAAACTTAAAAATTGCCATCAATGAAGATTCGCTTGTTGATGCTAATAATAAAATCACAATTAAGCACCTATTGACCCATACTTCTGGACTGTCATATGGTTGGTCTTCTCACCCAGCTGATGCATTTTATAGAAAAGCAGATCTTTTCAACTCAGCAAGTAGTGATGACTTTATTGATAAAGTTTCTTCGTTACCACTAAGATTTGAGCCAGGAACCAAATACTATTACTCTATTTCGACAGATATTATTGGTATTTTGATTGAAAAGATATCAGGCCTAAGCTTAAGTGATTATTTAGAAAAAAATATTTTTGAGCCATTAGATATGGAAGATACATTTTTTGAAATTCCAAAAGATAAGGCTGATAGATTTTTACCTAACCATGCCTATAATCGTTCTACAAAAAAAATTAATACCACTGACTCAGGTACATTAGAGGACTCTAAAAATATGGAAGGTTCGACGATGAGAAATTATTATGATGTTAACTTTTATTCTGGAGGGGGAGGACTTGTGTCAACAGCGTACGATTATATGGTCTTTGCTGAATGTTTACGAAATGGAGGTGAGTATAATGGAGAAAGAATTATAGGGTCTAAAACTTTAAAGTATATGACTAAAGGTCACTTGCCTGCATCGATACAAGGAATTGGTAGAGGTGAATCTCCCAATGACCCATCAGTCTCTGCCAGAACATTTGGTTTAGGATTTGGTATTATTAATTCACCAGAAACTCTTGGAGTTATTGGAAGTAAAGGAATTTATAGTTGGGGTGGTGCAGCAGGTACAATTTTTTGGATAGATCCAGTAGAGGAGATTGTCGTTGTGTCGATGATCCAATTAATGCAATCTCCTTGGACTTTGAGAAATGATTTAAAAGTGGCTACCTACCAGTCGATAGTAGATTCCTTTGAGTAGTTAGAGTATTTTTATAATTTTTTCAATCTAAAATTTCTCCAACGCACTTTGACGTCATCTCCTGAGTGGATTTGAAGAGCGATTGATCCTTTCCCTTTTCCTATGATTTCATCATTAAGATTAATCATTTCTTTCCCATTTAACCAAGTCTTCACACTGCTTCCATCAACCATAATCTTCATCTTATTCCAATCTCCATCCTTTAAATTTTCATCTTGAGGATCAGGTTTAATTAACCATCCTCTGCCGTAAGACTCATAAATTC
>CEQX01009496.1_pt1 | contig 11461 bp, 10 predicted proteins | sample 356261 | NCBI WGS metagenome assembly CEQX01 (sample SAMEA2621076, study PRJEB7988) | marine metagenome | isolation source: saline water (ENVO:00002010), including | reverse complement strand
CGAGAGAGCTCTCGCACAGGAATGGATACAACAAAACGCAAATACAATTGGAGAAATCCCTCATGCAGAAATGATTGCTTGGTATCAAAATCATCTGGATGAATATGAGTTCCCGGCGCGAACCCGATTTGAACAACTCACTGTGAGAATCAGTCAGAAGCAGCCGAGAGATCAATCGTGGAATCGACTTGCTGCAATGGGTAATGATGTTCTGAATGGTCGGCCATTTGAGGAGGTTGCAAAGGAATTGTCTGAAGGCCCTACAGCTTCTAATGGCGGGCTTTATGAATGGACAACTCAGGGCAGTTTGGTTTCAGACGTGATCGACAAGGCAATCTTTTCTCTGCCCGTTGGTGAACTCAGCGCGATTCTAGACGATCAAAATGCGCTCCACATTGTCCGCATCATTGAGCGATCTGATGCTGGTAGAACTCCATTTATTGATGCACAGGTGGCTATACGAATGTCGCTCCGCAAACAGCGTCAAGATAAGGCGAGAAAAGAATATCTGGACGGGCTGAAAGCACGGACACCAATCTGGACCATGTTCGATGATAAACAGAAAAACACGCAGATAGCCGAGAGACCTTCGGTCACCCGATAACGTGCTCTTCGCCGGTAAGATGAGTCCATAACTTAAGCAAACCCTTATCGTCATTGAGGTCGATTGCTGACAGGTAGCTTGCGGACTAAACTACATGGGTGAGTTCAATCGGACCGTAAAGCGATCCGACAATCGCTCAACACGACCTTGGAGCCCCGCCACATGAGCGCCCCGACAGCAAATTCAATACGGCCAACGCCTTGGCCAGGAACTCGATCCGAGGAGCCAGCAAGCCTTTCCCTCGAAGGACAGCCTGTCGAATTGCCCGTCATCGTCGGAAGCGAGGGTGAGAAGGCAATTGATATCTCTCGTTTACGATCGGGAACTGGCTACATCACACTTGATGAGGGATATGTAAATACTGGATCAACGACAAGCGGCATCACATTTCTCAATGGTGAAAAAGGAGTTCTCCGCTACAGGGGATATCCAATTGAAGACCTTGCAGCACGTTGTGATTTTATCGAGGTTGCCTATCTGCTGATCTATGGGGAACTTCCAACAGAGGGAGAGCTTGCTGCTTTCCGCCATTCTTTGTCAAACCACTCAATGATCCACGAGGACATGCGAAGCTTCTACAGCGGCTTTCCTCGTGATGCTCATCCCATGGCCATTGTCGGTAGTGTTGTGGGTGCTCTTTCAACATTTTACCAAGACTCATTGGACGTTCGAGATCCGAAGCAAGTTGAGGTGAGTGTTCATCGTCTACTTGCAAAACTTCCAACAATTGCAGCATACAGCTACAAGAAGTCGATTGGACAGCCACTCATTTACCCACGAAATGATCGGTCCTACTGCGAAAACTTTCTTCAGATGATGTTCGCTGTGCCCTGCGAGGAATATGAGATTGATCCAGACTTTGCTGAAGCGCTTGACATGCTTCTCATTGTCCATGCCGATCATGAACAGAATTGCTCCACCTCAACGGTTCGAATGGTGGGATCAAGCGATGCAAATCTTTTTGCAAGTATTTCTGCAGGTGTCTCTGCTCTGTGGGGTCCGCTCCACGGTGGTGCAAATCAAGCGTGCGTCGAAATGCTGGAGCAAATCGTGGCTGATGGTGGTAACGTAAAAAAATACGTGGAACTTGCCAAAAAGAAGGGCTCTGGGTTTCGCCTGATGGGTTTTGGGCACCGTGTCTACAAAAACTATGATCCACGAGCAACCATCATAAAAGCGTCGTGTGACAAACTTCTTGCCAAAATCGATCGCTGTGATCCTTTGTTTGATATTGCACAACAACTGGAAGAAGTTGCTCGTGGAGATGACTACTTCATTGAGCGAAAATTGTATCCGAATGTCGATTTCTATTCCGGTGTCATTTATCGTGCGATGGGCATACCGGAACAGATGTTTACGGTTCTTTTTGCAATGGGACGTCTTCCCGGATGGATTGCTCACTGGATGGAAATGCACCGCAGTCCAACAAAAAAAATATGCCGACCGCGGCAAGTTTATTCAGGCGAGACCCTTCGTGAATTTGTGCCACTAGATCAGAGATAATCTCAACCTGTGCTTGAGAGCCATGGACAGGCTCTTATTTGGGTCGGCTTTTCTGACGCTTCTGTCGAAAAAAAGCTGAAAGTAGTTCGCTGGATTCTTGTTCCAAAACATGTCCTACATGCTCTACCTGATGATTGAGCCGAGAATCTTCGAAAAGATTATAGAGAGATTCAACTGCACCGGCCTTTGGGTCGACCGCACCCCATACAACAAGAGGCACTCTTGCCTGTACTATCGCACCAGCGCACATGGGGCAGGGCTCAAGAGTGACATAAAGAACACAGTCGACAAGTCTCCAGGAACCCAATGACGAGGCTGCTTGTGTTAAAGCAATCATCTCCGCGTGGGCTGTCGGATCCGCTAACTGCTCCCTCTGGTTGTGAGCGCTACCAACGATTCGGCCAGCAGCAACAACAACTGCTCCGACAGGCACCTCATCTTCTTCAACAGCTTGCCTTGCTTCACTCAGAGCAGCCCGCATCCATCTCTCATGTGCTGGCTGATCACCAAATCGATTATCGGAAAACATGCCTACTCCTCTCACTCTTGCTTTTGCTAATTGTTGACGATCTTGTGAAATGAAACCGTATACAAAGGTATTGCGTAGTATTGCTCAAAAATAATTCCGGGGAGCAAATCACCCCTACAGATCGCTCTTTGCCTTGTTCGTTGGACACCAAGGTCTGGTGATAACTAAGATGTTGAGATCTCGTTTATAACAGCGTATTGATGCTTGTTTAAGAAACATTTCACACACCGACCTTTGGAAATCCCATGGACGCACTCTTACTTCTACTGCGATGGATGCATATTTTTGGTGTAGTCATTCTTGTCGGAGGACTTTGCTTTTCACGTTTTGCTCTTTTGCCTGCTTTGGCTGATACCGAAGAAGATAGTCGTGAAAAATTTCAGGAATGCATCCGACAAAAATGGCTGCCTTGGGTCATCATTGGCATTGTCCTTCTGCTTGTGAGTGGATTGACGAACTTCCTTCTTTTTAATGGCACTGTTAAATCTCAAGGCTGGGGTGATGGCCAGTGGATGAAGCAAACAAGCTACCACGCTATATTTGGAATCAAGTTTCTTCTTGCACTAGTCGTTTTCTATTTTGCAAGCGGGCTCGTTGGCCGAGGTTCTGGTACGGCTTGGATGCGGAGTGATCGTGCTCGCTGGCTTGGAGTAACCCTTGGGCTTGCTATTGCCATCATCGTGTTATCCGGACGGCTTCGGAACCTGCACATGGGCCCAAATCAAACTTCAAGCCAAGAATTTGGTGTCTCACTCAGCACTGAGTCTGCACAAAATGATTCTGCTGAGGAAAATCGTTATAAAGATTCCGAAGCAGGATCTGCCTTCCGTCAGCAGGATACGTCAGACCTTCCTGATGAATCAACCGACACAAACGGACTGAATGAATAATTTGTTTGCGATCTCTGTTAGGCTAATTTGATGGATAAGAAAACAAAAAAACGACTCGATGTTCTTCAGCAGAAAATCACAAAACTCCAAAGACTCCTAGCTGCCGAAAAAGAACAGCCTGACGATCCGGCAGAAATTCCACGACTTGAAGCAGAGCTAGCCAAGGCGCATGCAGAAATGTCATCACTAAAAAGTGACTGACCTCATATTTAATTTTTCAGCAGCTTCATCGCTTATGAACATCCGCAGCCTACTCGGACCATTACTGAATTTTGGAGGAACTTCCAAAATTCATGTGTGGAAGAGATTCGAACCGATCGGTGAAGGCATTGCAGGGACTATGTCCCGATTCTACAAGGCACGCGACAGAGAGTCTGGTAACACCGTAGGGCTGAAGCTTCCAAACATGGACAAGGTGGCTCCAATAGAATCGCGGTTTAAAGGATTAAACAAACCAACCGAAGGTGAAATTGGCCGACTTATTGCCGGTGACCATGTCGTCAACACCCATGAGCATGGAAACACAAACGACGGCGGACAGTTCATCGTCCAGGACTTTCTGGACGGTACCCTCGTTCACTTTCGGTTGAAGCGGGGTGAGCCACTTTCACTTGATAATCGAATCGACATGATTCGACAAACAGCACAAGGTGTCGCAGTAGTACATGAAGCTGGTTTTGTTCATCGTGATATCTGCCCACGAAATCTGATGTTGAGCCCTGAGAGGAAGATTACGCTTTTTGATTTTGGTCTCTCTGTCCCAGATAAGCCGGCGTTCCTCCGACCTGGAAACCGAACGGGGACACCAAACTACATGGCTCCGGAAGTTATCCGACGGCGGCAATCAGACCACCGACTCGATATCTTTTCGTTTGGAGTCACTGCTTATGAAATTTGTAGTGGCAAACTACCGTGGCCTGGCGGAGACGCTCGCGCGGCTTTGGCTCACGACACACCAGCCCCAGATATTCGAGAACTGAACAATGAAATTCCAGACCGCCTAGCCGAGGCCATAATGGACTGTCTCAGGGCTGAACCCGATGACCGGCATGACACAATGGACGCTTTTCTGCGGAAAATTGCGCGTTTGAAGTAGAGAATAGGGCTTGAAGGAGCCAAGACGTGATTTACACTAACGTTTTGGTTTATTCACGAGTTGAATTCAATCGAGCACGTCCACCAAAAATATAATTTCAATCGCTGAGGAATCTCCACCATGACAATGAATAAAAGCCTCCGAGTCCGAAAAGGTGGTGGTGGTAACCGAGGAGTATTGAGCCGAGCAGAGCGAATCACGAAGCTCAAAGAACTGGAAAAGTGGGAAGAGGGTCAGAGCCCACTTGGTCTCCCAAAAGTCCGTGTTCAGAAGATCTCGATGAAGAAGAAGAAAAAAGCCAAGGATGACTCAGATGCGGCTGAAAGCACATAATATTCAGTCCAAACAAGCTTTTATTTATTTCGATACAGCTTGGTCTTTTATTGCGTTGGCTGCAGCGATTTGTCCCGACTGGATGACCTGAGGAATCCCTACGCCTTCATACGCACTACCTGCTAATCCAAACGACTGTAACTGTGCTTCAGCTCGTCTGATCTTTTTTATTCTTTCAACATGCCCAATGTTGTACTGCGGCATGGATCTGTGCCATCTATCTACTTGAACAATTGACGGGTTGCCGTGCAGACCGATTGTCGTCCGAAGATCAACAAGAACTTCTTTAACGACTTCTTCATCAGGGAGCGACGCAATTCCCATATCAAGCGCTCCTCCTATAAATGTCCGAATAAGCACCGCGTTAGACGGTGCTCTACCAGGAAATTTGCTACTCGAGAAACTAGCGGCCAGAATCCGTTTTCCTGCAACCTTTGGAATGATCATACCGGCGGCTCGCAAAGAATGAGATATGTCTTGCTGGTCAAATCCAAGTGAGACAACGGCAGCGCCTGCGAATTCAATCATCTTCAATTCGGCTGACAAATTTGGAGACACCGTCGAAACTATCGTCGCAGCTGTTGAGGCTGGTACTCCCAGCACAACTCCATCGGCTCGAATGGCTTGATTCCCGAGGACAACTTGCCATTGGCTACCATCACGCTGCAAAGATCTCACTTGATCCTGGACCACCAGAACACCAGAACTCCGAAGCCGAGACTCCAGTGCATCAATAAGTGTCTGCATACCGTGTTTAAAAGATACAAATTGTCCGTAACGGGCCCCACTTGCATCACACGAACTATTCGCCTGCTTAACTCTCTTTTTTTCACCTTTCGTAAGACTTCCCCAATCCTGTTCCATTTTGAGGAATTCCGGGCAGGCTGCCGCCATGCTGAGTCTGCTCGGATCAGCCGTCCAGATACCAGAAACCAGTGGTTGAACTAATTTATCGAATGCTTCTTGCCCAAGCCTTCGAACGGCAAAAGACTCAAGACTTTCATCAACATCGTGATGCGACCGCTGAGGAATGAAGCGTTCCCAAGCAACCCGCAAACGACCAAAGCAAGAAAGAATATTGGATCGTAAAAACGGAATGATTCGTCCCGGAGCAAGCAGTCTGAACCCTGGGGGCACGGGAAGGAGAGCACCGCTACCACCACTTTTTTGTGAGCTCCATATAAGTGCTCTCCTGGCTTCAGGATTTATGCTGATAAGATCCTCAGTAATTCCGAGACGCTTAACTAACTCAATTCCTTCGGGACGTACAGAAAGAAAACTATCCGCTGAACGTTCCATGAGCCATTCCCCTTGGCTCACCGTTTCAATCACACCTCCTAGTCGGCCTGTCGATTCAATAATAGTTATTTTCGGGGGGACTTCTTGCCGGAGAAGCCATTCCGCTGCGGAGAGACCTGCTAGCCCTCCACCGACGATGACAATGTGTTGCTCGTTTTTAGATTGATTAACCATTCATTTAACATCGACAAGACAGTGTGATTCATCAGACCTTGCTGTTTACTGTAGCCTCTTCTTATTGAATTGGGGAATGACCACAATGCCCCATCTTTCCTAGTCTATCGAATGCAGCCTTAATGAGGCACCTGAAACGTTTGAACTTGTTTTTGGTCTGGACTCAGTTTCCTGCGACTCCTAGTGTCCGAACATCTTTTGTGACAGTGGCATTCTTGTAGTGTTTGCCGACGTGACTTCGGAGGCTTCAAATCGTGATTGTGATGCAACGTTTCAGCCAGCACCTTATTTCAACGGCTTTTTTCATCACTTGTGTAACTGCTGCTTGTTATTCCGAAGCCGCAGAACAAAAATCTGGTTCGTCGATGCAATTACCGTCATGGGTAGAATCAATCGGACAATCATCTGAAAGGCAGATAACCGAGTCGGCTCCCGAGGAAGCAATTATCCCTGTTGTTCGGCCATCAGCCAGAAGTCAGTCATCTTCTGATTCATACATTAAATCAACAAGTAACTCATCGAAAACGGCACAGTCGAGCATTACCAAACCAACGACCACAACCCAGAGCAAGCCAACTTTATCAGAACGTGCTGCTCGACTCTTTGACCCGGAAGTCATAAAAACTGCCTGGAATGATCTTCTTCCAAATCCCAATGAGAAGAAAAGCTCACCCAGCCCGGAAAAGATCACACAGAAAGATACGGCATCTTCTCTTGGACCAGAAACGAGTATTCTCAAAAAAGGTGAATCTGCAGATACGCCAAGCTGGCAACGACCGCTTGCAGCTGCAAGGAGCCTCCTTCAGACACCGCCAAATGTAAATGAAACATCAGCAATCCAAACTACGGGTAACTCAGCCAATAAACCGAAACCCATTGCATCTACTCCTGACGAATCCACTCCAACAGCACCATTGATCGCACCTATTGCAGAGGCTCCTGATGAAACACCTACCCTCGCAATAGACCCAGCCAGCTTTCGTGGAGCGTATCCCGGCAAGACGACTCGCGCTGATATCGATAGTGAATGGGGTCCCGGACAGGCAATTCCTCGTGATGATGGAACCGAGTGTTTCTTTTGGGAGATTGAGCCATTCGAACGAGTTGCTGTCACGTTTCGAGATGGAATTGTAACGGCGATCCAAATCAAGTTAGCAAAGCCCGTACCTTCCTCTGAACTTGCAAAACAACTTGAAATTGCTGATCTCAGGACCGTAGCGATTCTTGATGATGACGGCTCAGCCATCGGCCAGGTTTTTCCAGAACGAGGCGTCATGTTCAGCCTCGAAACAGGAACGAATTCAGCAACAGCGGTGCTCCTGGAGTCGCTCGATCCCGATTCGTTTGTTCTACGTGCGGAAGGCGAGATGAAGTCATCTGCAGCTTATGCTGTTGCAGACTTGGAATATGCGATTGAGATTGATCCAACTCATTTACGAGCCCACCGCTTGTTACTGGCACTCATGTGCGATGAAGGCCGCTGGCAAACGGCTCTTCAATTGGCTCAAAAAGCAGAAGAACTCGGGCCTGGAGATGCCTGGACCGGCCTCAAGAGAGCCGAAGTTTTACTCAAACTTGATCGTCCAGAAGACGCCCAAGTTGCCATCGATGAACTCATCGACCGACCAAACGTTTCGTCTCTTCTGGCATCACAGGCAGGACGGCTACGAGGACGAATCGAGCTCGATAAAGCGACGCCAGATTATGAACAAACTGTTGATTTATTTACCGAAGCCATTCGCAAAGCGACTCCTCTCGCAGCGAGTCGATCCGAGAACGTTCGTTCTGTCGCACAGCAGGTTCTTCTTGATTCACACCTTGGCACTGCTCAGGCAATTGCTCAAGGCACATGGCAGCAAAAGAATCGCGTGATCCCAAAATGGATCAGCAGAGCAAATAATATTGTTGAAAAAATTGATACAAAAGACCCAAGCAGAGATCGTCTCGAACTTGATTTGACATGCGGTGTTCTGGCTGTTGCTGCTGGCTCAGCCAACGCCATTGAAGCTGTGCCTTGGGTGAAACGGCTTCTTGCAATCAGAGAGCAGATGAATGACTCGGTCACCGATCCTTGGAGAAGAAGACAAATAGATTGGCAGGTTGGGTGTGGACTCAATGATGCCCTTGAGGCAGCTCGAAAACGAGGTGATGCCGAGGACATGCTCGACAATGCCACGCTCACTGTTGCGTACCTTGAACGCGGTGCTGAACACCGTGAATTAACAGCCGCCGAACGACGGGACCTTGGTGACCTGATGTTCCAAATCGGTATTATGCACAGTCTCCGCAATAGTGATCACGCTACTGCCGTAACGTGGTTTGACAAAACAATTCCATTGTGGAATCAAAACGAACAGGTTGTCCAAGACAATGAATTGGGACGCGTTGGTGAGTCCTTCATTAGTATGGCGATCTCTTACTGGCAAGTTGAAAGACGCGACGACGCAATCGACTTAAGCCGCACAGGAGTGGACTTCATGGTTGAGGCCGTTGATCGCCAAAAGCTTGAAGAACAATCATTGTCTGTGGCCTACGGAAACCTGGCAACGATGTATGCAGAGCAGGGCGACACTGAAAAGTCACAAGCGTATGCAGAAATGGCTACTCGCGTTGAATCGACGGGCAGTCTCCTGCGTTAACAAGAGTATTCAAAGCCGTCTCTTTCGACTGCTGGTGCAATTGCTCGGTCTAAGCAACAGGGCTAGACGAGCGTTTCCAGCAGCAGCCTCATCTTTCGAAGTTCACCCACTTGATCTACGCCTTCAAGCGGAGGTAGATGGATACCCAATGCACGGTCGTATCCAACGCGACTGAGTTGAGTAGCAATTCTTCCGTATTCAATCGTGCCCTTGCCAATCTGTACCTGAAATTCATCTGCGCGTGAATCTCGCAAATGAACATGACAAACATTCGACAGGATTGAGTCCCACGAGGTAGGCTTTTTATGTCCATATATTGAGTAGCTGGGGTCAAGCGTCACACCCAAACCAGGAACATTTCGACACAGCGACGCCGTCGTTTCAGCATCCTGTGTCATTCGATCAGAGGCTGTCTTGACGCCAACAACCATTCCATACGAAGCGGCTATAGCAACAAACTTTCTCAAACGCTCAATCTCACCGTTGAATGGAGTGCCCAGTTCGGACGCTTCAACCACGAGTGTGACAATGTCGAGTGTCTTTGCCAGTCGGCAACAGGCATCAAATTTATCGTACAGCTTCAGGTCTTCTGGTGCTGCAAAGGACAGTGCAACAGGGCGAAGCCGCTGAAGGTCACTACAAGCGGCGATCGCGGCATCTCCGTTCTTAAGTACATCCTCAGGCTGAAGATGCGTACCACCTTCGTGTATGTCAATTTCAACTGCCGTAAACTCGAGTTCTGCGAGACGCTCCATCGCCTGATCAAGCGGCAAGTTAGGAAAACATTCAGTACTGACACAGACAAACAAGGTGAATTACTCCTGGAAGGGGCCACAAAAAACAAATCCGAACACAGTCTTCGCAAGGATGTTAAGGTAGCGATAATTACTGGAAACTGGCAACGTCGAACTGTAACAAGAAACGTTCGGTTCGTGTTGCACTTTGGCACAAAAAGGCAAAACCAACCATTTGCCGCCTGCTTTCTTAACTAGAAAGATAAAATCCTTGCCCCTAGGGAGATAATTATGTCTGACAGCGTCACTACGGAATCCTCGAATGCTACCCTTGCACAGCCACGTAGTTGGGACCGATGGAGGGGACGATTGGCATGGATTATCACTGGAATTTCTGTTGTCGTCGCGGTAGTCGCCCTAGGAGCAAACGCTAAATATTTTCAAACAAACCCAAAGGTTATTGAGCAGTACCATTCATTGTCTGAATTGGCTTCGAATAAAATCGCCATTATTGAGATTCGTGGTGCCATTATGGGAGGTGATGGTTTTGCCAGACATCAACTAGATCAAGTGAAGGCCGATGAGGCTGTACGCGCAATAGTGTTACGTGTTGATTCACCGGGTGGAACAGTAAGCGGCAGTGATGAACTGTATTACCGCCTAAACAAACTGGCCGCTGAACGAAATCTTCCTGTCGTAGTGAGTATGGGTAGCATTGCAGCCAGTGGGGGGTACTACGTAGCGATGGCTAATGGTGGTCAAGATGACACAATTTTTGCTGAGCCCTCCACAATCACTGGATCAATTGGCGTCATAGTTCCGCATTTTGACTTCTCACAGCTACTCAAGCGATTTGATGTCACCGATGACTCAATTACTAGCGGTCCTCTCAAAGAGATGCTGAGTGTTACTAAAGACCGCTCGCCAGAACTTGCTGAGAAAGAACGAGGGGTCGTTCAAAATCTTGTCAATGAAATGTTTATTCGTTTTAAGGATATCATCCGCAAAGGTCGCCCAAAACTTGATGATAAAACTATTGAGGATGTAACTACCGGGCAGGTCTTTACAGCGAATCAGGCAATCACATTTGGCCTCATTGACAAGATTGGATTTCTTGAAGATGCAATTGCCAGAGCAGTCGTCCTAGCTGATCTTCGAGAAGACTCGGTACGAGTTATTCAATATAAAAAACCACAAGGACTCTTCGATGAGATTCTTGGTGGAGCCTCTCAAGCACGCTCATTCAACAGCTTAGAAATGCTTGTCGAATGGACCACGCCCAGAGCCTGGTATCTCTGCTCGTGGTGGCCAGTGATTACAACAAGTTACCCCTAGTCGAAATGACTTCCAAGAGAAAAGCGACCGAGTTCTGCAAGTCGTTTGTAATCACGGGACCCGAGTGGTTTCCCGAGGAATTTCATAATCACAGGACGACACCAACATACCGCAGCATGAACTGAAGCACTATCAGCTCTCCTGTCTGCAAAGTGAATAACAGCAAGACACGAAATAAAGCCTTGAATCTGATTGGAAAGATTTGCAAGTATCAGCTGCTGTTCAGTAAGCCTTCTACCATGTCTTCTCAGAAGCTGATCGGCCTGAAGACTCATGGTAATAAGACCACGACGAGCTTGAATCGCCAAGTCACGAAGTTCACCAT
>CEQX01019826.1_pt1 | contig 11463 bp, 5 predicted proteins | sample 356261 | NCBI WGS metagenome assembly CEQX01 (sample SAMEA2621076, study PRJEB7988) | marine metagenome | isolation source: saline water (ENVO:00002010), including | reverse complement strand
CCAAGCGGGGCCTTTACCAACTCATCGAGGCTGGGCTTGAAGTCGCCATGATAGTTTGTAGCGCCAGGAAGGGGCCCCGCTCGTAGCCTGATGTCGAGTTCCCCGCCACCCTGCACAATGAGCTTCCCCCCGTAGGGACGGACCGATTCAAAGATGCGCTCCCGCTCACTCGATGGCATCTCCTCACCGAGAAAGACAAAATCAGCAAAGTAAGGTGGCATCTCAAATCCGGCCGGATCATCTTGCCACACCGCAACCCGCGATCCGTAGACTCCCGCTCGGGAGAGGACCTCCCGGAGGGCTCTTACTCGGCGCCCTTCCTCTTCCACAACCAATAATCTGAGCGAGGTTTCGGCAGCGAGATGCACTAACGTATCGGCATCAACTGAACCAAGGAACACTCCATAGCCATGCCGCGGAATCTCACCCAGAAGCTGGCTCGAAACGGCGGTAGCCCTGGCCGGCGGCGGCGGCGTAGCCTCATGGCGGCGGCTCTCGCCCTGAGTCACGCTTCCAAACGCATAAAGCCCCCCAGCAGCAGTGGTAACGAAAAGTTTATCATCCGCAACAACCATGGAGTGGACCTTTCCCGGGACCTTTTCATATCCATTTGCGAAACGGATTTCCTGATCACCCGCCCTGATGGTGCTTCGCACCTCCGGCTTACCCTCATATCGCAAGCGGTCCTCGTGACGAACATAGTTAATCCCCATGTCGGCTAGCAAACTCTTGCGCTTTCCTTTCTTCTCCTCGCTTTTCCCTGCCAGAGAAGCGTACCAGCCCCCTGGCACCCGCCCACCAAGAGGAAGTTTGAAATCCTTAAGCTTGCCCGTCTTTAGATCGAAGCGACCCGGATAGGCATTACTGCTAGGCACAACGAGTTCCTCACCATCGATGAGTAAATATCCCTGTGGGGCGATGCCCCCAATTGCTACCGCGTTGTGTGGCTGCCCGCCGTAGAGATGACCGGTGCTATCATTGACCCAGATCTGCTCTCCTGTTGCCGCTTCCAGGCAAAAAATGAATACACCTTCGAACGGCCAGACTCCGGCCGCGAAATACACCCGGTCCTCCTGCACCACGGGACCGCCCCGAATGGGCCACACCGAGGTGAGCCGCTTATTACCAATCAGCTTGCGTGCTGACGGCACAGGTCTGACCTTCCAGACCTCTTTACCCGTTGCTCCGTCCACGCAGTAGAAACATCCGTCATCCGCCCCGAAAAGAACCTTATCCCTCCACGCCACAGGAGCCAGCCGTACTGGTCCGTCCGTGAAGGATTCCCAGAGCAATGCTCCCGAGTTGGTATCGAAGGCCATCACCTTATCCTCCCGGTTGGATGCCAGAAAGAGACGTTTTCCCTTAACGATCGGCTCGTAACCTCCGTCGAACTGCAACCGGACATCGTTAAAGGCTGGCAGAGGTCTGGGTAGCTCACGGCTCCAGAGAAGACTCAGCTCATCCTTCAATACCTGCGGACTCTCAGCCGTCCGTTCAACATCATGGCGCCACATGGGCCAGTCTTCCGCAAGGGCTGACAGCCCAGCCGCACAGAAGAGTGGGAGCAGAATTTTCCTCATCATTGAATTCAGTCAAAAGACGGTTTCCTCGACAGCCAAAGCACAACGCACAGCGCAGGAAGATACAAGGGAGATCGGCGCCAGTAAATATATGCTGAAACTTCGACTCACAAAAGAGATCGCCAATCCCTGCCCTGATTTGAGACTCTCTCCCGGCCCTCGGATGAAACGACTCCCGCTCAACCTCATTGTTTTCCTTTTCTGCTTCACCCTGTCTGCCCAAGCCCGGCAACCCAACGTCCTCTTCCTAGCCGTTGATGACATGAATGACTGGCTCGGGTGTATGGACACCAGCCCCAGTGCGATCACCCCCAATCTCGACAAGCTGGCGAAGCGGGGCGTGCTTTTTACTAACGCTCATACCGCCGGGGTCTACTGTGCCCCCTCCCGTGCAGCCATATTTTCCGGCCAGTTTGCATCGACTACGGGGTGTTACAGAACCGCAAATTATTTTGTACACCTTCCGGAAATAGATGCTCTTCAGATGTGCTTTTCCAAGGCCGGCTACACGACCCTCGGTGCAGGAAAACTTTTTCATCACCCCGCCGGCGCAATTGACCAGCGCGGCTGGGATACCTTTTTCCTCAGAAACAAATCCCAGCGCACCAGTGGGTGGCCTCTCAACTCATGGTCCGACGAGACTCCTCTTCCGCACCCGTTTCCTGCCAGTATCTACAACAGAGGGCGGGAGATTACCGGCGGGATGTTTCTGGAATGGGCTGCCCTCCCAGATGAACAAGAGGAACAAATGGCTGACACTATCCGCGTCAACTGGGCTGTAGAGCAACTCCAGAAAGAGCATCAGGAGCCCTTCTTTCTCGGCGTTGGCATCTACGCTCCTCACTATCCTAACTACTGCCCCCAGAAATACTACGATCTTTACGATCCAGAGAGCATCAAGCTCCCTCCCCTCAAGGAGGACGACCTTGCCGACCTCCCGGAAAAAATACGCAAGATCAAAACTGCGCGCTCAAGAATTATCGAAAAACTGAGTAAGCTGGATGCTTTTGATGATGCCATTCACGGATATCTGGCCTGCATCAGCTATGCGGACGCAATGATGGGGCGCGTCCTCGATGCTCTTGAGGCAAGCCCTCACGCTGACAACACTATTATCGTACTCTGGAGCGACCACGGCTATCATCACGGCCAGAAGGGAGACTGGGGAAAACATACCCTCTGGGAGCGCACTTCAAATGTCCCTTTTATCTGGGCCGGTCCAGGTATAGCCCGGGGCGCACGATCCGATGTCACCGTAAGCCTGATCGACATGTTTCCTACTCTGGTCGAGATGTGCAACCTTCCCGCTCCTCACCAGAAACTGGAAGGTTCATCCATGGCCCCTGTTCTCAGGAATCCTGACGAGGCCAAAGACCGGACCGTCTACCTCCCGCACATGCATCCAGGAGAGTATGCAACCATTAATCGTAATTGGCGCTACATCCGCTACGGAGACGACGGCGAAGAACTCTATGATCTGCAGAAGGATCCTCATGAATGGAGAAACCTCGCGGATGACCCTGAATATACCGAGCTGAAGACCACGATGCGCGAGGCAGCCCCCGCTACTTTCGCTGAACCCCGCGAAAAGCTGAATAGTCGGCGCGACCTTCTCATTGAGGGCGAATCCTTCCGCTGGAAGAAGGGAGCGAATTCCCTAAGCCGAGGAACAGAGAACAACGCATCAAAGGGCCAGCCAGCAAACGGAAAGAAGAAAAACGTCCTCTTCATAGTGTGCGACGATCTGAACACGCATGTCTCTCCGTCCGGGTATGATCCTATTCATACACCTACTCTCAGATGGCTCGCTACCGAAGGAATGACTTTCACGCGCACCTTCTGCCAGTATCCGGTTTGCGGTCCCTCGCGCGCTTCCTTTCTCAGTGGCCTCTACCCTGAATCAACCGGTGTTTTGAACAATACAGCCGACATCCGGAAGGAGCGCCCTGGCACCGTATCCTTGCCACAATTCTTCAAGGAGAATGGGTATTGGACCGCGAGTGTTGGCAAGATCTTTCACTCGTCCCGACACGAACATGGCGAACCCGCATGGCATGAAGTCCTCCGTTTCCAAAATGACGAACTCGAGATCGTGCGGAAAGCGCGCGGGAAATTCGAGGAACAGTATGGATCAATCGAGGCTCGTCCCAACCGGAAAAGGTGGAGAGAGCTGAAGAAGAAGGTTTCGGGAAAACTGGATGCCCAGACCCCTCCCGGACGGGGTCGAAGCGGACTAACCGATGCACAGCATAAGGACGGCAAGAATGCTCGACAGGTCGCTCAGTGGCTGCGGGCCGATACCCCCGGTGAGAAGCCTTTCTTCATTGCCTGCGGAATTCAGAAGCCACACGTCCCCTTCCTTGCCCCGGACAAATACTTCGATCTCTACCCACTGGATGAGATTGTCTATCGACCCGACCAACCCGACCTCTGGGGCAGCCTTCCTCAATCAGCGATCTCGAAGCGCTACAGCGCCTTCGGGTTTGAACTGGGAAAGGAGAACAAAACCCTGCGCAGGGAATACATGCAGGCCTATCATGCCTGCATCTCCTTTATCGACGCTCAGTTAAAACTGGTCTTTGAGGCCTTGAAGCAGAGCGGCCACTGGGAGGACACCATCATCGTTTTTACTTCCGATCATGGCTATCACCTCGGCGATCACTTCCTATGGGGGAAGGTGACTCTCTTTGATATTGGAGCAAAGGTCCCTCTGATTATACGAGCTCCGGGAATTACCACGCGTGGAACCACTTCCGAGGCCATGGTCGAATTGATCGATCTCTACCCTACGCTGGCGGATCTGACCGGACTCAATCCACCTGAACACCTGCAGGGAATATCCCTTCGTCCGCTTCTCGGGCACCCCGAACGGTTGGGAAAAAAGAAACATGCTTACAGTGTGGTTTCCCGTGGCAACAGTCTGGGATACGCCCTCCGTAACCAGCGCTGGCGCTACGCGAAGTGGCCCGATGGAGAGGAGCTCTATAACCTCACCAACGATCCCTCAGAGAAAAACAACCTCGCTGGTGAGACTCGGCACGAAAATCGACTGAAAGAATTCCGCACCCTTCTCACCGAGAAGCAGCAGCACGCCAAATCTGCCCGGTAGAGCAACCGGATCCAGAAATCTATTTCTCCCCACCCTCCAAGAAGGAGAGGAGCCGATCCTCTCTGATTGCACCCATGGCCCCATGGCCCTCGCCTTTGACCTTGTAATGCACTACCGCGCCATCGAGGTAGGAAAACTTCTCCAAGTTTCCGTCAACTTCGCTCGGTTTGGCCAACTTCTCTCCTTCGTAGCCCATCGCCTTTGCCCAGAGATAAGTCGAATGCTCTGCGTGAACAAAACCCAGCTTTCCTCCCTTCGCAGGAATAGCCCGCGAAAGCCCTCCCTCGTAAGGGACCAGATTATCTTCCGTTCCAGAGATATTCATTAGCCGTTTCCCTTTCATCGGCACTACTGCTTTGCGGTAGGAATTATCAGGGCCCTTGGCCTTGAACGCTTTTCCGTCGTGCTGATACACATTAAGCGGACTTACTCCGCTCACATAGTTCCTTATGTTCGGCAAACGACACTCGATGGCGAGTTGATTCACCAGAGCCGCCCCATTCGAACTCCCAATGATACTAAAATTTTCCCGTTGGACGTTATCGCATTCCGACACCTTCTTGATGATCTCCTCGATGAACCCACGGTCATCGGCCTTGGAGCGCTCAGAAACAATATTCCAACCTCTGGAATAGCCCTCCGGACATATCACGATGTAGTGCCTTGCCATTCCCCTGTGACGCCGCATGAATCCCTTGAAGGCTCCCCGTGCGTTCCCTCCTCCACCATGCAGGAAAATGACCACAGGGCGTTTCCCCTTCCTGCCCTCGGGAACGGAAACAACATAAAGCCGCTCAAAAGAACGCTCCTGCTCCCATGACTGTGAAATCTTATATTCTCCTGACTTTAGGTCTTCGGCGTTCAGCACACCGAACCCTGTCAGACTGAGGGCAGAAAGAGTGAGAATCAAAAACTTCATGCCGGAAACCTGTAGAGGCTAGCACCTTCCGCGTCTACTGAAGAAAAACCGCCCTCTCTATTTTATTTTTGTCCAGTGAGCTTCGATGGTGACATCGTCGGAAGGCATCAGGAACCTGATTTTCTCAAGATGGGGTTGCGTCAGCGCAATGGGTCCATCAGCGGTCCAGTGCAGGACCTGCGGTGTCCGCGGACTCTCAGTATCGGAGACTGTCACCGTAACCATTTGTCCCGCCTTTGGTTGCAGGGGCACGGACACTCCCCCCCTGACCGTCAGCTTAGGCATCCTTTTATAGATCGCAGTCATTTGAGCGTCCGCCGTACCCACTGTGAACAGAGGCCTTCGGCTCTCAGGGTCACTGAAGGTTCCCCCGGAAGCCACCCATTTCACAAAGGGACGCTCACCGTGCTTTTCTGGCGCAGACACCCGAATGACACTTCCTGGCTCAAAGAACCCATACTTGCTGGTATCTCCGAGAAAGGGTCGATTCCCACTCACTACTTCCACAATTACTCCCCCACTCAGCTCCACGCAATAGTTGAAGGGAGTGCCGTAAGTCTGGGAGAGCATCCATGCCATTCGCATACTAAAAGCCTCCTTATCGTTCCCCGGTGGACGGCTGATATGACCTCTCCCTGGAATCATTGTAAATCTTCCATACCCACCACAATCGAGGTGATTCTGGTAGAGGGGGATCTGCTCCGAAATTCTTGAGACATGATCAAGCGGGCAGTGAAGAACCCACACCGCGGTTTTCAACGTTCGGCACGTCTCCGCTGTAGTCCCTCGCTGGACTTCCTTACAACCCCAAGCCCCCAGGGGCATCATGGCAGCAATCTGATACCCTTCCCCGTGCTCATCCGCACATCCGATTTTCCAAGTCCCCTGCCCTCCCATGCTGAAGCCCGTGACATAAAGCCGCTTTTCATCAATATTGACCTTGGTCTTCAGATGGTCGATCAACCGCTTGAATTGAGCTGGATTCCACCGCGCTATCGGCTTCACAGGTGCTACGTGCAGGTAGCCAAACTGTCCCACTGCATTGCCACTGTAACCTGCATCAGACCATCTCTCGTTATCGAGGAGCCGCTGTGAGACCATGTTGCGCTTCCCCTGATCCGGGTGGTAACGCCCTCTACCTCCACCATGTAAATAAAAGACGACAGGATAGGAACGATCCATCTTGTAGTCCTTGGGGACCCACAACGAATACTGATAAGTATCTTTCGGTACTGTCCCGCCCTCGTGGGTATAATTGTGCTGGGCACCCGGGGTGTAGGCAGCAGCGGGAATACCAACTAAGAACAGAATACCTCCAAGGGTATAAAGTATCGCGATAAGAGAACGAACAGTCACGACCGCAGAAAACTATACTGTGACCCTCATGACAAGGCTCACGAATACCTAACAACGCCCTTCTACTGTCGACAAAAGACCTTCTCGGTATTGAATACCTTTCGTGCTCAGGTCTACACTTCGCTCGTTCCTCATTTCTTTCGTCATTACGCTGATAGCACCCTCCTGCCTCCATGCCGCCTGGCAGAAGGATACCGTTGTCATACAAAAAGAGGGCAGCTCCACGGTGGTGAAACACCCCGGAGACAACAAAACCCTCTTTAAGAATACTGATTCTCAATTAGCCATCGAATGGGGTCTCAAGACCGTCACCCACACCGTTATTCTCGGCGGTGAATACGTCATCTCTGACCGGATCGACATCCCTCGCCCGGGAGTGACCTTGGTCGTTGACCAGCACGCGACTCTCAGGCTGAACCCCGAAAGCACGCACACAACGATCGATTTCAAATCTCGGAATGCAGGTTACTGGCAGATGCTCCCCATGATTTACAACAAGGGCCATGACAACGTCCGCATCCTGATGTTTGGCACTCTGGAGAAATGGAAAATCGAGAATAGGAACAACGGGAAGCAGACCCTTCCCATCATGTTCGACGGACGCAACGAGAAAGGAAACTGTGGATTATCAGGTGGAGTGATGATGGTTACCGGCCACGCCACCGACTCCTTCTGGTTAGTGGACTCAGCGAGAGTCCACGTACCCGTTGTCGCACTGGACACTAATCCAGGAGCCTCTCTTGTTCTAGAAGGATGTGAGGATTGCCATCTCGGACTGATCGCAAGTATTTCCCCAACCAAAGGCGGCAACACAGCGGAGACTATTGACCTCAATTCCCGTAATATTGACATCACTATCGAGCGCCTCGTTGGAGAACGTTCTCAGGAAATCATCGACTGTAACGAGAGTCACGTGATCGTGGAGGACGTGATTTCCATAGGCTCTCCCCGCAAGATGTTTGGCCGGGGCCCCGTCTCCGGCCCGCGTTATACTAATCGCCGATCATTCGGATCACGATCATTGGAAGTCCGTAATACAACGATCCTCGAGAATGCCGTGGGATCTCGCCTGATCCACGAAGTCCCCCAGCTTCCTGACGCCCTGCCGGCATTCACAGTTCAGACTACCGTGGAAATCACTCTTCCGGACAACCGGAAGAAGCATTACATCCGGAAAGCAGCCTTCGACTTGAGGGACCAGACCAAGAGCGAGTAATACGCGGCCACTTCCCCTCTTTGCTCACTGACGAATCTACCCGGAATTTCTCAAACTCTTTTTTCCGAGCCCGTCGAGTCCCCAAAGCTTAATCCAGAAAGGCCAACCTCCTCCAGCATTCGCACAAAAAGATTATTCAAAGGCACGTCTCCCACATCCAGGTGGCGCCCGGTCTGGAATTTACCGCCCGCATTCCCCGCTACCACGATAGGAAGATCATCGTGTGTATGCCAGTGACCATCGGAGAGACCACTTCCCCAAACCACCATCGAGTTGTGCAGGAGCGACTTTCCGTCTACATCCTTCGCTTCTTTCATACGCTCTAGGAAATAGGCGAGCTCCTCGCTGTAAAAGCGATCGATCTGGCTTACCTGCGCCATCTTTCCAGCATCCTTACCGTGATGGGAAAGGTCGTGATGGCCACCGCTCACTCCAATATCTCGGAAGCTCCGGTTGCTCCCGTCATGCCCAAGAAGAAAACTCACTACCCGAGTTGAATCGCTCCGAAACGCGAGGAGCATCATATCGAAGAGAATACGAATATGCTCCCGATAATCACGTGGAGTTCCATCCGGCGCGGGCCGACCCGGTTCAGCAGGAGGACCCAGTCGTTCCACTCGCTCGATACGCTGTTCGACCTCACGCACTCCAGTAAGATATTCGTCGAGCTTCTCACGATCCTCGCGCCCGAGACGCTGTCCCATCTTTTGAGCGGAGTCCTGCACGAAATCGAGAATCGACTTTTGCTCCGCGTGCCTCCGGGCGGCATTAGCAACTCTCTCTTTTGGGCTTCCTATCCCATAAATACGTTCAAAGACAGCGCGTGGATTCGATTCCGGAGTGGCAGGCAGATGCTCGGAGCGCCAGGAAATATTATACTGGTAAGCGCAGGAATATCCCGCGTCGCAAGCGCCGGTATTACGCACTCTCTCACAGGTTAATTCCAGAGATGGCATCCGGGTCTCTGCCGACAGAAAACGAGCCGCAAGCTGATCAGCGGAGGTTCCGACCCTCAAGTTTGCCCCTGAGGTTCGGAGGGGACGCGCTCCTGTCAGGAAGGTAGCATTAGCCCTCGCATGGTCTCCGGCCCCGTCTTTTCCCGGATTTCCTTCCACCTGCGCGAAGCCCTTCACAACCTGCAAATCGTCGCGGAAGTTTTCCAGAGGAGCCATGCTCTCGTTGAACTTGAAGTCCACTCCGAATCCCTCCGGCCGCCACTTGTCCATGATTACTCCATTCGGGACATAGAGATAGGCTGTACGCAGAGGAGCTCCCGTTGCAGTAAGGCCACGTAAGCCTGCTCTAGGCAGCGTTGCACCTCCTGCCAGAGAGATCATACCGGGGAGGGTAATGCAGGCACCCAGCCCCCGTAGAAAAGTTCTGCGGCCGATCTCCTCACGGGGAAAACTCATCATAAATCTAAGACCGAGATATGATCCTGCCTTTAGGACCGAGAATCAAGGGGATTCCTATGGCAAACGAGTTGCGCCATCAAGAATACGCACTGGAAAAGATTTCCCTGCCTCCAGCCATCGGAACTTCAAGCTTGGTTTTAAATTGCACCTTTCGAGTGCAATCCCTCCTCAACTTCTGTTACTGAGCTCGTTTCTTTTGAAACGGGACACTCTCCACGACCTCGTAAATGAAGTCCCGCAAGCCACCACCTGCAATTCTGGCCTGCTGAATAATCTCGTCCACAGCTGGCGCATCATAATATTCGACTCCGCGACCCACCGCATAGGTCAGCAACTTTTCGGCAAGGCACCGGTGAAAATCCTTCATACGGGGACCCACCAGCACTTCCCGGAGACCTCCAATACCCTTAAACGCCTCCCCTGTCACAAGCGCACCAGAGACTTCATATTGATCTCCCTCCCGCCACTGCCCGAGCGCATTATAGCGCTCCAGAGCAAGGCCAATTGGATCCAACCTTGCGTGACAGGAATGGCAGAGCGGCTGAGACCGATGATGCTCCATCAACTCCTCCACGGTAGCGTCCTCACCTAGCTTCTCCTTGGCATTTTCAAGAGCAGGAATATTGGGCGGTGGTGGTGGCGGGGGAACACCCAGAAGATTATCAAGGACGTAGAGCCCTCGCTTGACTGGAGAAGTGCGGTCAGGGTTCGAAGTAGTGAGCAGAAAGCTTCCCTGGGTCAGGATGCCGCCCTGCCGCGGATGATCCTCCAGACTGACTTTGCGAAACTCCTTACCTTCGAATCCTTCCACACCGTAAAAGGTCGCGAGTCGATCGTTCAAGAATGCGTAATTGGCATTGATTAATTCCACCGCAGGCCGGTTTTCCCTCAGGATGTGAGCAAAGAAAAGTTGAGTCTCCCGCATCATATCCTGCCTCGTATAAAGGTTGAAAATCTGGCGGGCCCGGTTTCCGTCCTTGATGCCGAGGAGCAGCGGCGTGTCAAAGACCCTTCCATCGAGCTCCCGGATCTGAAGCCACTGCCCAACAAAATTCAGGAAAAAACGCTCTGCCTTAGGGTCGTCCAACATTCGGTCTACAGTGGCGCGTAGATTCGCTCGCAGGCCCCCACGACCTGCCTCTTCAAGAAGCGTCTGATCCGGCGCCGAACTCCAGAGAAAATACGAGAGCCTTGTGGCCAAGGAGTACTCATCGAGCGGGATAGCCCTGACCTCTTCCTCTCCCTTACCCGGAGCCTCTCCGCGAAGCAGGAAGTCCGGCGCACTCAGGACGGCCGTAAGGGCAAAGCGAATTCCCGCCACGAATTCTCCGTCGGCATCCCACTTTACGCGGGCGAGACCGATAAGCTTATCAAGAGTCTCTTCTTCCACCGGGCGGCGATACGCCCGCGTCGCTACACGTCGTAGGATCTTCCGAGCGTATTCTCCCCACTTTTCCACTTCTGCCGGTGGCGGGCCTTCATCTATGATGCGCCGGACGCTCTCAGGGTAACTGTCCCAGCCAATTGAGCCGGATGGCCCGGACATCACTACACTGAGAACCTTTACTGCCAGGGGAACATTCTCGCTGGTTGCGCCCTCCCCGGGAACCATTTCAAAATCGAGTCGACGAGGACCCTCCTGAAGCACTGGACTAAGTTCCAGCTCAAAGCTTTTCGTCCTGCTGTTTTCAAAACTGATGGGGCGCGAGGCCAGTTCCTTCCCGTCCACCAGCACTCGCCAGGTAGCATTTGCATCCTTCCCTCCACTCTGCGCCACCACTTGGTAACTGATCGCCAGACCATGCCTGCCCGCTGTCTTGGCTTCCCAGACAATTCCCGCCCGATGAGCACTTCCGACCCTCATGAAG
>CEQX01021688.1_pt1 | contig 11524 bp, 9 predicted proteins | sample 356261 | NCBI WGS metagenome assembly CEQX01 (sample SAMEA2621076, study PRJEB7988) | marine metagenome | isolation source: saline water (ENVO:00002010), including | reverse complement strand
TCCCCGTTCCATCCAAGGAGATGACGCAGTTCAGCTTCCGTTTTTTCCGCCTCACCGGGGATGGTTGATTCAACCCTACCTTTTGCGATGGCGGCCTCCATGTAGGCGTGCCCGCCTCCAGAGAGGCCTTGTTCACTGCGCATGGTGTAGCCTGTCAATCCATAGGTCTCGTGGAGCGCAGCGAGGGGGAGGATCAGGGGCAACAACGTGCAATTGGTGGCGCACGCATGACGAAGTTGGCCGCCGCTCTGTTCGGTAAGGGCATCTGGATTGATTTCTGGGATGACAAAGGGAACGCCTTCATGGCGGCGAAAGGTGCTGGCGTTTGAAAAAACCTTGATGCCAGCCTCGACCCACATCGGCTCAAGGTGCCTTGCCTCTTCGCTCGGCAAGGCAGAAAAGGCCACGGAAACGCCTGCTTTGGCCAAGGCTTCAACGGTGGAGCGGCTGGATGCATCCACCACCTTGAGGGATGGAAGGGAGGGTCGTTCATCGTGCAGAATCCAAGGGACCTTGTCCAAGTCCACGCCGAGGTATCGGGTTGAGCCCGCCACGGCTCCGAGTTCAAACCAAGGATGGTTGGCCAAACGTTGTTGGAGACGCTGGGCAACGAGGCCACCCGCGCCCAACACGGCGACACTGAGCCGTTGCATGGTGGCCCCACCGGTTCGTTGGTTTTGAGTGCTTGGCAAGGCCTACAACTGCGGCACGGGAAAGATTCGGCGCGTGATGAGTTTGCGTAAAATACGCCAACCGTCCGCTGTTGAGCCAAGTTTTGCCTCGCCGATTCGGGGGCCATAACTGATGGGAACAAATCCAAACACTACGCCTTGGTGCACCATGCTTGCAAACATCTCTGCTTCAATTTCGAAGGATTGGCTGTTGAGTTGGAGGGCGTGAATGGTTTCCCGACGAAAGGCCCAGTAACCCGAACATACGTCGGCGGTTGTTGCGCCGAACAGGGCCGTAGCAAACCACGTGAGGAGATGGTTTCCAATGAAGTTCAACCTCGTCATCGCCTCAGGGGCAATCTGGCCATTCAGCCGGTCGCCGATCACGACCTGATGGTCGTCAAGTGCTCGCAAGAGCACGGTCATTTCTTCGGGAGCGTAGGTGCCGTCGGCATCCAACATGATGACGACGTCCGCCTCGAGTTCAACCGCTTCACGGAAACCGTGCCGGATGGCACTGCCTTTGCCCGTGTCATCCTGGTCAACAAACAGCACGCCGTACTCGTCGGCCACCGTGGACGTGGCGTCGGTGCTGTGGCCGTCCATGACCAACACGGTCGTCTTGTAACCCATGGCCTCAAGTTTCGCGTAGGGGATTCGCTCCAATACCCACGCCAACCCCAACGCTTCGTTGAGCACTGGAAGCAGAACAACAAGGTGTTCCATGGGGGTTGGGGTGGCCTCCTTGCACATGGTATTTGCCGTTCTTCAGACGGTCGACCAAGTCAACCATTGGAGTTTGACGCCGGTTCGGTCAAACAACACCGTGTCCCGGCCGGACAGACCCAAGGGGTTGAGCCATCGGTCTGGCGATGAACGGTCCCACTCAAAGGTCACCTCGGTCAAGGCGCTTCCATTCTCAACCGCGAAACAGGCTTGATGGTATCCCGCATCCGTTCGCAGGCCGTGGTAAGGTCGCTCGAGCCCTGTGGAAGCCTGGAGGTAAAATCCGCCCGTCGACCCAATGATTTCGTAAATGAGGCACATCTCTGCGGCCCTATCGGGTGCTTTGATTTGCAATGCACCATCGGTGCCTTCAGGCAGAAACGGGCGGTCTTCTCCCAATCCCATGGGGTCCCTGAATTTGTGGTCCCGCCACGGGTCCAACCGAACCGTACAAGCGACACAATCCGACTCGTCGATGCCGTCCAATAGCAAGACCTTGCCGTCTCCATCCGGTTGAAGCCTCCAGAGCGTTGCTCCATCAGCAAGGGCCTCAATCCCCCAATACGGGGAGGTGGCCAAGGTCCACTGCATGGTGCCCAACGGAGAGGTCAGGGCGTGAAGCATGTTGTGTTCAAGGAAGTAGGTTGTGTTGTCGTAAAACATCGCTTGCGTTGCCGCAGCGTGTTCAGTTGAATCGATGTGGACCAGCCCAAGGGTTGGAATCGAGGTCATCGCTACGTTTTTTGGTGCATCCCAAACATAACCCCAGTGCATGTTTTCGGTGTAGACGGCTCCATCGATGTCGTCCAAGGCTTCCCTTAACGCCAGGTCTCCGGGTGATACCGCCAGCAGTTCTTCGTGTTCAGCCAGACTGATGGCTACCGTTTGTGCCATCAAGGCACCAACAACGATGGCAACGACCATGGTCAACGACACCGGGCGCGGTAGAATCCATGGCTTCAGGGGTTTTTCATCGACGGGCGTGAGCGCTGTGTGAGGTGACCACCACCACGCCACCAGCACGGCCAGGGGGACATGAAAGGCATGAAGCGCCATGGAATACAAGGTGTAGGAGAGGAGGGAAAGCACAGGAATGAATCGCAAACCTTCAACCAGATGGACCACGCTTAGAATCCACAAGAGCGCAAACCACGTGATCGCAATGCGGCCTTCCAAGGTGGTGCGTAAACCGTAGGCTGCCGCTGCAGCAAAGGCCAACAGCACGCCGTTGTACACCAACAGCGGCCGTCCACCTTGCCAACCGTATTCAGAAAACACCGCTTCATCGAACAGCCTCGGGGCAATGACGAGCAGGGCCACACCAAAGCCAACCGTGATGAAGGCCGAAGCGATGTAGACCAGTTTTCGAAGGAGTTCCCGGTGCTCTTCGTTGTCAATGGCCAATCCATGCAAGACGTGGCTCAACAACAAGAGGGCCAGATAAATGGCCCCGGTGGGGTGAATCAATGCCACCGAAAAGAGGGCCAAGCAAAGCCCGAGGGTGTGGTGCCGTTGCCGTTGTTCAGCGTGGCGAAAGAGGACCAAGATTCCCACGACCAAACCGAGTTGGCTGGCCACGCTTGGGAAGCCGGAATCGAAGGTTTTAGCAAACAATCCGAGCCCCAATCCCATGCTCAACATGGCGTAAGCGCCAGCGCCGTGTCGGTCCATCGCTCCGATGATGCCCAAGAGCAGAACGAAGAGGGTGTAATGGCCGAGTTGAAACACCGCCTGCCCCGCATCAATTCCGGTAAGTTCCACCACCCATGCGGCGACGGATGGGTAGGCCGGGGGGTAGGTCCAGAAACCCTCGTTGGTCCCCGGAAGGCTGAGGTTTCCTTCCAAGACCAGTTGCTGGGTGAGCATCGCAAACCCAATCCAATCCACGCCAAATGGAAGGCGTTGCAACAGGGGGGAGAGCAGGGCTGTTGAGGCAATGAAGAGGCTCACGGCAAACAACCACGTTGGTCGGTTTCGCTGAAATTCAAGCTGAATTTCTGCCTCCTTGCTGAGCGATGATGACGTTGATTCTTCGGAAAGTTCGCCGTGCATGGCGGCTTCCAAAAGCTGCCACCGGCTCCGTTTGGCGATGACTTCATGGCGCTGGTGAATCATCCTGTAAGCTCCCGCATTGAGCCCAAGCAACGAAAAGCCAAGCAGCATTGGCGACCACACATCAAGCAACACCAAACTTCCTGAGACGCCATAGAACAAGAGCAGGCCGAGGGCAGGGGCGAGGAGGGCTTTGCGAAACCGATCGCTGCTTCCATCGAGCACCGTACTCAGTGCCCATCCTGGAAGAATGCTCGGCGCCAAGACGACCATGGCACTGCCGAGCATAATGGGGTCACGCCCGAACCATGCCTTGATGATTCTCCGAAACCTCAAGTAGAATCGGCCTTACGCTGAGGCATGAACTCGGGCGGGAACTTTCCCTTCCATCCGACCGTGGTGTTCGATGGTCCGTATTGGGTTCACGATTTTTCTCGGCCGAGCCCTGAAGGATGGCAGGCGCCTTACATGTACTCCGTTGGCCGCTACGACGAACGCCGACCTGGCATGTACACCACAGCGCTCTTTGAAGGAAAAAGAGACCACCATGTTGGGCTGGATTTGGGGGCTCCCGTCAACACCCCCGTCCATGCTTTTGCCTCCGGAACGGTGGTTGAGGTCGCTGTCAACGACGAGGACGGTTCTTACGGTCCGACGCTCATCACCAAACATCACCTTCCGTTGCCCATTCACGTTGGTGGTCCGCTGGCGGAGGAAACCTCGGAGTTTTGGGTGCTCTACGGGCACTTGAGTTGGGACAGCATTGCCCACTGGAAGAAAGGCGATTCGTTTGACGCTGGGGCCGTGTTGGCCAGGCTGGGCCATGAGGGTGAAAACGGGGGCTGGCCGCCGCACGTTCATGTTCAGTTGTCCGTGGATGAACCGGTCGGAGGCGACCTCCCTGGGGTGGTTTGTTCAGAGGACCGTGCTGTTGCTTTGGCCAAATTCCCAGACCCACGATTGATCTGCGGGCCGCTTTACTGAACGGAGTTCAAGTGGGCTTTGAGGGCGTTAATCGGTCCAATAGCTGCAGGGTCCTTGCCGTGCAAAAACGCCAACGTAATGGAAAGCCAATCCATGACCAAACAGTGGTAGAGCAAACACTCGAGCAGAGAACTGCCCTCGCCGACGAGATTCCATGCCGTTTCTGTGGTGGCGTGGGCGACCATCCAATCCAACCGCTGTTGGACCCTTGGATGCATGCCCGGCCAAGTCAAGACCAGAAGGGCCTGGTTTGGAGCATCAGGGTCCGCATCGGGTCCAATGCCGCCCCATGCCACGCTCTCGTTGTGGTTCATCTCTGGGACCACGCCAATGCGCACAAATCGGGCGGCGTTCTCGTTCATTTGATTCTTGAACCGATTCAACGCAGGGGCCAATTCTGAAGGGCCAATGATGGCCATGGGCTGCTCCATCAGCCCCGTAGCGAGCAGGGCAATGTCGCCTTCGGGTTGAGCGATGACGTCGAAATGTTGGTTGTTGGCTGCAAGCCGTTCCAGCATCGCTTTCCGTTCTTCGGCGGATTGAGCTGGGAGGAGGCCGAGGTGTTCCATCACCGCGACTTGTCGGCTGAAAATGTGACCGAAGGCCGTTCGTGGAGGCTGCCCTCCAATGGTGGGAACGAGGTAGCAACTGGGGAACAGTTCGGGAAGACCCGCCAGTTGGCCACCGGTGGCAATCACCACCACCGTTGCTCCCATCTTCAGCGCTGCTTCCGTGGCCGCTACGGTCTCTTCGGTGTTGCCACTGTGGCTGGTGGCGAGCACCAGCCAAGTTCCATCAAACCAGGTTGGGAGCGTGTAATCGCGATGAACCACGACGGGACACTTCCCTTCCCGTGCGGTCAAGGCAGCCAAAAAGTCGCCACCAGCAGCGCTGCCACCCATGCCCAGACAGATGACTCCGCTCCAAGGTGCCTTTTTGAGGTCTTCAAGCCAAGGAAACCGTTCGGCGGTGATGGCTTCAAATCCATCGTGAAGGTCTTGATGAAACGTCTGTGTGAACCCAACCATGCCTTCCATGTCCAGTTGTTCAGCGAGGTCAACAAGGGTCGGTTCGGGGGTGTCGTCTACGGGTTCTTCCATCATGCTTCCTCCACTGTTTCAGGTTCATCCACCGCCATGAATGGCAAAGCTAGCCAGGTTCCTTCGTGCCTCATGAGCAGACCTTTTTGACCGGGCGTGTGGTCATAGGCGAGCCGAACATGGTCCATGGCCCAAGTGGTTGGGTCAAGGAATTCTCCAACCGAGGCATCTTCGTTAATGAAGTCCACACTGGTCAATTCATGCCGTTGAGCGAGCACCTTGGCCTGTTCCAAATCCCGCCATGTGGCACCGGTACGTTCACGACGGTCCACCCGTTCCATGATCGCACCATCCTTGGTCCATGATGAAGGTCGCCAGATGTGGTTTCGCCACTGCACAATGTCTCCGATTTCATAGCCCGGTTTTCGATAAAGCAGGGTCAAGCGGGTGACATCAACGCCGTCCTTTCGACCAACCGTTGAATTCGTTTCAATGACCATGCCGCCGTATTCATTGATGAGGTGGCGGCCCCATGCTCGTGCCAATCCTTTGCTCCCCAGCACGACATCGTAGCCTCCTGTCACCGGCCCTTCGCTTGTGATGAAGAACATCGGGTCGTCGGAAAGCTTGTCCAAGACATCGTCCAAGGTTGTTCGGAGACGGGTGAATTCCTCTTCGCTCAGGCGACGTGCACTGGAGCGCAACTGCACGGTTGCTTCGAAGTAATTCCCAGCACGACGGGTGCACGTCAGGCACACACCATTGGCCATGCGGGCCCGCATGGTGTGTTCTTCCTGGAAGAGCAAATTGTCGATGACACCCTCCAGTTGGATGTGAAGCAGGGTGTGGCGGTCTGAAACTTTGACAGGTTCCATGGCCAGTTGAATGTCTTCGGCCTGTTCATGGACGACTAAATTTCGGTGCAAGAGTTCGTCCCAAACTTCGTCTTCCGTGGTGTTTTCCCATTTCCCATCGATTTCCACGATGCCGCACCGTGCACAGCGAACCCAGGGGACGTTTTCTGGGACTTTTGCCAGCACGGTTCTCGCTCGCAAGCAAGGTTCACACATGCGGTCACCAAACAAGGGTGGCTCGGCCCCGCAGACCAAGCAAAATTCGCCACCAAGTCGGGATGACATGCGCCTCTCCATGCTGGTCTCGCGGTGAAGCCTTTGAAAGACTACGCCTTCGAGAGGACTCAGCCCTCGGTTTTGTCAACGGCTTCAGATTCACCGCTTCCAACCCGCTCGAGCGCTTCCAAACGCTCGTCAAGGCGGCGACTTCGTTGGACAACGGTCCACGTCCACAAAGCGATGGCAACCAACATACCGAAGTAAGCCACGGCCAAGTACGTCATCCCTTCCACATCAAACACCTCGGTCGTGCATGCTCTGCATGGCCTCGAGTCGCTGTTCAAGCGCCGTCAGTCGCATGGATGCCATCATGTGGCCGATGATAAAGACCGTGAAGGAGACTGCACCGATCAGCAAGACAAGGCCCATTTCACCGTTGATGGACCCCTCATCCCCGGTTCCAACCACGGGTCCGGGGTGGCGTATGGTCCAAATTCTCGTAGCAATGTAGGTCAGTGGAACCAGAACAAAGCCGTACAATCCGAAGGCGGCAAAGGTGTCCCGTGTCTCGACCCCATCGGGCTGGCTGTTTCGTCCGAGCACCACATAGGTGGCAAGGAGGGTGAGGAGGCCAAAACTGTTGAGCCGAACATCCGTCCAGTCCCAAGGTGTACCCCATTCTGCTTGGCCCCACACACAACCCGACCAAACCGCCATGAGCCCGCAAGCCAAGCCGGCTTCGGCGCCGGCGACATGCAAGCGCCACATCCATTCTGAGCGTCGAAAGAGCCATCCTCCTGAACCGATGAAAAGGGCGCCGAAGGCGATAAAGGCGGCCCATGCCGCTGGCACGTGCCAATAGAATATTCGCTGGGCGGCTGGCGATTCAAACGCATCGATGGAGACACTGGGTGCCCACAGAAGGGCGAGAAGCAAGGTGGTGCCAATGCCGGTAAAGCCGAGGATAAGCAATGCTTCACCCCACTTCATGGTCGGCGGTGTTGGCCTGTCCCCCTTGAACTTGGTGTTCGTCTCAAGAAAGAAGGCTGACGAGGAGTGAGAACGGAAGAATCAACACCGGAGTGAGCAATCCGACAAACACGGCTTGAGGGCGAGCGAGGCGTTGAGTGGAACGTTGCATCCAGCCCACGATGTGCCAGACAGAGAAACACAACCCTGCTCCTGCGAGCACGGTTGGAGCGTCGAGCCCCTCGCCCAGCGCTGACAAGGAGAGCATCGTAAAGACCAGTCCAATCATCAAGGGCAGCCAACTTGCATGAGGCAGCCTTCCACCGACAGCTCGCCACCAATCTCCCGTGCGCTCTTCCCTCGTGGCCACCACCAGTGGATCGCCGCACAGGCCCACCGCCAACACAGGAGCAAGGGCGAAACCCAGCCGTTGCATGGGGTTGAGGTTGTCCATGAATTCTCCAAAGGAGAGAAGGATGCCCAAGGTGAGGAGGCCAGCGATGGCATTGGTGTTCAGCCACATCAATGTGCGCAGATGCATGCGAACGCCAAAGGCGCCTGCGGAAGTACGCTTGACAGATTGGGACGGGCGTTGCACGGGTTTGGCGTCGTTCGAAGGGGTGCCGGCGTCTTTCTTGCTTTGGCCAATCTCGAAGTGGTGCGTCGCATGAGCGAGGATGCGTTCGTCGTGGGTAGCGATAAGCAGCCCGTGGCCCATGCATCGAAGTTCATTCAGCCATCCGCCCAAGGCTTCAATCGAAGCGTCATCCAACCCCGCATCCGGCTCATCAAGCATCACCAAGCTTGGATGTTCGCTGGCAAACGCAGGCAGCAATCCAGCCAGAACCGCAACTTTGCGGGCTTGGCCTTGGGAGAGGTGAGCGATCAAATCATTGGCTCGGTGGGTAAGGCCAAACGCCTTCAAAAAGGGACTGATGTCCATGCTTCGTCCGCTCATCGACATCGCGCATTGAAGGTGTTCAACCAGCACTTCACTCCCCATCATTCCGTTCTTTTGTAGCGTGATACCCAAAGCCAACGGGGATGATTTGGTCCGCCCCTCGTGGTCCTTCACAACGACGTTTTGATGTTCAATTCGCCCTTTTTCAAGCGGGAGCAGGCCCGCCGCCGCTTCGAGCAGTGTGCTCTTCCCAGCACCGTTCGCTCCTGTGAGCATCACGGTTTGACCGGATTCAAGGCTCAGAGAGCATCCGTCCAAAACCGTGTTCATGCCTCGGCGGATTTGAACATCCACCAGGTTGAGCAGGGCCTTGGCCATGGTTCGGGCAGAGGTCATTCGGGCAAGAACCCTCCTGTTTCTTCTCTCAGAGACATCAACTCAAAAGAGATGGAGTCAAAGGGGCCTGCATGGTCTTCGCCATGTCCTTCTTCTCTTCGGTGGAGTGGATGGTGCTTTTGCTGTGGTTTGTGGCCATTCTTGGTCCACTGGTTTACGCCGTCCGCACGCGAACATCGCTCGCCATGGGCATCACGGTGAGTGTTTTGCTTGGAGCGGTGGTCCAAGTTTTGTGGTCCATGCTTTACAATTGGGAACTGGTGAACATTTGGGTTTGGAATGATTTCGTGCTTGTCCCGGTGCGTGCCTTTGATCCTGCTTTTCTTCACACGCTGGCCACAGCAGGCTTTCTGCACAGCCAGGGTGACATGATGCACGTGTTAGGGAACGTCATCATCTTGGCCCTGGTCGGTGTGCCTTTGGAGCAACGCCTCGGTGCCAAACGGTTTGCGTTGGTCTACGTCATCGGTTTGCTGGGAGGTTCACTCGGTTGGGTTGCTTTCAATGCGCAATCTTACACGCCGGCGCTGGGAGCGTCCGGTGCGGCATTTGGCTTGCTGGGGGCTTACCTTGCAGGTTGGCCAAGGGATGAAATCCCCTTCCCTCTGTTGTTGATTCGTCCGTGGCCGGTGGTGTTCATCGCCTTGTTGTATTTTGGCTTGGAATTGCTTCGGGCCTTCTCCACCATGGAATCCGGCACCTCCAGTGGCATTGCTCACATGGCCCACATCGGCGGGTTTGTCGCCGCTTATGCACTCCTTCCCATCGTGGCGCGAGGTGGACCGGTGGAACTCGGCGTGGTTGATGGTGGTCCAAGCCAAGGTGCTGCGCATTCAGCACAGCGTCGCCGCATGAAGGCCAGCATGGCTGACCTGAGTTCCCTCGTCGACCCGTGGACTTCCGCCGGTTATGAGGTTCCTAAACACCTCCGGGAGCCGCTCAAGAACTTGATGCAAGCCGGTGATGAACCCGAAACGAGGGCAGCATGGATGGAGCACTTGGCCGATGCCGGCGTTTGTCCCGTCTGTGAAGCACCGCTCGGTTTGGTCGAACGGTCAACTGGCCCCCATTTGCAATGTTCCGTCAACACCGACCACCTCGAATGGCCGCCCCGTTAAGGTGGAGGGTGAATCGTTGGACAGCGTGATACATGTGAGGATAGAATCAAAGGTGGGCAAGCCTTCCAAAGCATGGAGAGGGGAAGCCATGCGAAGTGCACCACGGCCATCATTCCGAACGGGCGCCCTTCTCTTTGCCGTCCTGATGCTCTTGGCGGATGTCAGTGGAGGGCTTCTCTCGAACCCGGTTCATGCAACTCCAGTGGCTGATTACGAGGAGCCGATCCTCGTTGATGGCCTGCCTCCGCTCATGTGTGGAGAGGAGATGTGCGAACGTCCAACTCGGCTTATCGACCGAGGCGACAGGGTGTCCTCTGAACCCGACCAGTGGTGGCTTGGGTACGGGCCAGACCTTGATTGGAACGGGATGGACGACCGCCTCCAGCGCGTACTCGCTGGTCAAGAATCCATTTCGCCTACTTCAATCGTGGGATCCGATGGTCGCAAGACGGTCGCTCTCGTGGTGGACTTTGCTTGGGCCCCAAAGGCGGCTGATGTGGCTGCGCTTGAAACCGTCTTGGAGGGGCATGGATGGATTGGAGAGGAAGCCGGAGCTTGGTTCCAAGTGATGGATTCAATTGACGCCGTGGTGGTTGACAAAGTCCCTGTCAGTGCGTTGATGGACATTTATTTCCTGCACGGCGTAGTCGTTGTTGAGATGCAAAACGTGATGGTTCCATTCAATGGCGTCGCCTCTGAAGCCACTCGGTCCATGCCCTCCGACGTTTACTCCGCCAGCACATACGCTCGAGGATACAACGGCGAGGGTGTGGTCATGGCCGTCCTCGACACTGGCGTTGACAACGAGCACCGTGCCCTCAATGATTTCGATGACATCGACGATGAACCTGACAGCGATGCCACCAGTTACAACGACCAAAAATGGGTCGCAGGATTTGACGCAACCTCCTCGGCCTCCAACCCCGATGGTAGCGTTGACCCCGACGATGGCCAAGGCCATGGCACGCACGTCGCCGCGACCGCGCTGGGCACAGGAGGGGCGGAACGAGTTCACACAGGAAGCGGGATGGGCGCATACTTGGTTGACGTCAAGGTCCTGACCGATTCAGGCGGTACCAACTCCCAAGCCTCGCTCAACGGAATTCAGTGGGTCATCAACAACAAAGACACCGATTGGGGCAACAACGATTCAAGCCGCGGCATTGATGTCGCCTCGATGTCCTTTGGTTCATTGAGCAGCCCACTTAACCCCGACGATGAGGGCGATAACGGGTCGGGTGCTGAGGCACGATTGGTCAACGATGCCCGGGACGCAGGGATTGTCTGTGTGGTGGCGATGGGCAACGACGGCACCAAACGGGTTCCTTCTCCTGCCAGCGCCGACGGTGCCATCTCCATAGGTGCCGTGAACGACCGAAACACGGTCAACCGTACAGATGACGTGATGGCATCCTACTCCAATTGGGGGCCTCGTCTCGATGACGGTGACGACGATGAATGGGACGAGCTCAAACCCGATGTCACGGCGTTCGGTACTGGCATCACGTCGGCAACGGCAGCAACAGGCCCATCGTTCCCCGGCCAACCCGAGCGCCCGCTGGCGGACGACGGCTACGATTCAAAAGACGGTACG